>WNGG01007028.1_pt1 | contig 19507 bp, 18 predicted proteins | sample 5400661 | NCBI WGS metagenome assembly WNGG01 (sample SAMN13153372, study PRJNA577476) | soil metagenome | isolation source: 100 cm soil or saprolite under Garry oak tree replicate 1 | place: USA:California | collected 2016-06-15
TTGCTCGTGTATCGACTCACTGGCTTCCCTTTGTGGCATCATGTGGTTGCTTCCTCCGGTTCTAACTCTCCTGGATATACAGATTTCTCATTCGATATACGCTTGAGAGGATGCAGGGTTGTATGAAGCGATTTGGCGAAACCCGAAGCAGTGAGGGAGACTTCATTCATGGTATTTCCAGATGATGAAACGAATTTAGGGCGCAGGCTATTGTGGCTACGTACATTAATGGAGCGAGTAAAAACTCTTCCGCAGGAAGACAAGCACAGAGTCGAGGAGAGATTACATGTGTTTGACAGCTTGCTAGAAGATGACCCTTATATCCAAGAACGCGAGAATCGTGCCGAAGCTCGCGGGGAAACACGAGCCTTGCAACAGGCTGTGGTAGAAGTTGTACAAGTACGTTTTCCGACTCTGGAAGAGCTGGCTCAGCAGACAGTTACACAGGTGAGGAGGCCTGACGCTCTGCATCTTCTTATTAAACAAATCTCTGCTGCTCCCGATGAGGTTTTCACTCGTCAGCTCCTCGGTACGCTCGCGGCATAATGGGGATACGAGTGTATGTTCGATGAATTGTTAGAAGATGATCCGTACACTCAAGAACTTGTGAACCGTGCTGAGTGGATGTCAGTCACATTTCTCTTTACAACTCCCTTGCTAACGCCTTACAATAGAAGTGCGACAATATATTCATCTTTCACTCCAAATTGTGGCCTTTGGCTCTGCGTGGCAAACATTGTCAGTGGCGCACATATTGTCACTGCTTGAATTCACTGCGCGTGGTGCTGGGTGAATCTCTTCCATCTGGTCTGCCTTCCCATCTCTTCATTACCATGGCTGACACAGGCACAATGACCGTTACAGGCCAGTATGCTCCATGTGACAACTTCCCGATAGTTTTTGAACCACATTATGGAGGAATATATCTATGACGACACGTTCACACAGCAATTATGTGATCATTCCACATTCCGATAGCGCTCGCATTCTTCTGTTACAGGAGCGCGACGCCTGGACGTTACCGCGACATATCGAAGAAGGGTCGGTAGCGATTAATCGAGCCATAAATCTGGCCATACTGGTTGCAATTGTTTCTGGGGGCAATGGCGAGCTGAAGCACAGGGACGATGATGGGGCTGCAATTTGGTAAAGCGAGAACGTGGTATGATGCATTGGGAGATAAGAAAGTGGAGGGCATATGCGACTGGTCACCTATCAACGCGAGGGTCAGGCACGAACTGGCGCTCAACTGGATGAGCAGGTCGTCGATTTGAACCGTGCCTACCGCGCTGCATTGCAGCACACGGGAGACGACGATGAACTGGTAGTGGCTGATGCGCGGGTTCCTATTGATATGACCGGCTTACTGAGAGGCGGCGATACGTCGCTCAGAGCCGCTCAACAAGCGGTAGCTTTTGTGCGCAGCCAGCTTGAAGGGAATGGCAAGATACTCAAGCAGCAAGGCGTGGTCTATGCAACCGATGATATCTCGCTGCTGCCACCAGTGGTGCGTCCTAGCAAAGTCATTTGCCTGGGATTGAATTATCGCGACCATGCCGCCGAAGCGGGCATGGCCGTGCCCGATTATCCTGTCCTGTTTCACAAAGTGGCCGGTTCGCTGACCGGTCACAAGCAGCCAATTGTTGTCCCACGGATCAGCAGCAAGATAGACTACGAGGGAGAGTTAGCCATCATCATAGGCAGGCGAGGGAAGTATATTGCCGAGGATGAAGCGTATGCCTACATCGCTGGCTATACGATTGCCAACGACGTCAGCGCGCGGGATCTGCAGTTCCGCACCTCGCAGTGGACCACGGGCAAGATGCTCGATACCTTCTGTCCCCTGGGACCTACGCTGGTGACACGAGACGAGGTGCCAGATGCGAATACGCTGGCTATCAAGACAAGCTTAAATGGACGGGTGCTGCAGGATGGGAACACGGCAGATATGATCTTTCGCGTACCTTTTATCGTCAGTTACATCTCTGAGATCATTACGCTTGAACCTGGGGATATCATTCTGACCGGTACGCCGCCGGGCATTGGCAACACGCGATCACCCCAGGTGTTTATGAAGCCGGGAGACACGATTGAGGTCGAAATAGGGCACCTGGGGAAGCTGACGAACCCTGTGGTGGCAGAGACGTAGCAGCTCCAGTGTGCTTTGTCAGAAAAATCGGCGCCGTTTCTCAACGGTCTCCCAGTTTGCCTTGATCAACCGATATCGCGGCGCCGGAACCCGACCAGCCCGGCGACGGTGAGCACCGCGGCCACGCCGACCAGCCAGATCAGAGGCGCGATAGTCAGTGCGGCAACTGGTAAGCCTGGCGTGACGGCAAATGGTGAGATGTTGAGCACCGACGGGCTCACTTGCTTCATATCGACAGCCAGTTCGAGCAGCAGGAACACCACCAGCACGGCCCAGGTCACGGGTGCGGCGAAGCGGGGGAGTAGACCGTACAGTGCCGCTGCTATCCCGGCCAGCACCCAGACGGCGGGCAACCGCACCAGCGAGGCGGCTAGCAGGCTCGGCAAAGTGTTTCCCACGCTGCCGATACTCAAACCGTAGGTCAAGCCCATGCTCAGACCAAGCGCTGCCAGTACGATGGCTGGACCGATAGCCGCGAAAAACAGGTGACTGCTTGCCCAGCGCAGCCGAGCGACCGGAGTAGCCAGCACGGGATCGGCGCGCAATCCCACTTCCTCGGATCGCAGCCGGAGCGTGGCCTGAATCGCGTACCCTGCGATGACCTGGCCGAGGAGGTAGATCAGCAGAGCAAAGAAGCCATCGACAGGGCTTGCATTGTTACTCATCCTGGCAATCAAGCTGTGGAGTTGTGGACTGGCGTTTATCTGGTTCGAGGCGATTTGGGCGACTCCGCCCAATAGGGCGCCGAACACGGCTGCTCCAACGGTCCAGGCGAGCAGTGTGCCCCGGTGCAAGCGCCACGCCAGCGCTAGCGGGCTGCGCAGTGCAGGCGATGCCGTGGCCCGGCCAGGGCGTTCCGGCAGGAGGCCAGCACCCATGTCCCGTCGCGCAGCGAGCACATAAGCAGAGACGACCAGCACGAGGACAAAACCAAGAACGAGCGCGAAAGGCCACCACCGTTCGTTCGCGAAGGGCCGGACATTCTCCGTCCAACCGAACGGTGATACCCACGACACCCAGGATGGTCCACCTGCATCGCCGACAGCACGCATTACATAAAAGAGCGCGAGGACTCCTCCTGCTAAACCGCGCGCGGCTCCGGCGCTCTGCGTCAATTGCGCGAACACGGCTGCAATTGCGGCGAACAACCACCAGGCTGCCGCAATCGACAATCCCAGCGCAATGGACCCGGCAAGGGGAAGCCCGAGGCCAATCAGTCCAGCTGCGGTGAGAGCCGCCAGCGCGAGGCTGGCACCGAGTGTCACGATCAACGCCGCTGTCAAGGGTGCATCCCGACCGATTACGGTCGAACCCAGGAGTTCGCGCCGTCCTGACTCCTCCTCGACGCGGGTGTGGCGAATGAGAGTGAGCATGCCCGCCAACCCGATCCCCAACGCCCCCCACCCACGCACTCGCCACGCAGTGATCCCCCCGATGGATGAGTCAAAGATAGGACCGAGCGTCATAATCTCCGTCGGGTTGCCTGCGGTCTCACTGGCGAACGCCTGGCGGGCCTGGGCGCCAGGATAGGTGCCGGGTACAGCAGCAGCAACACCGATTCCTATAGAGGGCGAACCCTACAACCCAGGCCAGCAATACAAGGCGGTCTCGTCGTAGGATGAGCCGGATCAGCGCACCAGTGCCAACCAGGGAGTTCAGAGCTTTCATCGGGATACCTCCGTCTGCCTGTCACTCCGGCCACTGCCCACCGGCTGTGCGGTCTGGTAGTGCCGCAAGAACAAATCTTCCAGGGTCGGTGGCTGGCTGATCAGATTTTGCAGGTCGAACGAGGTGAGAAAACGCAGCACATCATTCAGCGCGGAGGCGTCTACTTCGAGACGGACGCGGGTCCCCTCAACCTGTACGCCATGGACACCCGGTAATGCAGCAAGACCGGATGGCTGACTCGACACAGTCGCCACAAGCGATGTGCGGGTGAGGTGGCGTAACTCAGTGAGAGAGCCGCTCTCCACGATCCGACCACTACGGATGATGCTGACCCGATCGCAGAGTGCCTCAACCTCAGCAAGGATGTGGCTGGAAAGGAACACCGTTCGCCCCTTCTTACGCTCCTCTGCGATGGACTCGCGGAACATAGCCTCCATCAACGGATCTAGTCCTGAGGTGGGTTCGTCCAGGATGAGCAGTTCGACGTCGGAGGCCAGCGCCGCGACCAGAGCCACCTTCTGCCGATTGCCCCTGGAATAGGTGCGGCACTTCTTCGTTGGATCAAGCTCGAACCGTTCGAGCAGGCCGGCGCGACGACGTGGGTCCACCCTGCCCCGTAAGCGGCCAAGCAGATCGATGACCTCACCACCGGAGAGGGTGGGCCACAACGTCACATCGCCAGGAACGTAGGCAAGGCGGCGATGCAACGTCGTGGCATCGCGCCACGGGTCCCCACCGAGCAGTCGAGCAGAGCCTGCATCGGCTCGCAACAGACCGAGCAGGATACGGATGGTCGTGGTTTTCCCGGCACCGTTGGGGCCCAAAAAGCCATGTACTTCACCGGTGCGAACGGACAGGTCAAGCCCGTCCAGTGCACGAGTACGACCAAAGGACTTGACCAGGCCGGCGACTTCGATCGCGGTCGTTATGGGCGACATGGCGCACCTCTATTCCAAAGGTGGAACGTAAAGAGAGTAGATAGGGTCATGCTTCCCTTCCTTGTTGAGGCTGCTCTTGAATTTTGAGTTTGATAGCATCTATAAACTGGTCAATGAGTTGGATGAAGGTGCGCGTGACCTGCTCAACTACTGCGGGGGCGGGCAGCTCCTCTGGCTCGAAGGTGCGATGTATCGTCTCCACGAGTGCCTCCACCATCTCATCGGGCGAGAATTTCCGACCGGGCGGCATGACCTGGTCGATGAGGAAGTAGCCCATGTAAATGGCTGTCATCATCTTCATCTGTGTGTCTATGCTGATGTTGGCGCGCAGCAAGCCCTTGCTGCGGAGCAGTTCCAGGTAGACCATAGAGACCTCCAACCGCACCGGTATGAGTTGTTGTCCTGTGCTGGTGCGCATCAAGTCACCAAGCGTTTCGGTATCGCGCTGTAACACCGCCTTGAGCAATGGATTGCTGATCACTAAGAAAACGAGGTGCCTGGTCAAGGAACTAAGCATGGCACCCGTGGGATCGTTTGCAATGGCCTGTCTGAAGTTCAGCATTATTGACAGGTACTCACGCTGTAAAAGCGCTTCAAAGAGTGCCTCGCGTGTTTTCCAGTGCAGATAGACCGTTCCCTTTGGCACGCCTGCCTGTCTCGCGATATCATCAAGCGTGGTTTTTCTGTAGCCCCAGCGTTGTAACAGTTCCAGCGCGGCATCCAGAATACGGCCGGCGCGTTCCTGGTATTTTGAGCGCTTCTCGCTTCTGCCCTGCTCCCTCTGACCTGAACTCGGCAAGCTCTTCGCCCTCCTTTTTAGATTATTGACTAATTCAGTATATTTAGTCATAGTGGTTATTTAGCCAGGATGATTAACTAGTTATAAGTATACTGATGGGAGAAGTCAAGGGGGAGCACTGCTGACATCCACTCATTATTCTTCTGGCGGGCCTGCGGCCCGCTTGGGGAGGAAAGAGTGAGCGAGGGCACCTCGCGCTCCGGCAGGAGGCTTCGCCCCCTGCACTCCCATTTATGAGTGGATCTCAGGGAGCACTGAGATCCACTCATACTTCTTCTGGCGGGCCTGCGGCCCGCTGGGAGGGAAGGGAGTGTGGGCGAGGACACCTCGCGCTCCGGCAAGGGACTTCGTCCCCTGCACCCCTATTTCTGAGCGGATCTCAGGGAGCACTCTTGACTTAGAGCGCGCTCAAAGGTGTACAATTTATCAAACGCATGGCGCTAGAAAGGAGTAAGCGCACATGGATGAGCCAGAGGCACCATCGATGTCCGGAGAGCCGCGTCCCAGGGCGCAGGATCGGGAGACATGGAAAGCGTTCTGGGCAAAACAAGGCCAGGAGTGGCGTACAGAGCCAGAGATTGACGCAGAGCGCCAGGCAGAGCTAGCCGCTCGTCGCAGCATTACGCCAGATGTTGCGCAAGGCATCTATCCATTCAGAGGAATGAAACTGAAGCGGGCGGATATCGAGTGGCTGCTGGCAACTCACGAGCATGGACGCGGCCCCGTCGATTATCATGATCAGAGCCAACGCGACCGCGCCGGGCTTGATCTGCGTGGCGCTGATCTGAGCTACGCGCAGTTGCAAAATCTGCCGCTGGCGCGCACCATTGGTGATGTGACCTGGCGCACCTGGGACAATCTCACCGAAAAGCAACACCACATGGCGGCTATGCAATTGCAACATGCCGACCTCAAAGGCGCATACCTGGAAGGGTCCAGTCTCGAATATGCCAATCTGGAAGGGGCTGATCTGCGAAGATGCCACCTGGAAGAGGCAAACCTCGGGTCGACGAACATGCAAAGAGCCTACTGCGAACAGGCGCACCTGGAAGGGGCTGACCTCTGGTTCGCACATCTAGAGGGCGCGTTTCTCTGGCGCACATATGTGCATGGAGCCAGGTTCTATGAAGCGCACCTGGATGGAGCGCGCCTGGATGGTCTTGTGCTGGCTGACGAAAACCAGGTTGGCCCGCGGCTGGTGGATACGCACTGGGGAGATGCGAACCTGGCGGTCGTGGACTGGTCGCAGGTACGTATCCTGGGAGAGGAGCACGAGGCTCGACAAAAAGAGCGAGAGGGGAAGGTCAAGGACCGGCCAGCTCCTGTTGCAGTTCGCGCAGCCACTCGAGTAATGCGCGCGTCTGGTAGATGCGGCTGCGCAGCACCACGTGATCGAAGAAGGCCATATCTCCTGCCTCTGCAGCGGTGGGATGCAGGGAGGCGAGGTGCTCAAGAAATTTGACGCAGGCGATGATCTGCCGGTCGACCAGGTAGGGGCTCTGCTCAGGCATGATGCGCTGCATAAAGTAGAGCTTGATGAGGAAAAGCAGGCGAATATCACGCGGTTTTTCGACAGGCTGGGTCAGCCAGTGGTGAAACAGGTCACGCCCGGCTGCGGTGATGTGAAAGATCCTGCGCGGCGGGCGGGCGCCCTGCGGTTCTACCTGCGCCTCAATATACTCCAGGCGTTCGAGTTTTTTGAGGTACGCATACATCTGGCTCATTTCCAGGTGGACGATCTGGCGCAGCGTGCCACTTTCGAACTGCTGGAACATCTCGTAGCCGTGCATGGGCCGATCTTCAAGCAGACCCAACATGGCGTATTCGGCTGGTTCGCTAATCTGCATAGGCTTCTCCACATCAAGAGACAGGCGCAAGGTTATTATAGTTCACTGCGGTAGGATGGGCAAGCCTACGCACTTGACGCTTTGGGGATGCTCTCATACAATTTAGACATGTGGAGGGGAGATGTTACCAGCAGCAATTATTTTAAGGGCCGGAGCAGTATGTCGATACTGGACAAGAAATTAGCCGATACTCCTGTACGCAAGTCGCGACGGGTCCGCATTATCATCGCCAGTATAGCGCTTATGCTGTTGATCGTGCTGCTAGTATTCACGAATATAGGAAGTGATGCTGCGCTGGTTGTGCATTTTTTCACTCCACCCAGCCATTTCACTTACAGCGGGCATGCCAATTACGTCAGCGGTGTGGCATGGTCGCCCGATGGACCCGATGGTAAACGCATCGCCTCGGCAAGCGGGGATGGCACGGTGCAGGTATGGAATGCTCAGACCGGTAGTAAGATTTACACGTATCGTGGTCATTCCGGGGACGTGTTATGCCTGGCGTGGTCGCCCGACGGCAAGTACATAGCAAGCGGGGGCCTCGATACGATAGTGCAGGTGTGGGACGCGAGCAATGGGCACCACATCTACACCTATCACGGTCACGCAGACGCGATATTCTCCGTGGCGTGGTCGCCTGATGAGACGCGCATCGCCTCGGCAAGCAACGATGGGACGGTGCAGGTGTGGGATGCTACCAGCGGCACGCATGTCCTCAAGGTGAGCGGCGTCGCTTCGCGGGGAGCACCTGCGCCGTGGAATGCTGTGGCGTGGTCGCCCGATGGCAAACGTATCGCTATCGGCGGCAACGGTCCTGCCCAGGTGCTGGACGCTACGACCGGACAAATCATTGCCTATTATGGCTACCACGGCGGTATTGTACACGCGGCAGCATGGTCGCCAGACGGGACATACCTGGCCATCGGCGACTCCGACTTTACGGTGCAGGTCTGGAATGTCGCCACGGTGCGCAATGTGTACACCTATAGCGGCCATACCTCTGATGTGCTGGCGGTGGCCTGGTCGCCTGACGGCAAACGTATCGCCTCGGGCAGCAGCGACGGGACGGTACAGGTGTGGGATGCCCTGACGGGAGGTCATGTCTACGTCTACCGCGGGCATGCCGATTTTGCGCTGGGCCATTTCACTGGCGGTTCAGCAGTGAACAGTGTAGCCTGGGCTCCTGACGGCAAACGTATCGCCTCAGGTGGCAACGATGAGACGGTACAGGTGTGGCCGGTTGAATAACAGTCAAGAGTATGGATGCTTGCAAGAGGACACCAATCCTGGTATGCTTAGTAGTAAGATCTGAGGCAAACAGAGGCCAACGGGCTGCACACCATTCGCGAAGGAAGGCGAGAGCTTTTTTATGAGTAGTCCTCTTCAGAAAGTTCATTTGACTGCCATGCCAGAACAGGCGATTGCACCGGAAGAAGACCAGGGGATATTTGACCTCGCGGCAGAGGAAGAGGGCCATATCCACCTACCCAATCCCAGTTTCTGGCCCATCATTTTGAGCGCGGCGCTGCTCTTGTGTATAGCAGGATTTCTCTTTATCGATTCTTCCCCCTGGATCCTGGTTATTGCTATCCCTCTCGTACTGATTGCTATCCTGGGTTTGGGATTAGAAGATCCAATGGCGCCCCAGGAACATGCCGGGCGGGCATACCAGGCCACCTCTTATGGCGGGGCAGCGGGCGGGCCGACTACGCTGGCGCAGGCCGTGCTGCAACGCGCCGAGGCGGTGGCAGAAGGCATCGTGACCCTCAGCAGTACAGAATGGAGCGCGCATCCTGTGCATATAGAGATTGAAGAGGATCTGGGCACGGGTGTGGTACTGGCGCTGTACGGAAAGGTCGAGCTGGAAGCACAGCGCGAAGAACTCGAAAGGGCTCTACGGCAGCTGCCGGGCGTGGTCGATGTCAAGAACTTCCTTGTCGCCGAAGACGCTCTATTAAATGCCGTCAACGCGCGTATCGAGAGCCTGAAGGCAGCCGGGAAGCTCGAAGGAGCGAAGGATGTTTACGCGCTGGTCGAGAACTATATCGTCAACCTGTACGGCGAGGTCCCAACAAACGAGATGAAGAACCGGCTGGAGCGCGAGTTGATCACCATCCCGGGCGTGAGGGTCATAGTCAATCGGGTTAATCCGATAGATATTCCGGGCGAGCTGGGCAGGACACGCAACAGAGTGGGTCCGGGCTGATTTCTAAGATTTGTACGTGAATTTGCTAGCGCGGGCTATTTGCCCACGTGTGATTCCTGGCGGAGGCTAGCCTCCGCCAGGTTTTTTCAATTGTATGCGTGGCGATTAGCGCCTGCGCAGGAAGGCGGGGATGTCGATGGCGTCGCCGGGAGGCGCATTACGGCTGCCGCGCGGAAGATCGAGCACCTTGGGGTCGGGACGGCGGATCGGGCGCTGCGGGCGCTGCTCGCTGGGAGCGGCAGGGCGCTGCGCGGGCTGGGCCTCCGGCTCCGGGGCTGGCAACCGTCTTTCGCTATCTGCCATATCCGCAAAAGCATCCGATCCGGTATCCAGGCCGTACACATCCTCCTCTGCTACGCCATGTACTCCAGGCTGCCCGGGAGGCCGCAGCGCATCCTGCATGGAGGGACGCTGCCGCGCATGCGCAGCCGAGCGCAATGGGCCTGTCGGGTGATTTGAGACATGCGAGATGTTCACCGGCGGGGGCGTCACAGGCATAGCGCCATATGCCTGTGGCATGCCCGGCTGCTGCTGTCGCAGCGGTGCGCTGCCGTTGCCTGCAGCTACAGGCGTTTGAGATGGATAGAACATGCTGCGATTGTACTCCACACGTCCCTGATTTTGAGACAGTGAAGGGATACGGCCGCGGCCCTGTCCATCGAAGCCTGTAGCGATCACCGTGATCTTGACCTTGCCATCAAAAGCGTTGTCCTGAACGGCCCCGAAGATGATGTTCGCCTCCGGGTGAGCTGCCTTGCTGATGATGTCGGCCGCCTCGTTCACCTCGTAGAGGGTCAGGTCGAGACCACCGGTGATGTTGAACAGCACGCCGCGAGCCCCGGCAATATCGATGTCCAGCAAGGGGCTGGAAATGGCAAGGTGCGCTGCATCGACCGCGCGGTTGTCGCCGCCTGCCTCGCCGATGGCCATCAGCGCTGAGCCGGCCGTCGACATGATGGCCCTCACGTCGGCAAAGTCAAGGTTAATCAGCCCGGGCACGGTGATCAGGTCGCTGATGCCTTGAATGCCCTGGCGCAGCACATCATCGGCGAGGCGGAAGGCCTCGGAGAGCGGCATCTTCTTGTCGGCGACCTGCAAGAGGCGGTCGTTGGGCACGGTGATCAGCGTGTCCACATGCTGCCTGAGGTTGGCAATACCTTCCTCAGCCGCCATGCGGCGCTTGTTACCCTCGAAGGTGAAGGGCTTAGTGACCACACCGACCGTCAGCGCGCCGAGTTCGCGGGCGATCTGCGCGATGATGGGGCTGGCGCCTGTGCCGGTACCACCGCCCATACCGGCGGTGATGAAGACCATGTCGGAGCCTTTGAGGGCTTCGTGGATGTCCTCTATATTCTCCTCCGCGGCCTTGGCCCCAATGCTGGGATTGCCGCCAGCGCCGAGGCCACGAGTGAGCTTGTCACCGATGCGGATCCAATGCGGAGCCTGCGTCATCAACAAAGCCTGGGCGTCGGTGTTGAGGGCGATGAACTCGATACCCGACATGCTGGCTTGAATCATGCGGTTCACCGCATTGCTACCGCCGCCGCCGACGCCGACAACGCGGATCTGCGCAAAGCCTTCAACCGGGTGATTTCCCATTAATACCATTTTCGTGGCCTCCTCGTCCCTCGATAAATCGGGGACCTACTACGGAATAAACGCACGTAACCAGCGGCCTATACGAGCCAGGAAACTCCTTGAGCCACTTTCTTCTTGCTCCTGCTCGTCGATAAGCAGCGAGGTATGGCGCAAGCCCCACAGCAGCAAACCCACCGCGGTGGAGTAGGCCGGGCGACTGATGGAGTCGGCCAGGCCATACAGGCCCACCGGGGAGGCAAGACGCGTGGGCAAATCAAGTGTTTGTCCTGCCAGTTCCAGAATACCCGGCAACTCGGAGGTGCCACCGGTCAGCACCTGGCCAGCCGGCAGCAATCCATCGTAACCAGATTTCTTGATTTCCTCGTGTACCATCTCAAACAGTTCTTCCACGCGGGCCTGAATGATCTCTGCGAGTAATTTGCGCGGTACCAGGTCATTGGTGTTCGGCATGAAATGTGACAGGTCAATCATGTCATTAGCAGCGATAGTGGCAGGATTGCAGTGACCGTAGGTGACTTTGAGTTCTTCCGCTACGCCAAAGGGCAAACGCAAGCCGATAGCAATATCGCTCGTGATGTGGTTGCCACCGATGGGCAACACGACCGTCTGCCAGATAGCGCCATCGGCGAAGACGGCGATATCGGTCGTACCGCCACCGATATCGACCAGGGCTACCCCAAGGTCAGTCTCGCCATCAACCAGCACAGCTTCGCTGGATGCAAGTGGCTCCAGCACCAGGTCTTCGATCTCAATTCCTGCCTTATGCACACACTTAATCAGGTTGTGAATAGATGAAACCGCGCCAGTGATGATGTGGGTTTCCACCTCCAGGCGGAAACCGGACATGCCAATGGGATTTTTGATACCTTCCTGTCCATCCACCACATAGCCACGTGGAATGACGTGGATCACCTCGCGGTTCGCGGGGATAGCAATGGCGCGCGCAACCTCGATAGCCCGGCTGATATCGTTCTGGATGATATCGCGGTGACTGGGGGAGATGGCGACAAAGCCCTTGCTATTCTCCGAACTGATGTGTCCACCAGCTATGCCCACATAAGCGGTGGTAATTTTCTTTCCTGAAAGGCGTTCTGCACGGTCCAGCGCCGCGCCAATGGAAGTGACAGTCTCCTCGATGTTGACCACCACCCCACGGCGCAACCCCTGTGAAGGGCAGGTGCCAACGCCAACAATATTCAGCTTCCCGTCGCGGTCCAGCTCGCCAACAAGAACACAGATTTTTGTTGTTCCTACGTCGATTCCGACGATCACCCGCTCTTGCACGATATACCAGGGCAAGGGTACGTACCAGGGCGACCGCAAGGGTCGCCCCTACATTTCTACGATTATTTCAATGTAAAGATGGGGCGCAGGCCAAAGCGCAGGTCGATGGTAGCCACGTTGAGCTGCTGCTTTTGGGCGAGCGCGAGAATCTGCTGAAGCTCATGCAGCCGGTTGGACAGGGGGTTGGCATCACTGGCGCCGCCCAGGTAGGCTATCCAGCCATGGGGGCTGACGACTATGAACGAGCCGTTTCCACCGGAGGTTGCTACACCCACAGGAATTCCCACGTCGTAACGCAATATAAAGGTACCTGTCACCTGTGGCAGACTCGCAAACACCTGCAGCGCAAAGGCTACATCGGCCTGGCAGGGGCTATCACCACCGCCAGCCTGTCCACGCTGTAGGTGCCATATTTCGTTTGCCAGAGCAGCACGGGGGTGCGCTCAACTACCGTCACTGTCAAGGCATTGGGCCACTGTTTCGCCAGGGTCGCAGAAGCTATCTGTGGCAAAGCTTCGATACGTGCCGCCAGAGCTGCTGTATCGATCAAAAAAATGTTCTGGCCCTGCACGCCCATATGCTGGATGCTGCCAATGACTATAGGATTTTGTGTACCTACCACACTCACCTGCTGCACGCGCAATGCCGGGCTGGTCAGGGCGAAATTGACGCCCAGCATAGTGATTACCAGGACTGCAAAGAAGCCCAGCAGCTTTGCGACGAAGGCTCCGCGACGCCTGCGCCGCCCACTGCGCACCGGTATATGCGAATCATTGTGCCGCGGCTGGGGCTGCTCAGGCTGGATTGCGCGCATTCGCCCGTTTGAGGGGGTTACATCCGTCTGAGATAGGCTACGCTGCACCATTATAGTGTAGGCTGCCGGTTTCCCATGCCTGCTGCGCAGTCGCTGTCGACGCTCAGCCAGTACATGCGATGGGGTCGGCCGAACCGGCTGCTCCGGCATCGTGACGACACGCACACGCGTGCGAGCGGTCACCAACAGCGGAGAGGGCTCCGAAGGCCTACCTTCAGCAGGGGGAGCGGGCGGGCGACCATAAAGGCCCACCCCGCCGCTCCTCGCCACCCTCGCCCCTACTGGAGTCGAAGCCTCTACAGGAGCCGAATTTCCAGCAGGGGGAGCGGGCGGGCGACCATAAAGGCCCACCCCGCCCGTCCCAGCCTCCCTCGCCCTTACGGGAACAGAAGCCCCTAGGGGAGTCGAAGCCATTACGGGAGCCGAATTTCTCCCGGAAGGATGGAGAGCCGGCTCCGAAGGGATATGGCGTTTCTTGCTATAGTAGGGATGATAGGCTGTCTGCTCTTTTAGTTGTGTTTTTTTCTGTTCCATAGTCATTGTGGTGCCTCCCACTCGCCGCGTAACTCGACCTCAAGTTCCAGGTCTACCCCAAACTGCTCGTGGACGCGGTTGTGAGCTATCATGATCAGTGTTGCTACATCGGCGGCGCTGGCGCCGCCCAGGTTGACGATAAAGTTGGCGTGGCGCTGCGAAATCTGCGCTTTGCCGTGGGTCATCCCCTTCAAACCAGCCTGCTCAATGAGGCGGCCTGCATAATCACCTACAGGATTCTTAAAGACTGAGCCCGCGCTCTGCTGCGGCGGCTGAGTCCTCTTACGATGTTGTTTATATTCCTCAATAGTTGCACGCAGTTTCTGTGGGTCCTCGCGGTGAAGACGTATGCCCAACTGCATAATGATTTCACCCGGTTCGATCAGTGCGCGCGGGGCAACCAGGGGATAGCCACGCTGATCGAACTGGATGCGGCGGTACGCGCGGAAACGGCTATGGCGATAGGCCAGGTTCAGCTCGTCATGCTGGTAGCGCCGTATCGTCGGCACTGCTGGCTGGCCTTCGAAGTCGCTGCGCGCATCCAGCACTTCGACCCACTCCAGGACCTGCCCCATATTGCCGTGATGCGCACCCGCATTACTGATCACGCCGCCGCCAAGAGTCCCTGGAATGCCCGGGCCGAACTCTAAGCCACCCCAGCCAAGGGGGGCCAGCTCGTTCAGCAGCCGGGGCCAGCTCACCCCAGCGCCCGCCACCAGGAGGGCAGTGCCATCGCCGCGCTCTTCAATGCTGTAGCTATTGAAGGCGAGGCGGGCGACAATACCTCGCACACCGGCATCTGCATAGAGTACGTTGGTGCCATTGCCAGCGGCCAGCAGCGGCCAGCGCTGCTCGATACACTGGCACACGATGCCGACCAGTTCTTCGGCGGAGTCAAGCGTGACCCACACATCTGCGGGGCCGCCGACACCGAAGGTGCCATGGCGTGCCAGCGGCTCGCCGCGCCGCACGCGCTCCCGAAAGTGCGGGTACAGCTCGGCATAGGCAAGATCGGCATCGAACGTCTTGCGCGTTCCCCTGGACGCATTTTGCAATAACATCTCTGTAACGGTATAGATATCCCCTGCTCCCATAATTAACACCACATCCCCGGAACGTAATATATGTTTCAACAACCGTAGAGTTGCCTGCACGTCTCCGCTGTGCATCACCTGTTTGCCCTGCCGCGCGAAGGTGGGGAGTTTCGCCATGGCCTCCACCAGGTCTCGCGCAGAAATGAGGCCCGTGTCATGCTCACGCCCTGGGAAAATGTCAGCAATGAGCGCGACATCCGCCAGGTCAAAGGTGTGCAAGAACTGATCAAAAAAGGTCTTTGTACGACTGAACATATGCGGCTGGTAAACCGCGACCAACCTTCTGCCAGGAAAGCGCTTACGCGCGGCCTCCAGGGCGGCGGCGATGGCCGTGGGATGGTGCGCATAGTCATCAACGAGGATGACATCGAGCGTACGCTCATCCGTTGGCAGCGGCCCCTGGTGACGCAGTTCGAAGCGCCGTTTAATGCCGCCAAAGCTCTCAAGCGTTCTCACGATCACTGCGGGATCGATACCTACAGCACGAGCGGCGGTCAAGGCCGCCAGCGCATTTTGAACGTTATAGATACCCGGCAACTGCAGGCGAATAGTTCTATCCACCGGCAGCGCGTCATCCTGCCGGGAGCGGACCCGGAAGCTGGTCTCTCCGTCCAGCTTTACGTCGTAGGCCTGGTATGCCAGGGTTGGCAGGGCCGACAGGGCGGGGGCAAGCCCCGCCCCTACATTTAGGGAGGGCGACATGCCTTCCACCGAGTAGGTCAAGAGTCGTCCAGGCCAGTCGCTGAGCCGCTCAAACAGTTCGAGGCAGCCAGGGCTATCGGTATTCAAGATGAGCGTCGGCGGCAGCGGCCAGTCACCCCGCATATCCATGCCGCGAATAAAATGTTCAAAGGCTGCGAGAAAGGCATTATAGTCAGCAAAGAACTCCGGGTGCTCGAATTCGATCGAGGTCACAACCGCCAACCTCGGATGATAGTGCCAGAAGTTGTGATTGAACTCGTCGGCCTCGTTCACAAAGTACTGCCCCTTGCCCAGGCGATAGTTGGCATTGAAGCGCGGGACGATGGCCCCTACCTCGCACGTGGGATCAAGGCCGGCATCGACGAGCATCAGCGCGAGTAGAGCCGTGGTCGTCCCCTTGCCGTGGACGCCGCTGACCGAAAGGGTACACTTCCCGCGCATCAACTCGCCCAGCATTTCCTGCCAGGTCATCACCTGCATGCCACGTGCCCTGGCGGCAAGCAGTTCCGGGTTAGCGGGATTGAGCGCCACGACCGCAGGCACGTAGATCAGGGCATCGGCATCGAGCAGGTGCTCAGGGCTATGGCCGATCTGCACCGGTATGCCAACGCTCTCCAGGGCTCTGGTGGTTGCCGAGGCTGATTGATCGCAGCCCGTTACCACACTCCCAGTAAGCTGCGCCATCTGCGCTACTGCCGAGATGCCCTGGCCGCCTATACCCATGAAATGCAAACGAGAGTTCTTCACTGCTTAACGTGCTTTCGCGATTTGAATTACTGCTGCCGCGATCTCTTGCGCTGCTTGCGGCCTGGCAAGGGCGAGCGCGGCATTGGCCATTGTTTCTTTCAATGTTTTAGATGACATTATTGATACGACACGCTCTACAAGGACCTGCGGCTGTAGATCATCGTTGCGGATGACCTGGGCCGCCTGCTTACGACCAAACATGGCTGCGTTCGCCTCCTGCGGCGAGCCACCTATAGCCGGTGGCAGCGGGACGAGAATACCCGGCTTAGCTAGTACCGCCAGTTCGCTCAAGGTTGCCGCACCGGCGCGGCACACCACCAGGTCTGACGCCTGCAACGCCAGCGGCATCTGCGCATCCAGGTAGGGTTCCAGCCTGTAGCGCTGCCGCGCGGCTTCATCCATCCCTGCCAGCTCGCGCTCGGATAAGGCGCGGGTCTCGTCAAAGAGTCCCCTGCCGCTGATGTGCAACACCTGGCATTGCGCCAGCAGGCCTGGAAGGGCCTGACATGCCACCTGGTTCAGGTGTCGCGCGCCCTGGCTTCCGCCCGTTACAAGCAGCAGCGGTAATGCCGCGTCAAATCCCAACGTACTACGAGCCTGCTGCGGCGATGTCTGGCGCACATCCAGGACCGCCTGCCGCACCGGGTTGCCCAACTGCACGGTCTTGCGGGCCGGGAAGTAGGCCACCGAATCCGCGAAGGCCACCGAGATGCGCGTGGCAAGCGGCGCAATCATCCTGTTCGACAGGTTGGGCGGCACATCCTGCTGGTGCATCAACAGCGGGACGCCGTTGAGACGGGCTGCCAGCGACGCCGGAACCGCTACATAACCACCGCTGGTAAAGGCGGCCTGAGCCTGGAAACGCCGCACAACGCCGATGGCCTGGGCTATACCCGCCGGCACACGCGCCAGGCCGGTGAGCGTCTGCCACGAGATATAGCGCCGCAACTTACCTGCTTTGACGGTAGCCACTGGGAAACCTGCTGCCGGCGCCAGCTCGGTCTCCAGGCCATCGTCGCTGCCGAGATACAAGATTTCGGCTTGATACTCCTGCCGTAAGTGCGTCGCTACCGCCAGGGCCGGATAGATGTGGCCCCCGGTACCTCCGCCTGATACTAGTACTCGCATACTATACCGTTGTAATCTATTTTTTGTGTACCTATTCAGGTACATTCTCATGTCGCCTGCGGCGACGGGCGAGAAAGAGGAGGGTTTAGCGGGGACACCCCGTGCCCCGGCAGGGGGACTGCGTCCCCTGCACCCCCTATGTTTTTGCCTTGCGCAGGCCAGAGGAGGGTTTAGCGGGGACACCCCGTGCCCCGGCAGGGGGACTGCGTCCCCTGCACCCCCTACGTTTTTGTCTTGCGCAGGCCCATGGTGATGGTGCGGCGTGAGAGCGCTGGCGCCTCGGGTTCCTGGATGTAGCGCGAGATATTGAGCAGCACGCCGACAGCCGCTAACGAGACGACAAGCGATGAGCCGCCAAAGCTGATGAACGGGAGCGGGACACCTGTGTAGGGAATGCTCCCGGTCGCAGCTCCTATATTGATCATGGCCTGCAGTACGAGCCAGGTCGTGATGCCGGTCGCCAGCAGTGAGCCGTACATGTCTGGCGCGCGCCTGGCGAGTCTAAACCCACGAAACGCCAGCGACAGAAAGAGTACCACGACGGCAGCGCAAGCGATAAAGCCCAGTTCCTCGCCAAGAATGGCAAAGATCGAGTCCGTATATGGCAACGGCAAATAGCCCGTTTTCTGGCGGCTGGCCCCCAGTCCCAGGCCAAACCACCCACCCGATCCCAACGCCAGCAATGACTGGTAGAGCTGCAGGTTGATGCTTGTAATATTCTTGAACGGGTCCAGGAAGCCCTCTAAACGGTAAAAGCGATAACCCTTGAAGGCTTCGGCCAGGAAAATTAACCCGCCGCAGGCCGCCGCCAGCAGGAATTGCACGATATTGGCTCCTGCCGCAAAAAACATTGCGGTGGCAAAACCAGCTATGATAATGGCGGTACCCATGTCGTTCTCCAGCAACACCAATCCTAGAACGACTCCCACCAGGATGACGAAGGGAGCCAGGCCATAGAGGAAGCTACTCACCTGGTTGCCCTTACGCGCCAGCCAATCCGCAATGTACAGGGCCAGCACCAGCTTGGCCAGCTCACTGGGCTGAAAGGATAAAAATGAGCCGACGGCGATCCAGCGGGACGCCCCATATACGTTGACGCCAAACTTGAGTACGATTATCAGCAGTGGCAAGATCATCACCATGCCGAGCAGTGAGAAACGCCGCCAGCGGCGATAGTCGATGCGCATTGTGACCAGCAGAGCGATGATGCCCAGGGCGAACCACATCAACTCGCGCTGCAGGTAGTACGAGGCGTCGCCGTAATAGCGGGCCGCGATAAAAGAACTCGCGCTATAGACCATGACTATGCCGATGCAGGCAAGGGCCAGTACGGAGATCAGCAGCCAGGAATCTATCTTACCCGCCACACGCGGAAGGCGCGCTTCTAACGCGGAGAGCTTCTTCTGCTCTTCCTCGCTGATGACCTGGACGGCGGGTTGTTGCTCCTGCTCCCATGGCGTTCGCAAGCGCCAGCCTGCCGTTATACCTGTGCGCTGTGGCTTCGGCAGTGAGGCCGCGGCGCTGGTGACGGCCATTCTTACGGGTGGAGCGGAGCGACGAGGCAGGCTTTTCAGCGGCTTACCTGAGGCTGCATGATTGACCATCGTCTTCCCAGCAGTATAGCCCACTGTACCCATGGTCACGCGACGGTGCCGCGCTGGAGGGCCTTTACCACTTCTCACGGGTCGCCGTGCAACCTGCTCGCGCTTCATCGACTCCAATGCAGGAGAGCGCATAAATGGCTGCTTGACGCCACTATTCCCTTGTCTGCTCGTGTCTCGCACCATAAATTACTCATATTTCGACTTGACTTAGAACGAATTTTCTATTATACTAATACCAGTCACACAGTGATAGATCATTGGCCCGGGCAGGAACTATTGCCTGCTTTCAGGGGTAGGTTTTCTCCGGCTCGCCGCCTGCGGCGGCGAAGGGAAGAGGAGATTGGGGGATACCCCCAAACCCCCGCCAGGGGCTGCCGCCCCTGGACCCTGCTAG
>WNGG01006969.1_pt1 | contig 19499 bp, 24 predicted proteins | sample 5400661 | NCBI WGS metagenome assembly WNGG01 (sample SAMN13153372, study PRJNA577476) | soil metagenome | isolation source: 100 cm soil or saprolite under Garry oak tree replicate 1 | place: USA:California | collected 2016-06-15
CGTTAACTACGGATACGGGAAGCCCAAGTCGTGTCCTCGCTTTCCCTTGCAAGAAGTATCGGTGGAGTGGGGTCAATTCTGGTCCTGTTCTCCTTCGTCCTGTCTGATGGTGCAGCCCTATTTGTAGCAGGCCTTATCCTCATACTCATAGCGACTAACCATCTTGCGTCTGTCACGAAGAGCAGAGAACCCAAAGGCAACATCCAGGCCGCTGTTGCTCTATATGCCATAGGAACGATTATCGCATTCATTTTCGTGTATAGGGGGTTCCCTTCTTTGATAGGATCCGGGCTTACGGGTCCTCTCACCAGTGCCGATCCCTTGGCCGCTTTTTTCGCTAGATTTGCTGGGACAAGAATCATTGGACTCTTTGCGACTTGGTTCTTTTTTGTAGGGGCGTCTTTCTATCTGAAGAAGACCTATGACTCAATAGCTCTCAGTCTCAGCCTCGACCTGTTCCGGACGACAGGAATCGTGCTTCTGATCGGTTCAGTTTTGCTGATAGTTTTCGGAGCAGGACTGGTCGTTCTTTTTCTGGCTGCCACTCTGCAGATAGCTGCGTTTCTGTCCCTTGAGGAGGGCCGCGTGCAGTGACTCATCGGCGTGTAAACTAGTCTTCTTCTACTCCTTTCGCGAGTATAGTCCTCAGCTCCTCGAAGGATGAGGGGCTGCTAGCACAGGAAAAGACGATGTTTAGACAAGCTCTCAATGATCTTCGGCCGTATCTCTGGCCTCTAATCGGGCTGCTAGTAATTTCCCTAGCGGCCGTTCCAATCACACTGATTACGCCTCTTCCGATCAAGCTCCTAGTCGACAGCGTTCTTGGCTCGCAGTCTCTGCCTGGCTATCTTGCGATTTTCACATCGTCTGGCTCTCAGCTCTCCAGGAACTCGGTACTGTGGGCTGCCGTAGGACTATTGCTGGGCGTTGCTTTCTTGACGTACTTTCAGAACTTGGTGAATGTCTGGGCGAGTAGCAAGGTCGGGAACGGTATGACGTTGGATGTACGTGATCGCCTGTTCCGTCAGATGCAGCGCCTTTCAGTCACCTATCACGATACAATGGGAGCGGCGGACTCGGCGTATCGCACTCTGAACGATGCGCCGATGCTTCGCTCGTTTGGAATAGATGGTATGATTCCGCTTGCGACGTCGATTCTGACTCTGGGCGCGATGATTGTTGTGATGGTGCTGCTCGATTGGCAGCTAGCCCTAATCGCCCTTCTCGTTTCTCCCGCGATGTTTCTCCTGATCGTTGTTTTTCGGCCCAGGATTCGCGCGGGGTGGCGGAAGTACAGGAACTCGGAGACCGCGGCAATGGCCGTGGCACAGGAGACTCTGGGCGCATCCAGACTGGTGAAATCATATGGTCAGGAGGAGAAAAGGAGTCAACAGTTAGTATCACACTATAGCGAGAGCCAGGCCGCAGCACTCAAGGTGAGTGTTGACAGCGCTATCTACAATCTCTTGGTTGGCGTAGTTACGGCTGTGGGCTTAGCCGCGGTGCTTTTCGTCGGTATTGGCCATGTAGAGTCGGGGGTTCTTAGCCTTGGAAGTCTGCTCGTTGTGAATTTCTATGTGACTCAGCTCTATGGTCCCCTGCGAAATGTTGGCCAGTCGATGCTTGACATTCAAATGTCCCTGACTGGGATTGAGAGGTATCATGCTGTTATGGATGAGAAGCCCGATGTCCCCGAGTCGCCGAACGCAATTCCTCTCGCCAGAGCCGAGGGTAGGATAGCCTTCGAGAACGTGTCCTTCGAATACCTAAAGAACCATCCAGTCCTTCATGACGTGTCGTTCCAACTCGCCCCAGGGGACCGTCTCGGCATAGTTGGTCCCACGGGATCTGGAAAATCCACGCTCTCCAGCCTGCTCTTACGTCTCTTCGATCCCAATCAAGGAAGGATCACGCTGGACGATCGGGACCTAAGAGACTACAAGGTAGCCGATATGCGAAACCAGTTCGCCGTGGTGCACCAGGAAACAGTGCTCTTCTCTACAACTGTGGCGGAGAACATTCGATTCGCGCGTCCAGACGCGAGCATGGAAGAAATTGTGAAGGCTGCGACTCAGGCCAATGCTCACGAGTTCATAACGAATCTGCCGGATGGCTACAACACCCTCGTTGGAGAACGAGGGATGAAACTGTCGGGGGGAGAACGTCAGCGAATATCGCTGGCACGTGCTTTTCTCAAGGACGCGCCGATCCTGGTTCTCGACGAACCCACTAGCTCACTTGACGTTCATACAGAGGGTGCAATTCTTGAAACCACTCAAAAACTCATGCAGGGAAAGACAACTATCATGATCGCTCACAGACCGAGTACTCTCAGGGACTGCAACCTCGTTTTGATTCTGGAAAGCGGAAGAGTCACGCGTGTGACAAACGAAGTCGAAATGGTCCTCTCAGGCATGACGGCTAGGGCCTAGCTGGACTAGCCTGCATAGCGGGCATTCTGCTTCCGCAGTTCTTGCAAAACCTAGCTTCCGATGGGTTTACCGTTCCACAGCCAGGACAGTTGCCTAATTCCACGCTCGCGCCACATCGAATACAATGCCTAGCGCCTGCTAGAACTGGCTCCCCGCACTGAGCACAAGCCCGGGGTCCCACCGACTCAACTGTTTGAGGCCGAGGGGGCGCTAACGCTCGCGGCGAAAATACGTCCGACAAGATCACGACATCTCCGACTGCACCGATCTTACTATGGCCTAACTCAACTTCTCGGGGCAGTTCTCGTTCATCCAGGATTGTCTTGAACTGCTCTTTGTCTACTGACATGACGAGGGCTTTGATGTCGCCTCTTTCGTTAGGGATCGCCTTCCGGACGCGTCCGAGAATAACGCCATGAGAGTCAATAACCTGCAATCCCGACAGTGAGTCCAGCCGGGCGCTCAATTCTTTGGTAGACGCGGCCTCGGCGAAATCGTCGATGTATTTCTCGCAGGAGTAGCAGTACCAGCGTCTCTCGTGTGATTTTGTACGGACAAATGTAAGGGGCTGGCTACAGTCGGGACACCTCTCCTTGGACTCTTCCTCAAACAATGCCGGAATACCAGCTTTCAACAGCGAGACTTTGCCAGTAAACCCCTAATTCAAGCCCTCAGGATAATTAACACCTTCCGGGCAATCTGTGATGGAATTGTCCTAGACCGGGTAGGGAAGCCATTCAGATTTGCCCCATCGGTTGATACGTTTCTCTAAATCCTGACCACTTCTCAGTGTCTAGATTCAATTCTCGATGATAGGCTTGTGACGACCCTTTGGCCAAAATCAGACGACTCGAAATTGAGCCCAGTCAACCCTATCTCGAATGCCGCTTGGGAAACCGTTAGAACCCATTTTCTTTCTCTTGTGCTCCTCTGTGACGTATCGTCAGATAAGAAAGGGTGCATCCAAGCTCAGGCTTGCAATCGAGTTCCACGTACATTGATTCCATATACCTTAGATCGTCGTTTGAGAACAGATGCAGCGCAACATTCAGACTGGCACAGCTCGCAGGCTTAACTCCTAATGCCTCCAGTTCGCATTCCATTAAGGATGGAAGATGTGACCTTCAGAAGAGTGGGCGACATTTTCCCCAAATCGGGACGCCTTGAACTGTTCAATGACCGGGTCGTTCTAAAATCGGACAAGAACTTATCCATGGTTGAGGTTCTTGTGAAGGCTCCTCCTCCGACCTTTCCTCCTTCCGGGGTTAACGAGGTGATTCCCTTTGTAACCATAGGATCGATTAGCGAATTCCCTCCTGATGAGCTTCCCTCAAAGAATTCAAGGATTGAGCTGCGAACGGAAGCTGGAGGTGCTTGGGAAATTCGAGGAGTAAGCGAAACAATTCTCGCGTTGGCCAAAGCCTATCGTGATTGGAAAGACAATAAACTGCGGTAGCAGGCGTTGCATTGACAAGTGAGCCGATGATGCTAATCTAATCTGTTGACTAGTTTCATCATTTCTTCGTAGTGATGCTTTATGATGTCCGCGCCTTGTGGTCCCATCATTCTCTCGGCATTGGTTTTGCATTCGCCGATTGCGGTGATGATCCCCCATTTTGTTGGGTCGGTGAAACTTGCTCCGCACTTTTCGAAGACTGATTCGACGAACATTCTCACTTGTCCTTTGAGTGCATCGTCGGTCACTGGTTGGGCCATTAGTCTGGAGAATTCTTTGTTGGCGCTTTCGAAGCATACTAGCAATTCGTCTCTTACGATTTGAGGTGTTATTGCTAGACCCGTGAGAATTGGTGCTTTGTACATTGTAGGTCAGAGTTGCGGACATGACATACGTTATATTAGAAGCTATCGCAATAGCGGGTTGGTGCTGTAAGTAAACTGTATTTGACTATCTTCTCGAATAAGGAGTAAAGCTTTATTTATTATAGTAAAGGTATATTTACTGTAGGATGTAGAAAAGTAGGAGGATATTTACTTGAGCAAAGATGTTGAGAACTTGAAAGAGCTCCGCGACGAGCTACGGTCCTTCAAGGACGAAATCCGTCGGGAGCTGGCCCAGGCGAGAAAGGGGGGCAATGGGTCCATCAGGGTGGACCTACCAGCGGATGAGGTGGAGCAGACTCAGGCCTCATCTGTCGTTGCGAAGGACCTGGTCAAGCTGATCCGCGATAATGTAAGATCCAGTCTTGAAGAGAAGGGTCAGCAGGCTGTCGACGACCTTGTCGAGGGAATGCCTGAGGACAAGGCGGCAGACCTGTTAAAGTCGCTCGCTAACACTGAGCGAATCAAGATCGCGAAGATGCTCTACATTTCGAAGATGAGCTTCTCAGACATCGGGACCAGTGCCGACTTGAAGAATCCGTCGGTAATCTACCACATTAACAGTTTGAAGAAGATGGGCCTTGTCTCCGCATCACACCAGGGCGGCTACGAGCTCACCAGGCGCGGCAGGTTACTTGTCAGAACTCTTGCCCTGATGAATGAAGCCTTGGGAGGGGAACAGATTGATTGAGATAGGAAACGAGCGAACATTCCAGTCCGGCGCCAGACAGCTATCGTCGCTACTAGGCACCTTCGGCACACTTCTATTGCTAGTCTGGCTCGCGAGAGGAATCCTCTCGCTATCCGCCTATTCGGCTGACCTCTTGGTCGCGGTGTTCGGGCTCTACTTTGTCAAGGGCCTGCTCGACACCAGGACCAATCTGGGACCCAAGCGAGCCGTGTCAAGCTTCCTAGGAAATGTCGTCGGAAGCATAGTACTGATCCTCATCCTGATACTTGTCCTAGGATGGATCGCAGGATTGCAGGGAGACCCTCTTCCAGCACGAATCACTCAGCCCGTTCCGAACTTGGTGATAGTTGCCGTCATCGCGGGACTCGGCGCTTATGCGTTCTACCAGATCGCGCCAAGAATTAGGGGACCGGTCGCCCGCGGGCCAGCGGTATTAGTTAGCCCATCGACGAGCCTCGACTTTGGAGAAGTCAAACTGTCAACAAAGAAGGATTCGGTAGCGCTTCCAATCAGAGGGACAAGACGGACGATCGGAGCAGTGGTCCTCGGAGACATCACAACGACCTTCGAGACTCCAATGGGGCCCGTGACCGGAAGCATTCCAGGACCGGTGACGACGCTCGGGATACCGTTTCGGGGACAGAGAGCCGATAAGGAAGAGGTCCCCAAGCTTACCGGCAAGTCGCTGTCCAATCTTCTAGACGAGACCCAGGTCGACACCTCGATCCCTCGCGGTGAAATCTTCGCCAGCGGATTCGAAGGCAACCCGTTTGGAGAGGCAAGACTCGATCTTCCATTCGTCACTCTCAAGAGAGCAGGTGATGGAGACTCAGTTGACGTCGGTCCAATATCAGTCTCAAGGAGGACAAGAGAAGAAGATGTGGAAGTCGGTCCCTTCACATTCAACCCATGCGACTGGGTCGAGAAACAACTAGGCCAAGGACGCATGTTCAGCGAAAACAGCGGCCAGAACCGAGAAGCTAGGAGGCGGAGAAGACGCGCAAGCTCCCTGTGGCTTGCGAAGGGAAGTCAGGGCCCTTCCTATCTAAGCGCATCTCCCGATGGCGCACAAGCACGCTGGAATGGCACTTCCCTACGAGTCAAGGGCGACTCGATGAAGATGGCAGTCGGATCGGACGGATTCGTCTACACGCCTACCGAGTTGGAGACCTACTCTCCGCTTCACTCTCTACACGTCACACAATCGAAAGCTACGCTGAACACGAAGAAGTTCACCCTGAATATCTCCGGCAACAGAGTAGTCCTCAGAGCGGAAAACGGGTCCAAGAGCACGGACTCAGCTGGACTTGCAAAGGACCTGCTTCAACTACTTACCGAGACCGCGAACAAACAAGTCAAGTCGGTGATGGAAGGACAGCCGATGGAGCTGGACGATCTGCTCCTCGGCACAGAGGAGGTTCTCAAGAAATATGAGTGAAACGATCTTGGTCAAAAACCCGATAGGCATCACTAAGACCAAGTCGTCTGCGGTAGCAGCGGCCCTGATATCCATCTCCGCCACCGCAGAGGTTCTGCAGTCTCTCTCCAAGACCCTTCCAACGGGAGGCTTGGCCCTCGTCATCTCTGAGGTCCTGACTATCCTAGGCGCGCTTGTCGCGTCCATCCTAGTATCACGAGTGTCCAAGAGGATAGAATGAAAATGAAGGCAATAGTAAAAACCGCATACGGAGGACCAGAAGTTCTCCGCCTAGAAGAAATCGAAAAACCAGTTCCGAAAGACGGCCAAGTACTGGTGAAAATACACGCGGCTTCCGCAAACCCAGCCGACTATCACGCAATGAGAGGCGGCATGGCTCGAGTCCTAGCCCCACTCATTATGCGCGAAAACATCGGAATGCGCAAACCAAAAGACCCCAGCTTCGGCAGTGACATCGCAGGGACCGTGGAAGCAGTCGGTCCCAACGTAACCAAGTTCAAGGTAGGAGACGAAGTATTCGGCACATGCACCAAAGGATCCGGAGGATTCGCAGAATACGCCTGCGCACGCGAAACCAGACTCGGGCCAAAACCAGAGAACATCACGTTTGAAGAAGCAGCAGGAATCCCAATCGCGGCGTTGACTGCTTTGCAGGGCCTTCGCGACAGGGGCAAGTCGCGACAGGGGCAAGGTCGAGCCTGGACAGAAAGTCCTCGTGAACGGCGCGTCAGGCGGAGTCGGCACCTTCGCGGTGCAAATCGCCAAGTCATATGGAGCCGAAGTCACCGGCGTCTGCAGCAACCGCAATCTGGACCTGATTCGTAAGATCGGCGCGGACCATGTCATCGACTATACTCAGGAAGACTTCAGCAGGAACGGCGAGCGTTACGATCTCATTTGTGATGCGGTCGGGAATCATTCCGTGTCAGACTACAAGCGAGCCCTAACTCCAGACGGAGTCTGCGTCATCATTGGCTTCTACGGAATGTCGCGGCTTCTGGCCAACGTAATCATGGGTGGAATCGCGTCAAAGACTGGCAAGAAGAAAATCGGCATGATGTTGGCTCACATAATACCAGAAGACCTGAATGCGATGAAGGAGCTGATTGAAGCCGGAAAAGTAAGGCCGGTGATCGATAGAACGTTCGCTTTGAAAGAAACCGCCGACGCTATACGATACTGCGAAGGTGAAAAACACCGGCCGGGGCACGCTCGAGGAAAAGTTGTCGTCACAATGAACCCAGAACCGAAACAACTCAGTCCGCTTGTCATAGGAGGAAGAACGCCATGATTCTCGTCATAGGCGGCCTAAACGGATTCGTAGGATCAAACACAACAGAGGCACTGGTCAACCTAGGGAAGGACTGCGTGGTAACCAAGCACAAGGACACCGAGGTCCCAGGGTTCCTCCAGAAACACATCGACAACCATCGAGTCATCGTCGAGCAAGCAGACGCCACATCCATCGACGATTTGCGAAGAATCGGCGAGAAGCACAAGATCGACGGCATCGTAAACGTCGCTGGTGGATTCAAGACTCCTAATGCTCCTGTACCCGGGCTCAAAGGATACTTCGACATGCTCGACGCGACCTTCAAGGTCGCCCAGCAATGGAAAGTCAAGCGAGTCACGTTTTCGAGCACGGGCAGCATGTATCTGGGACTTTCAGGCACGGTTGACGAGTCGCATCCAATCCATCTCCAAAGCCCAATACCCGGAGTCTCGGGCATCCTCCAACGCCAGAAGGTTGTTGAATTAGCCAGCGAAGAATTCCAAAACGTCACGGGAATTAGCTCGATCTGTGTGCGACTGATGGGCTTCTACGGTCCATACCAGGACCCCGAACAGTTCGGGGCACTGCTAAGATTGGTCCATGCAGCTGTTAGCGGCAAACCTCTGAATCTCGAAGGCACATTCTTCTCCTTCGAGGAAGACGCTGTGGACCTCATTTACATCAAGGACCTAGCCCGCGCGATTGCACTGCTCCAAACCGCCGAGAAGCTCAACTATGGCGTCTACAACATTGGGTCCGGCAGGACAACGCCGAACCGTGAAGTAGTCGAGTCGGTAAGGAGAGCCGTCCCAGGATTCAACGGGAGTCTTCCACCAGGAAAGTTCCCCTTCCCACCGATACCCATGATGGAAATCAAACGTCTAAGAAAGGACACCGGCTTCACGCCAAACTTTGACACCGAGTCCGCGATCAAGGACTATGTGGACTGGCTCAAAGCAGGCAACCCCAAGTAGCCTTCGAACTAAACAAGACCCTCACTGGAGGGTCTTGCAGACAGTCAGCCTTTCCATGGAGGAATCTCCAAAGCATGCTCGTAGGCCGCACGGGTGTGGACGGGCTCATTGTCGCAATGCGAAACGATGATCTTCTCAAATGGAATCTTTAGCAATTCTCGCAGTGCTGGCAGCGCACGCTTTTCATGCCATGGCGAATTCCACACCCTAAGGGTCCCGCTCCGCTCTGTCAAACCGTCTCCGAAAACAATCACTCTCTGCTCTGGGAGCCAGAGCGGAGTCTCAAGACGTCCTCTTCCGTCGTAGAGCGCGACGAAACCTCCCGGAAGTACCTGGTCCGACTCCAACATCTCTAGATTGACCTTCGGCATATCGTCCGCCCAGTAGAGTCTGGGACCGAAAGCGCGGCAACGGTACAGTCGCGCAAACAGGTCGACATCGCGCACATGGTCGGGAATGATTACTGCAGCCATGGTCGGGGGCTTGCTGTCTAGTCGCTTCCACAACTCGTTGGCTGGGGTTTTCGGAACAATCGGGTCGATCACCAGTCTTTCACCCTTTGATTCAGCATACGTGGAGGTGACGATTGGTTGCCAGTCATCGCCTGGCTTCCAGTGATGATGTTCAGCCCGCCAAATCCATAGCCCAGGAGCGATATCGCGAATCTCGACCTCAGCGGTCATTGATTCCTTTCTCAATCAGAGACAAGTTAAGATTTGTCGAAAGAGAGCGGCAAACTCGACACGGGTCGGAAGAACTTATGACCTACGTCATATGTGACGTATTGAGAAAGTAGTCGAAAATGACTCCCTCACCAGACTCAACCACGACGTTGACGGTTGACGAGACGCTTTTGAAACGTTTCCATGATGAGATCAAGTCGAAAAGCCCACATGCTATTCATGGATCCACTGGACCCAGAATTGTCAATCCAACGCCGCTCGTCGACCTCACTGAGACTTTACTCGAGTGTGGCCGGAGCAAGTATGGAATGGAACTGCCGCCCGGGAACTCGCGAATCTTTGGAAAGTTCGACTCTGAAATAATCGGAGGCTCAATCAAGGTCCGACCGGCTATCGAAATCATAGAGCAGGCCATAGTCACAGGGAAACTCAAACGCGGACAGACAATTTTCGAAGCAACCTCCGGAAATTTTGGCATAGCCCTCGGACTGCTAGGACAACTCGGGCTCAACGTGGTGGCGCTAGTCTCTAGAAGACTCCAAGATGGAGTCTTGGACCAGCTTGAGAAAGACGGGGTCAAACAGGTAAGCCTCGACATCGACATTTGCCCCGCTCCCGGTTTGAAGACAGATGTGAACCCCGTCATGGCGAAGAGCGTGGCCAGCAACGTTCGCCAACAACTCGGCGCGCTCGGAATGGATCTCGCAACTTTCGACAAGTCACGACAGGATGTGGAGGCCTTGCTTGCGAGACAGGATGTGATTGGCTTGGCGAAGCTCTTCGCGAAGATCTACAACGGTTTCTGCCCCGAGCAGTACGACAACGAGTTGAACGTGAATGCTCACGAGAGAGTCACGGGTCCCGAGATAGACCAACAATTGAGAGAGATCGGCCACTCGCCCTCGGACTATTCGGTAGTAACAGCTTTCGGCACCGGTGGCACGTCGACCGGCCTCGCCAAACACTTCCAAAATAATCATGGTAAGAAATCCGTGCGCATCGTTTTCCCACTAAACAATCAGGATGTCGCTGGAATCCGGACTAAGGAGAAAGCCATCGGTCTCCGATTCTACAAGCCGGAGCTTTACGCCGGGCAGCACGTTGTGGATTTCGAGGCCGCGAAACCCCTTCTCAACTTTTTCGTTGGGCGAGGATACAATATCGGCGAGAGCAGCGCTCTAGTCCTGTATGCTTGCCTTCAGATGCTGAATTATCGAGGAGAACAGAAATTGGTCGCGATGATGGCTGATGGCGCTGAGAAGTATAGGGCAGGCCTCGACATTCCCAGTGAAGCACCGGCAAGCTTCGAAGTGAGTGTCCGGGACGCAGCGTCCCGGATGTCAGACTATGGAGAAGTCGTATGGACTCACGCGGCCTTTGTCCCGAGGCAAGAAGGAATTAGGCTAATCGCTTCCTCTCTTGGATGCGCAGAGAGCAAGGTAAGAGTTGCACGGGTCCGAGAAGTTCAGGAACTATTAACGACTCAGGAAGTCCCGCAAGGAATCAAGAACATCGCATCAGAGTCAAAATCCAAACTTCTACTCGTTTGCATGGTAGGCGGAACATCGCTCAGAGCCGCCGAACTACTGGGCGCTAAAGGAATCAGGGCCGAGAGTCTCACAGGGGGAATCGCCGGACTGGCAGAGGCCAGCAGGAAAGATCCTCCAGAACTGGTCCAGCTGGCCGCAGATTGAAACCAGTTTGAACGACATTCTCTCACGGCCCTCTCCTGCCAAAGGAGTGAAAGCGCGCTATGGAACTGACCCTCTCCAGTTCGGTGAGCTACGATTTCCCAGCGGACCCGGTCTCTTTCCGCTCCTCTTCGTAATTCATGGTGGCTTCTGGTCCGCCGCTTACGACCTAGTCCACATAGGTCATCTGTGCATTAGACTAACGTCACTCGGAATCGTAACCTGTAGCCTCGAATACAGGAGGGTTGGGAACCTGGGCGGAGGCTGGCCCGGGACTCTCTTGGACATCGCTAGCGCGACTGAATTTTTCAGGAAAAATCTGGATGAGGACCGCCGAGTGGACATGTCAAGAGCGGCAGCTATCGGACACTCCGCGGGAGGGCATCTAGCTTTCTGGCTTGGAGGAAGACACAATATTCCTCCGAACTCTGACCTCGGCTTGGGTGAGAAAAACTGGCTGCGAGCAGTCATATCTCTCGCAGGAGTCGTCGACCTACGCAGAGGATGGGATCTGCAATTGGGCTCGGGGGCCGTTGGAAGACTAATCGGAGGCGGGCCCGAACAGTATGGGGATCGCTACCGGGAAGCCTCGCCGATTGAGCTATTGCCGATGAAGTTGCGTCAAGTTCTGATACACGGCCGGGACGACCGAGTTGTTCCGATTTCGCAGAGTGAGCAGTTCGTGCAAACGGCGAAGGCTGCAGGTGACACGCCGTCGCTGATCGCGCTTGATGGGGTCGGACACTTTGAGTTGATAGATCCTGAATCCAAGGCCTGGGACGTAGTCGCCCGGGCGACACTCGAATGCCTTCAATAGATTAGCTTGTGAAACGCCGCAAGCATCATTGGTACGTGTTGACGACCCGCTAGTACCATCTAGACTAGATGGTTTCCCACTGGGCCTGAAATTGCTAGCCGATACCCGTCAGGATCTAGGAATCGTGCTTCCCTCTCGCCCCAGGCGTTCGTGGGCTTCTCGATGAACTTGACACCCAGCTTCTTTAGTTTTTCATACAAGGCGTCGACATCGTCGACTTCGAACTCGATTCCAACAGGCTGGTCCCCGTGGGCCTTCCTAGAGCGGCTTTGGTTTCCGGGGTGAAGGCCGATCTGCAGCCGATTAGGAGTGACAACTGCCAAGTATTCGGGAGAGAAATCATGCTTGACCTTGAAACCGAGCTTCTTCGTATAGAATTGTTTCGACCTTTCCAAGTCCTTGACCTGTAGAATGACTTGATGGAGACGTAGCCCGCTCTTTCGTCGCGGCATAAAGGGCCAAGGGCGATTCGATCAATTATGAGTTTTTCCATACGAAGACTGGAGTAATCATGCTGCGACAATTCGCCAGCTTGAGACTAGTGGCCCACTCTAACCCCTTCAGTGCTCGTACCATGCACCTTTCTGGGCTAGGAGAAAACGCCCAAAGCTAGCCCAGACCTGCAAAACACAGCCAAAAGAAGCCCTGAATCAGTCTAACTGAACCCAGATCCCTCCCAGCGCGGGGGCCTATCCAGAATCGCAAGAGAAAAAATCGGATTCCCAACCGGTCTACTGCTTCAGAACCCGAACAAGCCCGACAGCTCTCCCAAACCCCGCACCGAGTTCACCCCGCCCCGCGAGATGTTTCCAGGTAAAGCCAATCCCTTCCTATTCACCCAAACTACTGGCACGCCGAGTCTCACTGCTGGCTCAACGTCATGATACAAGCTACCAGCAACATGAACCCATGTTGATTCGCCGCCAATGATTTTCCTCGCTCTCTCAAAGTGCGCCGTCCCCGGCTTGTACGAGCGAACCTGCTGCGCCGTCACAATCAGGTCGAATGGAACGGAAAGATGCTTCAAGGTCCCCGCTAGCAAATCCTCATCCACGTTCGAGAGAATTCCCAACTTACAATTAGCACTCAAATTTCTCAAAGCAGGGTTTGTCTCTTCGAAAGGCCTCCAACTCGGCAGGTCCTCGGCCAGAAAGCCAGCATCTCTCTCAGAAATCTTGAGATTAGTCTTTGAAGCTACTCTCCTAGAAGTCTCCGCTAGAACCTCCCGATACGAACGATACTCCTCCCTCTCCACTCTCTTCTCTTCCTCCTCAAAGAGCTCAAGCAGCCTACCCACCTCAACACTCCGAGCCCCGCTAGTCCTTTCAAGCAAGGATCGAAACGCGCCACGAATTCCCGCCTCCCAGTCAATCAGTGTTCCATAGCAATCGAACGTCACAACTTCAGGCCTCAAACTAAGCATCTCACCAAATTTCCACTGCGTCAGAGATAAGAATACGCACAATCCCCCGAACTCGAGACAGCCTTGAAACAAGTACAAACAACACATGCCCCACATCCCATAGGACCATACTCCCAAGGAATCGTGGAAGGAGGATTCGTCTTCACATCAGGCATGATAGCCCTAGACCCGACAACAAGCAAGATCGTTCCAGGTGGAATAAGAGAGCAGACGAGAAGAGTTCTGGAAAACGTGAAAGCAATCCTCGAGCAAGCAGGAAGCTCAATGGAAGAGGTGACCAAGACCACCGTGTATCTGAAGGACCCAAGTCTCTTCAAGGAAATGAACGAGGTCTACACAAGCTACTTCGACAGTCACAAGCCGGCTAGATCAACAATAGTCTGCGACTTCATGCTCCCTGATGTTTTACTGGAAATCGATGCAGTCGCCAAAGCATGACACGCCTCCGGCACTGTCTTGAAGAAATGGAACCGTTCTGTTGGAAAACCATCATCGCATTGACTGCATTGAAATCCCAGTCGATTGAAACGAAAGGAATGAACTCGTGAAAGTATTTAGTCTCTGAAGACGAACAAAATTCCATGAAACCTGCACAGAAGGACACGCAGAAGGCCGCCACGAACAACACCGCGATCAGCAAGAAGATCAAGGGATTCACGGAGGAGGAACGAGGCGCGATGAAGGAGCGCATCCAAGAGCTCAAGGTGGACAAGGGACGGGGAAAGCGCCGTTGCTAGCGAAGATAGCCGAGATGCGGGAACCGGATCGCACCATGGGCAACCGGCTCCATGCTATCATCAAAGCTAGCGCGCCGGCCCTCTCGCCAAGGCTCTGGTACGGGATGCCAGCGTATGCCAAGGATGGCAAGGTCGTCTGTTTCTTCCAAGCGGCGCAGAAGTTCAAAACGAGGTACGCGACGTTCGGCTTCAGCGACAAGGCGAACCTGGACGAAGGCGCCATGTGGCCGGCCGCCTTCGCGCTGAAGGGGTTGACCGCCGCCGAAGAGTCAAGGGTTGCCGCGCTCGTGAAGAAAGCTGTAGGCTAAGGACCGGACCTCCCATCATTCTCCAACCTTCCAACAAGGTCCATTATGAAATTCGCACCCTTCCTCGAATTCATCTTCTCCATCCGCTTCGGGAGAAAATGCTGAACTTCTTGTGAATCCAACCGACATCTCAGCCAGAGATGAGGAGTAATAATGCTCCCTGGACGATATTCTCATGTCAGCGTTTGAAATCTGGGTTCTTGAACAAGTAATCGTATTCAGAAGTCAGCTTTCCCTTTGGCAGGCCAACAGTCTATTCAGCAGGGCTAGTGAAAAGGGTTCCCCTTGAAATTTGTGGCGGGCCAGGCGGGTTCTGAACCAGAAGGAGTTCAAGCCCTTTTCCGCTTTCATAGTGAGGCGGCCCAAGACAACTTTCCTGCGGCCCCCCCCGTTTCCGGTATCTGGGAAAGGAAGGCTTGGGACTGCGATGTAACGACGACGATTCTGGGTCTGAGGTTGATATCGATGTGGCTGTCGATATGCTCTTTCCTTGGCGGTAGCAAGCGTCCGTCTTCGTCTAACTAGACAGTTCGTCCAAAGATATGATGGACGAAAAGGTTTTGAAACGAATTACGAATATCTCGGATTCTTCCCTGATTTTAGAACCCAATCTTGCATGTTCATGGATTGTTGGAATAGGATGATTTTTCCCGTACCGTGACGGATCGAATCCATACCGGTGGGCTTTTCCCTGTTCTCTCCGATTGTTATAGTATCTAAACCCTGCCCGGACGCCTGTTGATCGTGAGAAGGGCCCGGTCGCCTCAGGATAGATTCTTCTCACGAAAACGTCGGTCCTTTGTGGCGTGCCGATTGTTCTTTTTCGGATCCATGTGTTTGTACTATTGGCACTGGGCTCTAAAACCTCTATCAAATGTTAGGGGTTAGGGTTAGCCTAAGCTCTCGTTATGCCCTAGTAATTATCTTGGGTAATAGACACTATGAAGGAGAAACGGATTCTTCAGGTTCTCGTGGCCCTATCCGCAGTAGTCATGGTTACCGTGCCAGTCAATGCCTATTACAGGCAAACTGGCTCAATAGGTCTGTCCACCTCTTATGCTAATCCTGACATAACTGTTTCTTTACGCTCTGTAACCAGAGTGGATAATACAGATAGCTGGAACATCATCTTTTCACTCTACAATCCGGCCCACTCTAATGTCAACCAGCTTCACTTCGTAGTCTCATGGACTACAACACCAGTAGTTGGTGTGACCTTGAATTTCAGTAGTGCCATTGGCCCCCCTGGTTGGGCTGCCCTTGCCAGTAATTTCTACCTTAACTGTCACGTAGAGTCGTGTGATACTAGGTACTCAGTCATCAGTTACAACACCACCAACAGAAGTGTTATGATTCCAACAGGGGCATCTGCTACCTTCTCTGTGACTCTATCCTACATTCCTGATCTCTTTACATCATTCATACCTTTCACAGCAAACTGGTATGCCTCGGGCGTAAGGAAGTCAGTTACAGCATCTGGTTCAATCTTGGTGAGTCCCTAGTGTTTTTATTCTTAGAATCCCGTAATATGGTATGAAAACACTAGTTATAGCAAATTCGCAGAGTCTTTGGTTAGAGAGGACAAACCCAAGCTATACAGGACTATCGAAGAGATCGTTCAGACTATAGTGAAAGTGAGCGCGACTAAGGCGAGGGGGGCATACGAACCGTTTGTTTTCAAGGACTGCAAAGTGGCGTATGTTCTGCCCGGTTTCGACGTCACTCAGGATGTTTCCTTGGGTGATGGCGAGAAGCCGGTTCTCTTTCAGGTCCGTAGTCGACAATCTCAGTATCCGTTGGGGAAGGGATGAAATGACTAGCAGAAATGGCGGGCCCGGCGGGAATTGAACCCGTGACTCCCGGGTCTCCTCTTACGGGGCTAAAAGCCCGGTGCTCTACCTCTTCAGGATCCGATGAGGGATCTGGCTGAGCTACGGGCCCGCAGCCAATCCCGCACGGTCACGAGTTGAAAAAGAATTCGGGGAGAGAATAATAGACGAAGCTCACGCATGGGATCCTATCATAGGCTCATCCACAACAGTGTTCTGCAGCCGTCCCAGGTTCGCAATCTTGGACTCGATAATATCACCCGCTTTCAAGAGAAATGGCTCCTTGTCCGGCTGCCTGTAGATCGCAACCCCGCTAGGCGTACCGGACGTGATAATGTCGCCTGGTTCAAGGGTCATGGACGAGAAGAACTCGATTAGCTCGCGTATCTTGAAGACCATGTTCTTCGTGCTCGAGAACTGGCGCGTCTGACCGTTCACCCGGAGTTCCATCGCCAGATCATCCGGCTCGCCAGCCTGGTCCGGAGTAACCAGTAACGGACCCATAGGCCCGAAAGTGTCAAAGTTTTTTCCCAAGTTGCAGAATCCTCTCTTCATCTCGGCAAACTGAATGTCCCGGGCACTGATGTCGTTGAAGATGGAGAAACCGGCCACATAATCTAACGCGTCCTCCCTTGCCACGTTTCTGCATCTACGCCCGATCACAGTCGCCAACTCTACCTCGTAGTCCAACAGCTTGACCTTCCGCGGATGATAAACGGACGTTCTGTGTCCGGTGAGCGAGGTTGGGGCTTTGAGGAATGATATCGGGAATGGCGGCGGGTCTCTCTTTCCTTCCGCGAGATGCTCGGCAAAGTTGCCCCCCATGCAGATAATCTTGGAAGGGCGACCGACCGGCGGGAGAATGTTTGCTTTGTCGACCTCAAACAATTCCGCGTTATTCTTACCGCTTTTCAACAGCTTCGCCCCGGCGTCGACGGCCTTGGAGACCTTGTCTCCAGCCTTCGAATCTCGGAGTAACTCGACGAGGGGCTCGTTCAATCCCTTGCCAACTGGCACCTCAACAAAGTGTGAGGAGTCAACCATGGCACCTACACGGTTCTCGCCCGTCTTCTGTTGAAACCTTACGAGTTTCATTATGGGAGACCATCTCGCTGTTTCATGGGTAAAAAACGCTCTCTTCGCTCTAGTTTGTCGATAGAGTATGCGTCGAGGGTTTTTTATTCCGATAATCCTGCAGACCTGCATGAACCACAATGGTTACCGTTGAGGAGTTCCGCTTGGAGAGTGATACAATGGGACAGGTCAAGGTCCCAAGCAGCGCCTATTACGGCGCGACAACCGTCCGAGGAATCGAAAACTTCCCGATATCCGGGTTAAGATTCCAGACCGGCTTTATCGAAGCCCTAGCGCTTGTCAAACTTGCTGCTGCCAAGGCCAATATGCAGCTGAACCTTCTAGACAAGAAAAAGGGTGACGCAATCGTCTCCGCCGCAAAGGAGATCGTGACGGGGTCCCTCTACGACCAGTTCGTCCTAGACATCTTCCAGACCGGAAGCGGCACCATGACCAACATCAACATGAACGAGGTCATCGCCAACCGGGCAAACGAGCTTCTCGGCGGAAAACGCGGCGACAAGAAACTCGTACACCCCAACGACCACGTCAACATGTGTCAGTCGACCAACGATGTCTTCCCCACCGCTATCCACGTCTCCGCCGCCCAAGCCATACAATCCAAACTATTGCCATCCCTCAAGATCCTGGCAGACACTCTGAACAGGAAGGCGGCCGAGTTCGAGGAAGTCGTCAAGGCAGGCCGAACCCACTTGCAAGACGCGGTCCCGGTCACTCTAGGCCAGGAATTCAGTGGCTACGCCAGCATGATAAAACATGGAATTCACCGGGCAGAACATGCACGCGACGTGCTGCTAGAACTCCCGCTCGGCGGCACAGCTGTGGGAACAGGGCTCAACGCTGATCCTCAGTACGCTGAAACAGCGGTCAAGGAGATCAGTAAGCTGACTGGACTCGGCTTCCGAAAGGCTGACAACACGTTCGAGTCGATGCAGGGAAAAGACGCGAGCGTTGAGGCAAGCGGTCAGCTGAAAACCATCGCGGTCAGTCTGATGAAAATAACCAACGACCTAAGGCTGCTCAACTCTGGACCGAGAAGCGGCTTGGGGGAGATTGACTTGCCAGCGACCGAGCCCGGGTCAAGCATCATGCCGGGAAAGGTCAATCCAGTAATTCCCGAGGCATTGAACCTCGTAGCAGCTCAAGTCATCGGCAACGACGCTGCAATCACAACATGCGGAGCCTTTGGCCAGCTTGAACTCAATATCATGATGCCAGTCATAGCCTACGACCTCCTACAATCCATCGAAATCCTAGCAAACGGGTCAAAGGTCTTGGCCGAGAAATGTGTGGCAGGCATCACCGCAGACCGGAAACGGTGTTTCGATTATGCTGACAGAAGCCTCATGGTAGTCACTGCAACCACGCCTCATATCGGCTACGACAACGCGGCCAAGGTTGCAAAGAAGGCGATGGCCGAAAACAAGTCCATCCGCGAAGTGATACTCGAGGAGAAGCTGCTGTCTAAGGAGAAGCTTGACGCGGTCTTGGACTTGAAGAAGATGACCAAGGGCGGACGAGCCTAGAAGTCACAGGGCACAGAGGGACCGATAGCGATGAACACCCAAGATATCATGCGAGCAGCGCTCCGTCAAGCCCACTTCAAAACAGTCCCAGCCGATAGCGGAATTCACGTAAAGGGCAAGATTCGAAAAGCACTCGTATCGATTGATGTAGGCACTTCTGAGCTCCTGCTCGCCAAGACTCTTGGCTGTGATGGAGTCATTTCGCACCATCCCGCGGGAGGGGCCGCGAGACTGGAAGGCTACAAGGTGTTCGAGAGACATGTGGACCAGTTAACGGAGGCCGGCGTGCCTCGCAACGTTGCTGAGGATGCAGTGAGCCCGAAGTATCATCAGCTGGAGATCCAGCATCACCCTGACAATTACGATCAGACCCCAACTGCCGCCAAGAAACTAGGACTAGCGCTTCTCACGATTCACAGTCCCTGTGACGAGATCGGCAGGAGAATCCTGGTCAAGCATACCAAGGGTCTTGATGAGAAGACCACTGTTGGACAATTGCAGTCACGAATTCGCGAGCTTCCCGAATACAAGAAGGCTGAGACCAAGATCGAGGTACGGCTTGGCTCAGCGAAGAACAAGATGGGCAAACTAGCCGTATCCCATGCTGCGTACACGAACGGAGGCTACGATGTGGCCAAGGCATACTACAATAACGGGGTCGAGACCATCACTTACATTCACATCTCAGATGCTGATCTGTCAAAGCTTCGCGCTGACGGAAAGGGCAACATGCTCGTCCTCGG
>WNGG01007972.1_pt1 | contig 19499 bp, 16 predicted proteins | sample 5400661 | NCBI WGS metagenome assembly WNGG01 (sample SAMN13153372, study PRJNA577476) | soil metagenome | isolation source: 100 cm soil or saprolite under Garry oak tree replicate 1 | place: USA:California | collected 2016-06-15
TGCCGCATGTGAACGCTGCACCATACGTGGCCGCTTCTAAAATTAATCTCGGCGAGCTCGGTCTGAGCAGTTTTGGCGGGATCCAAATTCCGTCTTCCGTCGGCCCTTTCTCGTATTTTGACGCGCGCTTCGCTGTGACGCAGACTTTGTTTGATTGGAAAGCGATTAGCGCCACTCGTGCAGCCCGCCAGAGCCTGAAGTCCGCCGAATATTCCTATAAAGACGCTCGTGACCTCGTAGTGCTCGCCGTGGGCTATACCTACTTGCAGGCCATCGCGGACGAGGCACGCATCGAAACCGCGGAAGCGCAGGTCAAGACCGCCCAGGCACTCTACGATCAAGCCTCGGACCAGGTGAACGCAGGCACGTCACCGGCGATCGACGGGCTTCGTGCCAAGGTAGAGTTGCAGACTCGCCGGCAGCAATTGGTTCAAGCGCAGAACACGTTCGCGATCCAAAAACTGACGCTAGCACGGGTGATAGGTCTGTCGCCTGGACAGGAATTCGAATTGACAGACAAGTCCCCTTATCAGCCGTTCGAAATCGTTACCGTGGATGAGGCTTTGAAGCGCGCATACGCTTCACGTTCCGATTATCAGGCGGCCATGACCGATGTACGTGCCGCGGAATTCTCGCGCAAAGCTGCGGTCGCCGGCTATCTGCCGTCGCTCTCCTTCAATGCTGATTACGGCGCTGCAGGCGCGCATCCCAGCGCGGCGACGCAAGTATTCGAGGTACGAGGAACTCTGTCGATTCCGATCTTTCAGGGAGGCAGTGTCCACGGCGATGTTCTACAGGCCAATGCGAAGCTTGCTCAGAGCCGCGAACGCCTCGACAACCTACGGGCGCAGATTGATGCTGATGTGCGAACCGCATTGCTGAACCTGCAGTCGTCGGCAGAGCTGGTTAGCGTGGCGCGAAGTAACATTACGCTGGCGGAAGAGACTCTTGTCCAGTCCCGCGATCGATTCACAGCGGGTGTCACCGATACCGTGGAAGTGGTGCAATCGCAAGAAGCCGTCGCCAGCGCGCACGAGCAGTACATCTCAAGCCTCTACAGTTATAATTTTGCAAAAATTTCCCTGGCTCGCGCCATCGGCGTCGCTGAAAACGGCGTCCGAGAATACTTCAAGGAAAAATGAACATGGCGGACGAAAACCCAGCCCGCTCGGTTCCTCCCGCGGGCAAAGAGTCACCGATCGAACCGTCGCCGGTGACCGACACCGTGTATACCGCGCCATCCTACCGCAGTCCAAAACGCCGAAGAACCTTGGTTATTCTGATCGGCGTTGTGGTGCTGCTTGTTGGCGGCGTTTTTTTGTGGCGCTACTTTAACAGCTATGAATCAACCGACGATGCCCAGGCGGACGTTCACCTCTATCCAGTCAGCGCGCGTATTTCCGGCTACGTTGTGCGCGTTAACGTGGAAGACAATCAGTGGGTGCAGAAAGGCACGGTGTTGGTGGAGATCGACCCAAAGGATTACGAGGTCGCGGTCGCGCAGGCGCAAGCCAATCTTTCCAACGCCGAATTAACACCGCCAGCCAACTGAAGTTCACCGCCTCCGATATCGAAAATGCCCAAGCTGGAATCATCGCCGCTCAGAGACAACTGACCGCCGCGCATGCCCAACTGGACGAAGCGGAGGCCAACAATGTGCGCACTCAAGACGATCTCCGCCGCTACAAGTTGCTGGTGGACAAACGCGAAGTGGCCGAGCAGATCTATGACCAGGCGTTGGCCAGCGCCAAATCCAGCACCGCTTCGGTAGCGGCGGCCCGCGCGAACGAGTCTGCCGCGGAACAATTTGTGCAACAGGCCCAGAGCCGCCTGGCGCAGGCACAGGCCAATCACCAATCCGCGGAAACTGGACCGCAGCAGGTGTCGTCCACGCGGTCTCGCGTTCGTGCGGCGATCGCCGATGTCGAGCAAAAGCGAGCGCTCCTCGAGCAGGCCCAGCTGAACCTTCAATACACCAAGATTGTTGCGCCGGTATCGGGCGCCGTGAATAAAACAGTTGTCGTCGGCCTCAACATTCAACCGGGACAACAACTCCTCACTGTGGTGCCGCTCGATGAAGTCTGGGTCACGGCCAATTTCAAAGAAACTCAGCTGCGGCGCATGCGAGTTGGACAGCGGGCGGAAATCCATGTTGATTCGTCGGGCAAAACCCTAAAGGGCCATGTAGACAGCATTGCTGGCGCAACCGGCCCGCTCTTCAGTCTGCTTCCGCCGGAGAATGCCACCGGCAACTATGTGAAAATTGTGCAGAGGATTCCGGTAAAAATCGTCCTCGATCAGGGCGAAAACCGGGATCATCAACTTCGGCCCGGCATGAATGTCGTGCCAGACGTATATCTCCAATGAGTTCCGCAGCTCTCACAATCGATCAGGATGTTTGGCACCCTAAATTCAATCCGTGGCTCATCGCTGTGGTCGTCGCGCTGGCAGCGTTCATGGAGGTACTCGACACTAGCATCGCCAATGTGGCGCTGCCGTACATGGCCGGTAATCTGGGAGCGAGCAACGATCAGAGCACTTGGGTTCTGACCTCGTATCTGGTCTCGAATGCCATCATTCTGCCAATCAGCGGTTGGCTCGCGGGCGCGTTGGGTCGCAAGCGTTTTTTCATGGCCTGTCTCGGTGTGTTTACGGTGAGTTCTTTGCTCTGCGGCTTGGCGCCGAGTCTCGGGCTTCTGCTTCTGTTTCGCGTACTGCAAGGGGCAGGCGGAGGAGGATTGCAGCCGATGGCTCAGGCCATCCTTGCAGACACCTTTCCCCCGCAGCAACGAGGTCTAGCCTTTGCGTTGTACGGCATCACAGCCATTATGGCGCCGACGATCGGACCAACCCTCGGAGGCTGGATTACCTTCAATTACTCGTGGCGGTGGATCTTTTTTATTAATCTCCCAGTTGGACTTATCACATGGTTTCTGGTGAGACGTGTTGTCGAGGACCCGCCTTATGTAGCTCGGCTCAAATCCGCCGGCGTGAAGTTGGACTACATCGGCATAGCTCTTCTGACTATAGGAGTTGGAGCGTTGCAGGTGCTGCTTGACAAGGGCCAGGAGGACGATTGGTTCGGGTCGCGTTTCATTACGACCTTGATCATCATGGCTACCGTTTGCCTGATTTCGCTGGTGATCTGGGAATGGTTTCACAAGACTCCCATCATTGACGTTCGCATGTTCAAGAGTTTCAACTTCGCCAGCTCGAGCTTGATGATGTTCGTCCTGGGAATCCTGCTGTTCAGCAGCCTGGTGCTGATGCCGCAATTCCTCCAGACGCTTCTGGGATACACCTCGCAACTGGCTGGACTCGCGCTCTCCGCTGGGGGCCTTGTTTTGCTGTTTGAAATGCCGATCATGGGGAAACTGACAACGAAGTTCCAGGCGCGCTATCTGATCGCTTTCGGATGGCTGGCCTTGTCTGTTGCGATGTTCTATTCCACAAAACGAATTGACTTGCAGATTAGCTTCAGTGCCGCCACTCTGTTGCGCATCGCCCAAGTGATTGGTTTGGGCTTTCTGTTTGTACCGATCACCCTCGTGGCTTACATCGGAATTTCGCCGGAGAAGAATAACGCCGTAGCCGGTATCGTCAATTTCATGCGCAATATGGGCAGCAGTGTGGGAACCTCGCTCGTCACCACCTTGATTGCCCGCCGATCGCAATTCCACCAAGCCAGGCTCGTCGAGTACGCCAGACCCGACAATCCTAATTTCCAGAATGCGGCAAGCGGCCTGGCGCAGCACATCGCTAACTCGGGAGTAAGCCCGCATGATGCGCACGTCGTTGCGATTGCCAGGATCTACCAGAACTTGCAAGCGCAGGCGGCCAGCTTGGCCTATGTAGATGTTTTTATGGTCCTTGCAGTGGGCGCCGCGATCATGTTCTGTCTGTCGTTTGCTTTAAAGAAGAATGATCCTGGTGGCGGCGCGGTAGTGGAGGTTGGTTAAGCGAAGCGGATGAAAGAGTGGAATAATGTATTGGAATAACAAAGTGGAATAATAACGTAGTGTCAGCTAGGCAAAGCAGCGAAGTTTGCATGGCTGGCACAGGAAATTCATGATCAAAATTGTCACAATCGAACGGGAATACGGAAGCGGCGGAGGCGAAATCGCGCAAATGCTTTCGACGCAACTGGGTTGGAAGCTTTGGGATCAGTTGTTGACCGAGGAGATTGCCAGGCTTGCGAATTGTCCCAAAGCCGTCGTCGAGGTTCGCGAGGAACGCACAGATCCACTCTACTACCGACTCTTCAAATCCTTTTTGCGTGGGAGTTATGAAGGCAGCCTCAATGCACACAAATTGAACGTAGTGGACAGCGAAACCATTTTGAAGATTACAGAACGAGTCGTTCAGCACGCAGCGAAGACCGGGAACTCCGTCATCGTCGGAAGGGGGTCCCAGCATTTTCTCAGGAACCGTCCAGATACGCTGCGTGTGTTTCTTTACGCTCCGAGAGAGGATAAAGTGCGCCGCCTGTTGGCTCGTGGCAAGAGCGAGAAGGAAGCCTGGGAGCTCGTGGATACCGTCGACCGCGAGCGCGTCGATTTCATCCAGAAGTATTTCCGCGTCGAATGGCCTGATCGCGCCATTTACCACACCATGATCAATACCGCGATTGGCGATGAGTCCGTCGTTCACATGATTCTGGATTTCATAAAAACCATCGACGCAAAAGTCATCACGTAAGTGCGCCTGCAACCCCGCTGTTCGTAAATTCCTTCCGAGAAAGGAATACATGTTCTTTCGCGGGATAAATGTCTTGGAACGGGCACGCATTCCAGCACAGACTCGGTACGCTCAGCCACCTTGGCGCATTGACATCGTGGTTGCCAAGCACGATCTAAATCTGCACAAATGGTTACTGCGCAAGCGTTCAAGGCAAGTTTCCTCGATCGGTACTCCCGCCTAGCTCAGGTAGGCGGCGCTTTTCCGCGCTCGAAATTTGGGTGAGAAAGTCTTCTTGGTGCACAAAAGCTTGCAAATGGGGTGATTCAGCGCAAATGAGCGCACTCGAAGTCATTCAAAACAAATAAAGCGTGGTGAGTACGAACAGGGCAGGGAAAATTAGCTAGCCGTTGCTCGACCACACATTACAAAGAAAAACCGCTTTTTCGTCGGCACGCTCCACCACTTAACGATGTGGATGCTCGTTTTGCGCATGCTCCGATTTCGGGGCGGAGTTGTGCTGCTGCACCGCGCGATCCGTCCTGGCGTTGTGCTTGTCGTTGTAAATCTGCCTGCTCGCATTGTTCTGCTGATGATTGACTTGTGCGCGCTCTTGCGGCGTGAGCTTGCCGCCGTTCGCCGCACGGTCGTTGCGAACTTCACGATTGATGTTCGCTTCTCGGTTCTCGACTCGGCCGGTCTCCCGCGGCGTCAGTTGTCCTGACTTCGCACCGTTCGCAATCCGCGCCTGTTGCTTTCCTTCGCGCGCATCGACCCGGCCCATCGCCGCTGTCGCCGGTCTCCCGTGATTCTCGGACGCGAAGTTCGCGCGATTCGAACCGGCGCTATGCTGATGCGAAACCTGCATGGCCGTTGGCTGCATATGCCTCTCGCGGCTGGCCGACATTTCTCCACGCGTGGGCCGCGCCCCAATCCCGCCTGGGCCTCCGTTGAAGCTGGTCCTATTTACCGTCCGGTTGTTCACGATCACGGTCTTGTTGATGTACGTGTTGTGAATCACTGTTCTGTTCACAGTTACCACCGCAGTGTTGTACGCGAAACGTCCGCCGCGCCATTCTCCGCCCACAAATCCGACCCCACTGTATCCGAATCCATAATTCACGCCGCCATAAAAGCCGATATGCGGACCCCAATACCCGGCATGAAATACATACACGCCTTCGTTCCAGCCCCAATAGCCCGGCGTCCACAACACACCCACACGCGGCGGCGCCACCCAAACTCCGGGCACCCAGTAATATCCTTCATCGCCGTATGCCCAATAGCCCGGTGTCCACATGTAACCCTCCACCGGACAAGGTGGCTGCTCGTACACTGGCAGAGCCGGCGGTCCCACGCGCACCGATACGCCTACGGAAACCTGCGCTCGCGAAGCCGCGGGCACCAGAAAAACCAGCAACGTTAGAAACAGAGCTCGCGTCGAGAACAATCTGCGCATGACGGAATCCTCCCAAGGAAGTCCTTGTGCTCGCATCACATCAATTGCTGAGTACCGCCGAGAACTCAGTCCTGTTTAACCGTCATTCCTAAGTCCCGGCTTCCTACATGGAAACACTTTTGCAGGTGATTTGTTTCGTTCTCGAAGACCAGTGTTGACTGGACCTAAGGACAGGCAAGTACAGGGTTCGCCGTCATGGGGCCTTTCGTCTGAAGCGTGGCAATGGATCGATCCGGCGACTAATTTGTGCTTTGCCAATAGGCCTACGCCGAGCGTTGATTAACCGAAGGGATTGGCGGTAACGCAAGTCGCAGATCCTTTGCAGTCTCAGCTCGAAAAAATTAAGGACCCTGCGCGCGCGGAAGAGCTTGATTTGGTGCACTCTAGCGTGCAAATGGGATGATTCAGTGCAACTGACAGCGTGCAAAGTCATTCAAAACAAATGAAACGTGGTGAGTACGAACCGGGCAGGTAGATTTTTTTTTAAGCAAACCGCCGCATTCAGCCGCTCTTCCGCCTCTCCGCGGTTTGGTTTCAACTGCTAACCACAGAACTTACGATACCCTGGTGGCCAAATGGTGGCTTGACGGATGAGGCGTGCGAAAAACCGCCGCCTATGGGGGCTCTCAAGAATCAAGACACGGCGACATAGACACGGCTTCCCTTGAACGAGAAAGTCCAAGTTTGCGCATTTTTCCAATTAGAGTGGGCGCACTTGAATTCCCAGCCTCGTTGCCACCGTAGTTTTCAGGAGTATTCTCTTGTCAGCACTCATGCACTAGCGTTCAGCTCCGAACGGGAATACATGCAGTGCATGCGAGAGCAGTTCAACACCGGCTCGACAGACACGAAGGAGAAATAGTCATGACGACACGCCCGCCAGTGCCTCCCTTTTCCAGGGAAAGCGCCATGCAAAAGGTTCGGTTGGCGGAGGATAGTTGGAACTCGCGCGATCCCGAAAAAGTAGCACCAGCCTACACGGTGGATTCCCACTGGAGAAACCGCGCGGAATTCGTGAATGGAAGGGCAGAGATCGTCGCCTTCCTGACACGCAAATGGGCGAAAGAATTGGACTATCGGTTGATCAAAGAGCTTTGGGCCTTTCACGAGAATCGCATTGCGGTGCGTTTTGCCTACGAGTGGCACGATGACTCGGGGAACTGGTACCGATCGTACGGCAACGAAAATTGGGAATTCAACGAGGATGGCTTGATGCAATGGAGGCTTGCGTGTATCAATGATCTTCCGATCAAAGAATCAGAACGCAAATACCACTGGCCGCTCGGCCGCCGTCCTGACGGGCACCCTGGGTTGAGCGACCTCGGATTCTGAAACGATTCCATGGTATCGGATTGATTTCAGGCGAGGGACACCGAGATTGCCGAGTAATCCTAAACGAAATCGAACCAGGAGCAACACATGCTCACCACAGCGTCAGCCGAAATTTCACGTCGTCAGTTTCTCGCCGCAGGAGGTCTGACGGTCGCCGCGGCTTGTCTTGTTCCAACAGGCCTTTGTGCACAGAAAGACACCTCGTTGAACAAGCGTTAAAAAAAGCCGCCACCGCGAAGGTCACGGTTCAAACCCGCCGGAATGCGCACGAACTGGGGCGTGCGTGCAAATAAAGACACGCCTGACCTGTTACCGGATTACGAACCGTCGGTGGGCGCGTTTGCCAAGGCGCTGAAGTCATACTGGGGGAACGAAACTAGCGATCCGGTCAAGGTGGCTGAGGTCGTGCTGTGTCTGGCGGCCAGCGATCGTCTGCCCGCACATCTCCTACTGGGGAGTGACGCCGTTCAGTACGCTGGACAAGCCGAAGCTACACGTGCAGCCGATGCAGAACGTTGCCGCGAGATTAGCGTCTCGACCGAGGTCAACGTGCGCGCGTAGCCATCAGCAGCCTGTTCGAGAGGAACTGTCTCGATCATCGGGCGGATATTCTCCAGGACGCTGAAGGCAAGGGCGTCCTCGGTATCAATCGCCGTGCCAGCCAGTGAGCCGTAGATCGAGCGCCCTCCAAAGACAAGCGGGAACGCACTCAATTGCATCTGGTCCTGTGGTACACCCACCACGATGAGCTTCCCGCGGGCTGCAAGACCGGACACAAGTGGCCCCATAGCATTGCCACTGGGGGCTGTGGCGAGAATAGCCCTGGCTCCGCCCATACGCTGCAAGACCGCTGCGGCATCATCGACGGCAGTATCGATGTAGACGTGCGCGCCCAATTCTTTCGCGAGCTTTTCCTTTTCGCTTCCACGTCCGATTGCGACAGTCCGGAATCCCATGTGCCGCGCAAACTGGATACCAAGATGCCCCAGACCACCGATGCCCTGCACAGCGACCAAATCTCCGCCGCGCAAGCCAGCATTGCGAAGAGCGTTGTAGGTTGTGATCCCCGCGCAGAGGAGAGGTGCAGCGTCTACAGAAGTGAGCTCGTCAGGGACGGAAGAGATGCCGCGCGCTTCAGCGATCATCACTTCCGCATATCCTCCATCCACGGTGACTCCCGGTATCACGGGGTTCTGACAATTCACAATGTCTCCGCGTCTGCATGGCTCGCACACCCCGTCTTCGCCGCCAAAGAAGCCGACACCGACCCGTTGACCGATTTTCCATCGAGACACTCCGCTGCCTATCGCGTCAATGCGACCAACCACTTCATGCCCGGGAACGCGCGGGAGTTTCAAACCCGGGTAGATACCGGTGACCGTGGCGGCATCGGTGTGACAGATTCCACATGCTTCTACTCGAATCCGAACCTGACCCACCCCAGGCTCAGGAACTGGCCGTTCGACTACTCGAAGCACGCCGGGTGCGGAGACTTCGGCCGCCTTGTATGTGGCTTTCATATGCCTCTCATTTGTACTTCACTCTGGATGATGATTATAATCCATTCTCTGGTTTCGATTCGCGCAATCGCCATCCGGTTACAGCGTTTTTTGCGGGCTAACGGCTTCGCTTCCCGCAAGCGCGTCTTAAGCTCTGGTTTTTCTAAGAGGGCCAATGCGGCCATTCCAAGGCTGAAAAGGCGAAGACTCATAAGCGCATCGTTCCTATCGTGTTAAAGAGATTCCGCGAAAATGGGATTACCGGGATCGGAATCGCAGACCTGATGAAGGAAGCCGGTCTTACCGTCGTCGGCACTTCAAACCGCGTGATGACTTAGTGGCAGAAGCGGTCGGGTCGGCGCTCGGGCGTGTGGAAGCATCAGGTGGATGCGGTTGCCTCCGGCGCGGCCGCTCGCCCCGCACGTCAAACCGGTTTGACATAAATTTCACGGTTCCCGAACGACGGCCAGCCCATTTCTTGCGTCCAATACAGAGCGGGTTCCCGAGAGTGGTCATGGTCAATCGTAGCCGTATCTTTTCTGAGAAATTGTTTCTAAAATAAGAGACTAGACCGGCATACGGCTTTCCGGGTACCTCAGCCCAGATCTCCTGGTTAAAAGGTTTCTCGGCTTCGCAGTTTTGCTCCGGCGTTGATGCAGTTGGCCTAGGCTCTCTGACACGAAACATTTAGCCCCTGAAGGGCGTATGGATAAGTAGAAACCGACAAATTCTGTATTACTGGGTGTCTCCGGCAGGACGGCTGCCAACGGTTGCTGGCGAGACGTTTGCCAGAGACATGAAAAGGAAACAATAGTCATGAAGATGTGGCAAAAAGTGGCGATTGGTGCCGCTGTCGTGGTGGTCGGAGCGGGTATCGTTCTTTACAGTGTGAATCAGGCGAATAAGGGCGTCACCACCGTGCAAACGGCCAAGGTCGGCAAGCAAGACACCCTAGTCTCCCTTGTCACCGCCTCGGGCGAAATAAAACCCACGACGTACACGAACGTCCAAGCCCAAGGCTTCGGCCGTATCACCGACATTCTTGTTAGGGAAGGCGATCGCATCAAAAAGGGCGACCGTTTGCTCCTTCAGGAAAACGTCCAGGCCAACGCCGACGTTCAGGCGCAATCGGCTGCCATGAACTCTTCAGAGTCCGGCATTCTCGCGGCCGATGCCAGTTATAAGTCCGCACAAGCGGACCTCCTCCTTCAGAAAGCAAATCAGGAAAAAGCTAAACTGGATTACGAGCGCGGCCAGGGTCTATATAAGGATGGGCTTATTCCCAAGCAGGATTTCGATCAGCGCAAGACTTCTTACGACGCGGCAGCAGCCTCGGTCGACTCGGCTAGCGCAAAGGTTCTTCAGCTCAAAGCGCAGCTCGAACAGTCGCGCTCGCAACTCAATCAAAACAAAGCCGTTCTTACTCGCACTCGCGACATCTTGAGCAAGACCACATACGTTTCTCCCATCAAGGGCATCGTCAGCTACCTGCCCGTACGTCTCGGCGAATACGTTGTTCCGGGCATTCAGAATTCCAACGGCAGTTTCCTGATGACCCTTTCGGACATGTCCATCGTCACTGCCGAAGTGAAAGTGGACGAAACAGACATCGTCAACGTGCGCATGGGGCAGGACGCAGAGGTTACGATCGATGCGGTGCCAGGAAAAATCTTCCATGGCAAAGTCACGGCGATTGGTTCGCAGGCCGTTCTGCGTAGTTCAGGCTTAGCGACAACGCAATCCACTACAAGCACACAGGAGGCGAAAGACTTCAAGGTCGTCGTCACCCTGGACAGTCCGCCGGAAAATCTCCGTCCCGGCCTTTCGACCACCGCCAAGATCAAGACCGCCGAAAAGAAAAGTGTGGTTGCGATTCCCATCCAGGCCCTTGCGGTACGTTCGCGCAAGGACTTGGAAGAGGCAAAAAAGAATGCCAAAGGCAACGGCGGAAGTGTGACTCTTGCTGCCCCTCTACCGGCGCCTGGCGGCGATCCCAAGAAAGAGGAAATTCAGGGTGTGTTCATCGTTAACGGCAAGAAGGCATTGTTCCATCCGGTAAAAACCGGAATCAGTGGCGTCACCGACATCGAAATTACAGAAGGTTTGCAGCCGGGTGACGAAATTGTCGTGGGAAGCTACAAGGCTTTGCGGACTCTAAAGCCCGAAGCTCCTATTAAAGTTGACAACTCCGCTCCAAAGAAAACGGACGACCAGCAAAGTTAAGTGATCGGAATTGAGGAGAAGCAGATGGCTCTCGAAGCAGTCACACTGGAATCCTATCGCGAAGATCTTGTAACGAACGGACTGGTCATCAAGACCAGCGAACTTGCGAAAGTGTACGAAATGGGCTCAGAGCAGGTACACGCGCTCCGCGGCGTCGATCTCGAAATCCGCAAAGGCGAGTACGTTGCGATTATGGGCCCTTCGGGCTCCGGAAAATCCACGCTCATGAACCTGATTGGCTGTCTCGATTCGCCGAGTTCCGGTAAGTATTGGCTTGCCGGGCGCCTCGTGAGTGAACTCGACGACGATGAACTGGCGTACATTCGAAATAAGGAAATTGGGTTTGTCTTTCAGACGTTCAATCTCTTGCCCCGCGCCACAGCTCTCCACAACGTCGAACTACCACTCATCTACAATGGCACGCCGGCCGAAGAGCGCCTCGAAAAAGCCAAGCAGGCCTTAGGCCGCGTGGACCTGACCGACCGCATGCACCACAAGCCCAATGAGCTTTCCGGTGGGCAGCGCCAACGCGTTGCCATTGCGCGCGCCCTGGTGAATTCGCCTTCGATCGTCTTGGCCGACGAGCCGACGGGAAACCTCGACTCGCGCACCGGCGAGGAAATCATGGCCCTGTTCGCCAATCTGCACCGTCAGGGAAATACCATCATTCTCGTCACGCACGAAAATGACATTGCCCAGCACGCTCACCGCGTCATCTACATCCGCGACGGCAAAATCGCTTCCGACGAAGCGGTTAAGAAGTAATCCCCAGGAATCGCAGAGTTTATCTAGGCCCTCGAGTTCGCTAGAGCGTGCGCATCCTGTCGTTGGGCGTCAATCCCCACGACGCGGATTCCGCATTAATCCTTTCGCTATTGGGCTCAGAAGCTTCGCCTTCCACCCAATCCAGGCACCTTAAAATCAGGGGTACGAGCCATGCCTTCTTCCCGCACCTACGCTTGGATTGCGGCCCTGTTCTTCCTGTTCGTCGGGACCTACGCTATCGTCTCGCTGACGGTTTCACCTGGCCAGTCACTCAACACCTTCGGCAACATCGCGCAATGTCTCGTGCCGCTCGTCGCAAATGCCGGGTTACTGCTTAACGCCGGCACCCCTCACTGGCGCCGCAATGTTTTCTGGATGCTTGCCGCGATGTCCTGCACTCTTTGGATGATCGGCCAGTTCCAGTGGACCTACTATGAGGTCTATCTCCACCAGCCTCTCCCGGATTTGTATCCGGGCGACATCATTTTTTTCTTGCGTGGCATTCCTCTTATGGCCGCGCTTGCTCTTCGTCCCCACCTGAAGCGCAGCGAACTTGCGCTCCGTTTCGGCTATCTCGATTTTGTACTGCTTCTCTCCTGGTGGATCTTTCTTTACGCCTTTGTCGTGCTTCCGTGGATGTACGCCGAGCCCGCGCTTGGTCAATATAACTTCACTTACGACCTGATCACGAATATTCAAAACATGGTCACCGTCGTCGGTCTTGGCGTGCTTTGGCTACAGGGCCGCGGCGCCTGGCGCACTGTCTACGCCAATCTTTTTGGCGCCGTAGCGATGTACATGCTCTCGTCGTTGATGATCAACGTCACCATCAGCCTCAGGATTTATCACACCGGCAGTCTTTACGATCTGCCTCTTGTCGCGTCCTTCGTGTGGTTCGGCACCGCCGGCTTGATCGCCTATAAGAACGGAAACGCTCTCGATGAGTTCGCGGATTCCTCGTCTTCCGAAAACAGCGATCAGAAAAAGGGCGAAAGCATCATCGCGTCCCGTTTGGCCATGGCGGCCGTCGTCTCCCTGCCGATTTTCGCGATATACACGATTAAATTCGCCCACGATTCTCCCGCTGTCCGTGAATTCCGGCTGATGACCATTTTGCTCGCCGCGGTTCCTCTCGGTTTCCTGGTATTTCTGCGCCAGCACTTGGCGGACAGGGATCGTGCGCGGCTTCTTGCGCGCGCTGAACAATCCGTCGAAAATCTTCAGCGCCTTCAGGCGCAACTGGTCCAGACCGAAAAGCTCGTATCTCTGGGGCAACTCGCCGCCGGCGCCGCCCATGAAATCAATAATCCCTTGACCGCGATTCTCGGCTATTCCGATCTCCTCGCTGACGATGCTTCACTGCCCGAAAAGCCCAGGGCCATCGCGGCCAAGATTCGCGACCAGGCTCGCCGCACCAAAACACTTGTGGGCAACTTGCTGAGTTTCGCTCGCCAGGTCCCGGCCGAACGCACGCTGCTCGACCTCAACACTGTCGTTACGAACGCTGTACAGTTGCGCGCTCTCGATTTGCGCAATTCCGGCACAAAAATCGATCTTAAGCTGGAGTCGGTTCTGCCCGGAGTGCGCGGCGACGGGAATCAGTTGATGCAGGTCTTTTTCAATATTGTGAGCAACGCTGTCGACGCGATGGAATCGCACAATGGTGGTGGAACTCTGACCATCAAGACCGTGCGTGATCGCGCGAATGTCGCCATTCTGTTTTCCGACACCGGTCCCGGCATCAAGGAGCCGCATCGCGTTTTTGATCCGTTCTATACCACCAAGCCAATCGGCAAAGGCACCGGGCTTGGCCTTAGCATCTGCTTTGGTATTGTCCAGGAACATGGCGGGAGAATTCTTTGCTACAACGGTCAGGATGGTGGCGCAGTGTTCCGCGTGGAACTTCCTGCCGTGCTTGCAGCTTTTCCCGCGCGTGACCCGCAGGCTACTCCAGCTGGGTCGCAGGTCGTGAAGAGCCCTTGAAATCTTTGCCCGTTCCGCTGCGTACTGCCTCTCAGATAGCCACGAGCGGGACGGTTTCTCAAATCGTGCTAGAGTTCCTTTTCTGCCCCCTTTCCGGAGCCACTCATCTATGCCAGACATCGCTATCGCAACTGAGAAGCTGACTCGCCGTTTCGGTGCTCTGACGGCCGTGGACGGCATCGACCTCGAGGTCGAGTCGGGGCAATTCTTCGGCTTCCTCGGTCCAAACGGCGCCGGCAAATCCACCACCATCAAGATGCTCACCGGCCTCTTGGCTCCCTCTTCTGGCCGCATGTCACTTCTCGGCCTTGATTTTTCGCAACATCCCATCGAGGTCAAACGCCAGATCGGCGTTGTTCCGGAGGGCATGGGTCTCTTCGAACGCCTCAACGCGCCCGAGTACCTGGAATTTGTCGGCCGCATGTATGGCCTCGATAAAGCCACTACCCGCAAGCGTAGCGACGAGCTGTTGGAATTCATGCAACTTGCCGATCGCTCGAAAACCATGATTGCGGACTACTCTCACGGCATGCAGAAAAAGCTGGCTCTCGCCGCTGCAGTCATTCACGGGCCCAGAATTCTCTTTCTCGATGAGCCGTTCGAAGGTGTTGACGCGCTCGCTGCCGGCGCCCTGAAAGAATTACTCGCGCGCATGACCGAGCGCGGCGTCACAATCTTCCTCACTTCTCACGTTTTGGAAATCGTTGAACGCCTTTGCAGTCATGTCGCTATCATCAAAAAAGGCCAGTTGGTCGCGCAAGGTTCAATGGAGCAACTTCGTGCCGGCGTTCCGAGTGTTGAAGGCCGCACGCTCACGCTCGAAGATATATTTCTCTCCGTCGTGGGACAGGGCGCGGATCGCTCTCAGCTCGAGGAACTTTCATGGCTGACTTAGCCGCCGGTCCCGGACTTCTTGAACAAATTCGTCTTGTCTCCTGGCTTCGCTGGCGCATTCTTCGCAACAGCCTGCGCAAGAAAAGCCGCCGCCTCGATCTTCTGGGCCTTGTCATCTCTGGTTTGGTCAGCGCAATTTTTGTCGCCTGCGTGACCGTCGCGTTTTTTGTTGGGACCAAATCCCTGATTGAGAAACATCACGAACAATTTCTTGGTCTCCTGTTTCTCGCTCTTCTCGTCTGGTGGCAGTTGTTTCCCATCTTGCTCGCTGGATTTACTCCTCAATTCGCCTTTCGCTCGCTGCTTCGCTTTCCGCTGAAGCTCTCTGCGTTCTACCTTATCGGTATGGCTTATGGCCTGGCGGATTCCGCGGCCGTCGCGGCTTTGCTTTGGATGATAGCCATGATTGCCGCAACGCTCATTGCGCAGCCCGCGGCGGCGCCCGTGATGTTCGTGGTCTGCGTAATGTTTGCGGCGTTGAATGTAACCGTTGAGCGGCTTCTTGGCGCCTGGGTCGAAAAACTCCTGGCAAAGCGTAGATCGCGGGAAGTTTTCTTCAGTCTTTTCATTCTCGCCATGATCAGCTTGCAGTTTCTCAATCCCATAATGCAGAAATACGGGCGCGGCTTTGTGACTGTCGTGCGCGGTTGGCTGCCATATTTGTGGCTTCTTCCGTCATCTTTTGCGGGAGATGCAGTCGCACGATCAGTGCAGCATCAATGGGCAGCAGCGGCCCTCAAGCTCAGCGTGCTCGCCGTGTATGTTGCGCTCTTCACTGTTCTCTTGTGGATGCGCTACGCTCAGCTTTATTGCGGCGAAGAACTGAGCGAAACCGCGGCGCCCGCGCGCAAGGAGAGACGTGCGGCCATCTCTGCGACGGACGGGAACGATGTGCTCGGTTTTCTGCCACCGCAGGTTCTCGCGGTCTTTCGCAAGGAACTTCTCTATCTCCGCCGAAATACGTTTTTGTTTTTCGGCCTGCTTTTCCCCCCCATGCTGGTTTTGTTTTTTAGCGTTCAGTTTGCCGGCGCCCATCCCACGGCGTTCAAAAAAGGCGTTTCGCCTGACCTCTTCTTTCCCGGCATGATGGCCTACCTCGTTCTGATTCTTATCGCGCCGGCCTACAACAACTTTGCGTATGAGGGCAAAGGCATTCAGACCTACTTCACGTCACCCGCCGGCTTCAGAGAAATTCTCGTTGCCAAGAATCTCGTTACTGCTCTATTGCTCGTATGCGAGATCGCGTTCTGCGTTGCCCTGGTGGGCTGGCGCGCCGGATTGCCCTCCACGCCGGTCCTGTTCGCCACGTTCGCAGGCATGATCTTTTCCATCGTAGGCCAACTGACGATTGCCAACTGGTCTTCACTGAATTTCCCGCGCAGAATGGAGTTTGGCAAAATGCAGGGCCAGCGAAATTCCGGAATGTCCGTTCTCATCATGTTTAGTGTGCAGATTCTTTTTGGCAGTGTCAGCGCATTGATTCTTTTTTCTGGTCGCTGGACCGGTAGTCCCTGGCTTCCTGCCGAAGTCTTCTCTGTATTGGCTGTCGCCGCGCTCGGTGGCTACTTCTCCTCTCTCGATGCATTCACGGACCTCGCGGAAAAAAAGAAAGAAACACTCATCGACGCTCTCTGCCGTTGAAATCAGATGCCTTTTCTCCGCACACCCGCTGCTGCTCTCAGCGTCGCTGCCTAAATTCTTTCGCCGGTGCCCTTGCTCACCGTTCCGTGTGTCCAGAATGTCACGGACCTTACGTTCCATCGCGCCCCGGTACTTGCGGGAGAAGCCTGGTACTGTCGCTCTATTTCTGTCCACGCACGCTCCCTCCCATACTGCATGCATGCATAAAGAACAGTTTAGTCCCGCTGTGCTGATGGTGGAGTCTCCGGCATCCGCGTCTGAAACCTTGATTCCAATCCCTGAATCTGCTGCGCAACGCGCTTCTACTGCCCCAGTATTGAGCGCGGCGATCACCGGTTTGGATCCGGTGTCTTCTTCAACGCTGCGGCATATGCTGCTGCAAACGGGCGTTGTAAAAGACGTTCATGAATGGGCCTCGGACAAAATGGCCCAATTGCGCCATTCGCAAGACGTTCCGGACGTCATCTTCCTGGACCTCAACGGAAAAGCTGAATTGGACTTTACCGCCGCGCAACAATTGACCAGGCTTCGCCCGTCTGTTCACATTGTCGCTTGCTCTGCGAAGAGAGAATCGAACCCGGACTTTTTGCTGCAGGCCATGCGTTCTGGAGTGCGTGAGTTTCTGCAGAAGCCATTCGACCGTGTTGAGCTTTCTTCTCTGATCTCCAGAGTTAGCAACGAACACACTCAGGTCGCCCCCAACCGCACTGCCACTGGGAAATTATTTGTTGTTTTGGGAACAAAGGGCGGCGTTGGAACAAGCACCGTCGCGGTGAACCTCGCCGTGCAATTGGCTCTTATCCCGGGCAAATCCGCGATTTTGCTCGATTTCTCGCGGCCCATGGGAGACGTTACCGCATTGCTCGATATGAAGCCGTCTTTCCAGTTGCGTGACGCGATGGAGAACTTCAATCGTCTCGATCCCACGTTGCTCGGTGGACTTCTGACTCCGCACAAGAGCGGCCTGAAGGTCCTCGCTGGCGCCGCCCGTCTCGAAGACTGGCAGCATGCTACTTTCCCCGCAATCGAGCGGCTCGTCGAAATTGCGCAGCAAGGTTTCGATTTCGTCGTCATGGATTTTGGATCTTTCTATTCCGCGGAGTGGCAAAACGTTTTGCGTGCCGCCGAGGTACTGCTGGTTTCAGAAGCTGATCTCCCCGGCCTCGCGAAACTCCATCGCCATCTCGGTGCGCTCGCGAACTTGCAGGTTACGTCCGCTCAGCTGCGGCTGATCATCAATCGCTGGCATCGCCACGACGAGCAAGCGCTCGAAAAAGTTGAGAATGACATGAAGATTCCAGTCTTCGCGCGATTGCCGAATAATTTCAAACAAGTAAGTGAAGCCACCGTGCGCGGGGACTCACTCAAAAAAGACGGTGATGCGCTCTCAGGAGAATTTCACAAAATGGCGGCCCGCATCGCGGGTTGCAAACTCAGCACGCACACCAGGAAGTCCCGGCTCGCCCACTTCTTCTCCTTCTAGTTCTCCTTCAAGCTACTCCTGCCGCGGAGATGCCTAAAGCTTACGGATGAGCTGGATGATTCAGTTGTTCCATATCCCGCCGTTCGATTTCGTGGAGCGTATCTTTGCGCCGAAACAGGTATGATTCGAGCTCCGAAACAATTTCTCGTGGCACGACATGAAACTGGTTGTGCGTAACTTCCCTCCACGATACTGCTCCTCGCGCCGGAATCAGATGGGCCCCCCACTGAAAAATCAATCCGAAATTCCAAATCACAAATATGCTTAACGCCGCCCCCAGCCATAGCGACGCAACTCTTTGACTTCGAAAATGTGAGCTCACCCAATCAAGCGTTACCGCCAGCCCCAGCACAAAAAAGATCGTCAGCGACACAAAAAATCGGTTTCCATATGATGAAATCCCAGGCCAGTCTGGATACGATGCCATGAAGTAGTAAAACGCAAACAACACGCAAATTACAGGAAGCCCAATCGACGGAAACCGCCGCCCCAATAAAAACAGCCCAAACGTGGCAATCGCCAACAACGGCGTCCACGAAAATAAACCGTGATTGGAAGAAAAAAGCAGTGCAAAAAACGATGGCGAACCCCACGCCCACGCTGTGACCGGCACGTAACCGGTTTCGAAGAACCCGCCGTATACGGCGTACCGCGTAAGGAACGTTGGAAGCATCGAGAAAAGCAAAACCACACAAAACAGAATGTGCCGGGCCAATAACAATCCGGCGTGTGGACAATTTTCACTCGTACGTTTCCACGCCGCCCGATAACCGGCCAGTGCTTCTGGGATCAGCGCCGCAAGTACAAGCGCGTTCGGGTAATACACATTCAGCATCAGCCCGGCAATCAGAGCGAGCACAAACCACTGTCCGCCGCTTCGCCCTTCGCGCGTGCGCAGCCAATACCAAAAAAACAATGCCACCGCGAACGCCGAATGCGCGTGCGACCACGATGGATTGAAATACATGTATGCCGGCAGCGAACTTGCCCACCAGATCGCAATCGTCGCAAACAGCGCCCACCGCTCAGCCACGAATCTGCTCGCCACGCGATAGGACAACACCAGCGCTAAAAATCCATACAGCAGCGTCGCGATCGCCATCGCAAGTAAATACGGAAAAGAAAACCCGTCAGCCGAAACGTGTGCTCCCAAAGCTCGCGCCAACAGCACGCCGGTGTGCGCGCAAATCAGAAATGGCGCCCACAGCATTGCTGGACCGATCGCGAAATGATTATCTAAATGCCCAGTAGCCGTTCGAAATTCCTGTTTCGGATCTCCCGCGGCATCCAATCGGGCCCCGCGAAATCCCTGATTCGCGTGCTGGTAGTCCGGTTCAAAATTCAGATTGTGCTGAATCAGTAGCGCCCGCGCGAACGCGTAGTAGCCGACTCCGTCGCCCCTCACCCACGGATTTGCCAGCGGCAGCGACACCAAAAACAAAATCAGCATGATCCGAGGAGGAAGTTTCGGACGAACCGCGACACTCTCACTTCGATTGTCGTTCTGACGCTCCAACAAAAAGCCACCCGTTCGCAGAGAAGA
>WNGG01007124.1_pt1 | contig 19497 bp, 15 predicted proteins | sample 5400661 | NCBI WGS metagenome assembly WNGG01 (sample SAMN13153372, study PRJNA577476) | soil metagenome | isolation source: 100 cm soil or saprolite under Garry oak tree replicate 1 | place: USA:California | collected 2016-06-15
CGATGTGCGCGAGCGGCTCGCCCGCGTCGGGCTCGAGAGCTTCGTCAAGACATCGGGAGGGAAAGGACTGCACGTCGTCGTTCCGGTCCGCCCGGGGCCGGACTGGGACGAAGCGAAATCGTTCACCGAGCAGATCGCCAACGCGATGGCCAAGGACCGGCCCGACCGCTACGTCGCCACGATGGCGAAGCGCGCCCGGCGCGGGCGCATTCTCATCGATTACTTCCGCAACGGCCGCGGCGCCACGGCGGTCGCGGCGTACTCGACCCGGGCCTTGCCGCGCGCCTCGGTGTCGACGCCGCTCGCCTGGGACGAGCTGTCCGAAGGCCTGCGCGCGGATCACTTTACGGTCGACAATCTTCGCCACCGGCTCGGGTTCTTGAGGGACGATCCGTGGCGGGGATTTTTCAAAATTGATCAGCAGTGGCGGCCTGGCTAAGTTGAACTCTCTCAGCATCTTGCAGGCGTCGGCCGCAATTCGCGCCGTCATCGTTCCTAACCGCCGCCGGCTTCCTCCTCACCACCCAGCGGTTCTTCAACCTTCGCCAAGCCGGGAGCGGGCGCGCCGCGCAGACGTATGATCATGACAATGACGTCGACGTCGGCCTTGAGGAGGTCCATGTCCCGCGTCATGTCGCGCACCTCCTGGCCTTTCCGGCCGAGGTCCTCGGAGGCGTCCACCGCATTCTTACGCTCGGTCACGCCGCCGGTGCTGGCCGCGAACGCTCTCGCTTTCAGCCACTCCAACCTCGCCCGTTGGGTGTCGCGCGCATGCTTCTTTTCAACATAGACCCGCCGCGCGTCGTAGTACGCCGCGAGCAACTCAGTGTCCGACATTTTCCACAAAGTCTCGACCGAAACTGCCATTGGCTGCCCATGTTGACGAGACGAGAGCCCGGCGCTCTGACGAAGATTTCGCAGATCGATTTGACGTTGGCAAATCGTTAACCACGATTTCGCTTCACCCGGCTCCATCGTCGGCGGCTCGACGGAAATCCAGCCGATGCCCGCAACGGGATATTGACCATTGCGGGTTATGCCCGCGGAGGGGCGAGGCTTTCTCTCGATGCGGCACCACGCACGATCGAAGGACATCGGATGCGCGTGACCGATCTCGCCCTGGCCGAAGCGCCCGCCGCCGAGGAAGCGCATGATCTTGGCGCGCGCCGGGCGCCGCGACCCGCTCGCTGCGATGTCGCCGTCATCGGCGCCGGGCCCTATGGGCTCGCGGCAGCGGCGCACCTCAACGCGGCCGGGCTGGCGACGCGGGCGTTCGGCGATCCGATGGTGTTCTGGCGGCGCCACATGCCGAAGGGCATGAAGCTGCGGCATGCGACCGATATCGCCGCCCAACCCGCATTGTCGCTCGACGCCTTTCTGCACGACAACGGCATTGCTTCGTCCGGACCGCTCGCCATCGAGCACTTCATCGCCTATGGCGACCGGCTGCAGCGGCGCGCGGTGCCGGAGGTCGACCGGCGCATGGTGCTGCGCGTCGCCAAGGCGGGCAATCGGTTCGAGCTCAAGCTCGACGACGGGGCTACGGTCGAGGCGGGGCGCGTCGTCGTCGCCCTTGGTCTCAAGAACCAGGAGTACCGCCCGCCGCCGTTCGCGCAGCTGCCCGCGACCCTCGTCAGCCATTCGTGCGCGCACGCCGACTTCGCGGATTTTCGCGGCCGGCGCGTCGCGGTGATCGGTCGCGGGCAGAGCGCCTGCGAGTCCGCCGTCCTCCTCAGCGAGGCGGGCGCGCAGGCCGAGATCGTATGCCGCGGCCCGATCCACTGGATCGGTTCGGAAACGCCAGGCCAAGGGCCGGTCAGCCTGCGCTGGCGCCTGCATGACTTGCTCACGCCCAAATTCGCGATCGGCCCGTTCCCGTTGAACTGGCTTGCCGACTCTCCCAACCTTCTGCGTCGCACGCCGCGCACGCTGCGCAGCCGCATCGCCACACGCTGCCTGCGGGCCGCCGCGACCGCATGGCTGCGCCCGCGCGCCGGCGGCATCCGGGTTCACGCCGGACGCGCAGTGCTGGGCGTCGAGCCGATGGGCAACAGGGTTTCCCTGCGGCTCGACGACGGCGACGCCCTGCCGGTCGATCACGTGCTGCTGGGGACCGGCTACCAGGTCGACATCCGCAAGTACGGGATTCTCTCGCCCGACCTGCTCGGCCGCGTCGAACGGGTCGACGGATATCCGGTGCTGTCGACCGGGTTCGAATCCTCGGTGCCCGGCCTGCACTTCCTCGGCGCCTGCGCGGCGGGAACTTTCGGCCCGATGCTGCGCTTCGTCGCCGGCACCGGCTACGCGGCGCGGGCGCTCGTCCGCGCGGCGCTCGCGAGCCGACGCCCATGAGCCCGGCGCTGCCCCAGATCGATGGCTTGCGGCCCGAGACCCTCGACGCCGTCATCGACAGTCCGACGATCGCGCCGGACGCTCCGGCGCCGCTCGCACCCGGCGCCGAGAGTTTGGTCGCCGGTCGTGAGACCTTTCCGCGCGAGGGATGCGGTGCGCTGGTCCTCGGCGGCGCCCATGGGGCATTGGGCGTGGTGCGCAGCCTGGGGCGCCACGGCATTCCGGCATGGTTCGTCACCGACGACAACATGCTTGCCAAGTTCTCGCGCCATGCGCAGGCCGGCTTGCGCTGGCCGGGACCGAACGACGCCGGCGCGGCCGACTGGCTGCTGGAGCTTGCGCGTCGTCACCGCCTCGACGGATGGGTCCTCATGCCCTGCGCCGACGAGGAGGCGCGGCTTGTATCCCAACACCACGAGGACTTGGCGGCGGTGTTTCGCGTCACCACACCGCCCTGGGACGTCATGCGATGGGCATACGACAAGCGCCGCATGAACGAGCGCGCGGCGTTCCTCGGCCTCGATGTGCCGCGCAGCTTTTGCCCGGGCGGGCGGCAGGACCTCGCCCGCCTGGACCTGCGCTTCCCGGCGATCCTCAAGCCGGCGGTCAAGCAGCACGGCAATGCCTTCACGCTGGCGAAGGCCTGGCGGGTCGACGACCGCGACGCGCTGCTGGCGCGCTATGACCAGGCGCTCGCGCTGGTCAGCGAGGACGCGATCGTGGTTCAGGAGCTGATCCCCGGCCGCGGCGACGCCCAATTCTCCTACGCGGCCGTGTGGCAGCGCGGACGGCCGATCGGGTCGCTGGTGGCAAGGCGCGCGCGGCAATATCCGATCGATTTCGGCTATACGAGCACGTTCGTCGAGACGATCGAGCAGCAGGAAGTGGAAGCGCTCGCGTGCCGGTTCCTGACCTCGCTCGACTATGACGGCATGGTCGAGGTGGAGTTCAAGTACGACGCGCGCGACCGCCGCTACAAGCTGCTCGACGTCAACGCGCGCGCCTGGACCTGGATCTCGCTCGGCGGCAAGGCGGGGGTCGATTTCCCGCATCTGCTATGGCGGCTCGCCCTGGGCGAAACCGTGCCGCCTGCCCGCGGGCGGCCGGGCGCCGCCTGGATGCACGCATCCCGGGACGTGGTGGCGGCGTGCCAGGAGATGGCGGCCGGCCATCTTTCGCCGAAGGATTATCTGGCCTCGTTGCGCGCCCCGATCGAGTTCGCCGCGTTCGCGGCGGACGATCCCCTGCCCGGCATGCTCGACCTGCCGCTGGTGCTGGCGCGGTTCCTGAGGCGCCGGCTGCCCGACAGCCTGCGGCGCATGACCGGCGGCGGACAATCGCATTGATCGGGCGAGACGCCGCGCGATGCCGGGCGACTACGGCATCGGCACTTCGTTGACCTTCTTCGGCACGTGATAGCCGCGCTGGACCGCCGGTCGATTGGCAATGGCGAGGTACCACCGTTTGACGTTGGCATATCGGCCGAGATCGATCGTCTGCCACTCGAATCGCGAGATCCACGGCCAGATGGCGATGTCGGCGATCGAGTAGTCGTCGGCGACGAATTCGCGGTCGGCGAGACGCCGGTCGAGCACGCCATAGAGGCGATGCGCCTCCTTGAGATAGCGCTCCTCGGCGTAAGGCGCCTTGCCCTTGTTGTATTTCACGAAGTGATGGACCTGGCCGAGAAACGGCCCGATGCCGCCCATCTGCCACATCAGCCATTCGGTGACGCGATAGCGCCGCTCGGGCTCCTTGGGCATCAGCTTTCCGGTCTTTTCCGCCAAGTACATCAGGATCGCTCCCGATTCCATCAGGTGATAGCCGTTGTCGCGATCGATGATCGCCGGGATGCGATTGTTGGGACTGATCTTCAGGAAGTCCGGCTGGAACTGCTCGTCTTTGCCGATGTCGATCGGATGCGCGGTGTAGGGCAGGCCGACCTCCTCGAGCATGATGGAGGCCTTGCGGCCGTTCGGGGTCGTCCAGGTGTAGAGATCGATCACGGTCTGATGTCCTGTGCTGCGGTTGGAGTTTGGATGAGTGGGCGCCGCCACTCGGCGGCGACCGGCACGGCCTCATGCCCGGCGCTGGCGCGGGCCGATCCGATGAACAGCAGGCTTGCGAGCAGGATCGCGGCGACGAGCACCAGCACGAGATCGGGCCGGCCGGCGTCGATCAGGAAGCCGAACGGAACCGGGGTGAGCGCCTGACCGAGCGGCAGCCCCGCGCTGACGAAGCCGAACACCTTGCCGATCTGTCCGGGCGGGGACGCGTCCTTGACCATCAGGTCGCGCGGCGTGCGGCTCGCGCCGATCAGCACGCCGCCGGAAAAAAGCACCGCGGCGGTGACCGCTTGCGACATCGGAACCAGCGCGACCATCAGGATGAACGTGGAGGCAACGACGGTTGCGGCCGCCGCGAAGGCGAGCAGGCGCTCGGTGCGGTCGGCCATCCAGCCGCCCACCAGGATGCCGCCGGTCGCCCCCGCCATATAGGCGGTGAGCGCGGTCGAGGCGCCCTTGAGGTCCATGCCGAGCACCTCGTGCAGCACGGTGATCAGCCAGGCCTGTATGCCGGACGTCGCCATGGCCGAGAGCAGGAAGAAGCCGAAGAACAGAAGCATCGGCGGCGTGAGCAGCAGCTTGCCGCCGGCGAAGGCCGGGCGGCGCTTCGCCTCGCGGTCGCGCGCGTACTCGCGCAGAATGCCGCTCTGGCACAGGATGGTCAGCACCAGCGGAATGCCGATCAGGCCGAACAGCAGGAGGGTGCTGCGCCAGCCTACCAGGAGCACCAGGGCCGCGGTGATCGGCGGGGCGCAGACCGAGCCGACGTTGCCGTTGAAGGTGTGGAGCGCGAAGGCGCGGCCCATGCGGGCGCGGCTGATCGAGCCGGTGAGGACCGAGTAATCGGCCGGATGAATCACGGAGTTGCCGATCCCGGACAGCAGCGAAAGGGCAAGGATCTGCCAATACGAGGTGGCGAAGCTCATGCCGGCGACCGACAGCGTCATCAGCAGCGTGCCGCCGACCAGGAACGGGCGCGCGCCATGGCGGTCGACCAGGAAGCCGACCGGGGTCTGCAGCAGCCCGGTGGCGCCGGACATCAGGGCAATCGACAGGCCAAGCTCGGCGAACGACACGCCGAACGTGCTCTGCCAGGGGAGGAACATCAACGGCAGGCACAGCACGTAGAAGTGCGAGAGGAAATGACCGGTGCCGAGCAGGACGTTGACGCGGGTCTCGCGACCGAAGGCGGGCATGACAACCATGATTTTCAGCGCGTCTCCACGAGCTGTTCGAGGGCCGGCCGCGCCGGGAAGGTTCGAACGAAGGGCCGATTTAGCCGGTTCATGCGAGACGGGCAATCGCGGAAGGTATTCCGAACGGCGAAGGCTCCCATGCGGCAGGCGGATGAGGGCACGCGCCGGCTGGCGCGGCAAGGGCCGGAGGTTAAGATGCGCCGCCGATTCGGGGGGAAGCCGTGTCCAAATCGCTGGCGCAGGAACAGTTCGGGGCGACCGCCCAAGGGTATCTGACGAGCAAGCCGCACGCCCAGGGCAAGAGCCTCGACCGCATGGTCGAGCTGACGCAGCCGAAACCGGATTGGCGCGCGCTCGACGTGGCGACCGGCGCCGGACACACGGCTTATGCGTTCGCGCCGCACGTGGCGCGGGTGTGGGCGACCGACATCACCGACGAAATGCTCGATCTCGTGCGCGCGGAGGCCGCCAAGCGCGGCCTCGCCAACGTGCGCGTCGCCTACGGCAAGGCCGAGGCGCTGCCGTTCGAGGACGAGACGTTCGATCTCGTCACCTGCCGCATCGCCCCGCACCATTTCGACAGCATCCCGGCGTTCCTCGCGCAGACGCGGCGCGTGCTCAAGCCGGGCGGCCTGCTCGCGCTCGTCGACAACGTTGTGCCGCAAGGCAGCGCCGGCGACTACGTCAACGCGTTCGAGCGCTTGCGCGACCCCAGTCACATCCGTGCCTGGTCGATGGAAGAGTGGCGCGACGCGCTCGGGCGGCACGGGTTGGCCATCATGCACGAGGAGCAATTGGCCAAGACCATGGAGTTTTCCTGGTGGGTCAGCCGTCACGACGCGACCACGCAACGGCTGTTGCGGGCGATGCTGGCGCAGGCAACCCCGGACGTCGCGGACATCCTCGAGCCGCAGGACAAGGGCGGCGAGCTGACGTTCCGGCTGCGCGAAGGGCTGTTCGTCGCGCGGCGCAGGCCGGTGGCCTGATCGGCCTTCAAATCAACGCCCTCGGCCTCGCGGCCAAGGGCGCGCCAACACCTGGGTCCTTGCCGGCAGGTGTCCGGGTCGGCCGGACGCCCGCCGTCCGATCAGATCGTCAGGACGAGGCGATTGTCCGCCGCTTCGGCCGGGCGCTCCTCGGCTTCGCCTTCGAGGTGCGGCATCACCGGCAATTGCAGCACGGTCGCGTACTGTCCCTCGCACAAGGCGGTGAGAAGCACGATCTGTCCGTCGGGGAATTCGAGCGCGTCGTGGTGAACGTGCGGCTTGTCCTTGTCGACTTGCCGGAACCGCGCCACCTTCTGCGCCACCTTCACGGTCGGGAAGCTGACCGGGTCGTAGTAATTGACCTCCCGGTCGAAGGCGATTTCGGTGCCGGGCAGCAGGCAGACCGCCACGTTGGGCTCGCCGACCTCGGCGAATCCACGGGTGATCGTGCCCACGAAGTTGGTCGACACCAGCTTGTCCGCTACCTTTGCGGGTCGGGACGCCACGTTGTGCAGGCTATAGTCACACATGCCCAGTACTCCTCTGCAGGTCCTTCTCGGCACCTGGATGCGCGTACAACGCGGAGCCGGACGGCCCAGTTCCTTCCATTCGACCGCCTCAACTTCATCTGCCGCGGAGGAAAGCGTCGGCGGCTGGAGACTGTGGCGAGCATGAGGCTCGCGGCGGCAGCAGCGCGCGATTTCCCCGAGGCGTAGGGGCCGCGGCAGGGACCCGAATCCGGACAAAAACCCGAAATCGCGAAACGAATTGCGACGAGCCGGGTTGTCCCGGAGAATTGGCCCGCGTGTTCGGCGCGAGCAAGGATGCGCGCCGATAAACCGGCCGTGAAGGCGTCATTCCGCCGCGCCCTTGCCGGCTAATGTGCGGTCGCCGACATACGCACGGGAAACTCGCCGGCCCCGTCGGGAACCGTGCAAGCTGCCCTTGCCGGACTTAGTCGCGCATCTCCACACCAAGCACGCAAGCTAGATGGGCTTTGCCAATCGCTTGCCGACCGCGACCCGCCTGCACAGCTCGGCGAAGATCAGGGCGCGCAGGCCCACGCGCGCCACCAGCATCTGCCAGACCGTTCCGGCCGCCACGCGCAAGTTCGCGCTTCGCAGAGCCGGCAGCAGCAAGCTGCGCAGCACCGTCCGGTCCGATACGAATTCGGACCGCATGGGCGCCACGAGGGCCAGCGGCAAGCAAAGGGCCCGCGCCCACCGGTGCGCGAAGAACCGCGGATACGGGTAATCCCATCGCGCGAAGTTTTCCTGAAACAGCGCAAACGCCACCGTACGGTCCACCCAGGACATGTTGCGCGAGCGCCTCGGCACCTGCTCCGGCCGTGCCCCGGTCCAGGTCTTTCCCCCGCTCTCGACGATCCAGGGTTTGCCGTTGAAGGTGCTCTCGAGCAGCGCCCGTCCTTCCGCAAGGTTGAGCCATCGCGCGACGCGGCCCATCGTCTGCATCGGCCGCGTATGCAGGTCCTCGAAGCGAACGATGATGCTGCGGTCCTGCAGGCCGGCATGGAAGGCATCTCTCCAGGCCAGGGCCCAGAACGCGTTCCAGGCGGGATAATTGTATCGCGGCCGCCTGAGATATGCGGGATCGTATTGCCTGGCGACGAACTTGGGATCGTTCAGGTCGGCGAAGTGCTGGACGGTCGAGTCGACGCATGAAATCGGATCGCGAACGGTATGAATGAAGCGGCCATGGGGAAAGTCCGAAACGAGCCGCCGCGCGTTCCGGTTGGACCAAATATGCTGCTGATGGACGATCAGCGGCCGCGGATGCGCCGGCCGGCGGCCGACCGCCAGATTGTAACAGACGACCAGGAAACGGAAGAAATTGGCCCTCGACTCGAGCACCTGGGGCGGTTGATCGCCGTAGACCGCGAGCGCCGCGGCAACGGCGGCATGATAATCGGATTCGTCGATGCGGAATTGGCCGCGGAAGAAGGTTGCGTCATATCGCATATCTTCGACGAAGGCCGGATAGGCAAGCAGCTTCTCGCGGAGCGACAGATGTTGGTGCCTTTCCCAGAACGGATAGATCAGCTCGCCCAGCGACAGCGGCAACGTGATCACGTCGTCATGCCCGTCCAGCAAGCTCGCCAGGAGATATGATCCGCTTCTGCCCCAGCAGCAGATCGCGACGACGCGCTCAATTCCCAGCACGTCGTAGTGGCGCAGGTCGGCAATCTTGCCGGCTACCAGACCCTTGCTCGCGAGCTCCGAAGCCGGCGGTTCCGAACCACGGCTTGCGACGCGTTCGTCGCCGGGCTCCAGCGCCAGCCCGAGTCCGCTGGACATGATCATGGTCTGCCCGTTTCCCCGAGTCGGCTCAGGCTTCAAGCTGGAGTAGTCCATCTCTGATCATCCCTTCGTAGAGCGCGAGATCGCTGGCGCTGTCGACTTCGCCCCATTGGCCGTCGGCCGCGATCGTAGCGATCGGAAAATGCTGCTCGAGCAGGCGCTGCAGGAGGCCGGTCATATCCAGCCGGTCGCGGGTCGGCCGATCGAGCCGGCCGAGCAATTCCTCGATCGCTCGCCAGGCCGCCGGCGCGATCCGCAGCAAGCCCATGTATTGCCCCTTTATCTCCTCGACGGCCCGGGCTTTGCCGCCGATCTCGAGGAGCCGCCCGCCGGCATCGGCACGGAATGTCTCGGCGTCGCTGAGCGGCTCCGCGAAGCGGCGGGTCCACAGCGTGCGCCAGTTCGGGTCGTAGGCGATGGCCAGATCGTCCTGCGACTCGACAAGCTCGCGCACCAGCGCATGGCGGAAGAAGATGTCCGCATAGGAGACGATGACCGGGCCGGCCCGAAGCCACTGCGCGGCCGCGCAGAGCGAACCCACCATGTTGGTCTCGGACCAGCGGGGATTTTCGAAATAGACGACTCCGGGGAGCTGGATCATGTGCGCGCGATATCCGCGCACGATGCCGATTTCGCGCACGCCGCCGCGCCGCAGGGCCGCGACCTGCCGCTCGACGAGCGGCTTGCCGGACAGCTCGACGAGGCACTTGGGCCGGCCGTCGCCGAGCGGTCCCAGGCGGCTTCCTCTTCCGGCGGCAAGAATGATCGCGCGCATTCATGCCTCGCCGAAAAAATGTGAGAACAGCGATACGTCCGATGCGGCGTACGGACTGCGGCGTTCGGGATGCCACATGATGCCGAGCATCGGCCACGTCCTGTGCCGCACCGCCTCGACGACCCCGTCCTCGGCCGCCGCCCAAACCTCGAGGGGCTCGCGCGTCTCGCGCGCCCCCCAGCGATGGTAGCTGTTCACGTCGGACCACGCGCCGTCGATGCGAACTCTTTGCGAGGATGCGACGTGATCGGAAACCGGCACCAGCTCGACGCCGAAGCGATGCTGGATCGCCTGCATTCCGCGGCAGACGCCGATCAATGGCACTCCCTCCTGCGCGGCCAGCTCGATCAGGGCGTTCTCGGTGGCGTCGCGTTCGGGCGCTGACCCGCCATACGGGACGAGATCGTCTCCGCCGCTCAGCACGATGCCCGCCAATGGGATCGCCCGGCAGATCGATTGCGCCGCGGCTGCCACGTTCGCCAACGGAATCGGCACGAACCCGCAGGCATGCAGGAACCCGGCCCAATTCTGATCCAGGCAATCGCGCCTTTCGCCGCGCGGATCGACGCTGACGCGCTGCGTTATCGCGACCATCTTCATGCGACGGCCTGCACTTGCCGATTGGCGCAGTCGATGCAAAGGAGCCGCGCCGATTCCCAGCGGCGGAACAGCGGCTCACCCGAGCCTATCACGGCCGGCAGGCCCAGCTCGCTGGCACGGATGGCCATGTGCGAATTCACGCCGCCGAACATGGTGACGAGACCGCTGATTCCCCGGCTGAAGATCCAGTCGAACCCGGGGTCGGCGCTCGGTATCAGCAGCACGCTGCCGGCGAACTTCTCCGGCGCATCGCTGAGCGTCGAAACGGGCGCGGTCACCGATTTCTGCGTCACGAAATTCGCCTGGGTCGGCGGAACGTGAAAGGCGAAGACATCGGCGGGTGAGGTGATGAGCGGCGGGAGCACGAGGTTGCGGGTCAGCTCGTACCGGCGCCGCCCCTCGGCGACGCTCTCCCGCAGCCGCGTTCCCACCGAACCGCTTTCGCCGTACAGCTTGCGAATGGCGCCGAGGCTCAGGAACGCGCAGTCTTCGCTGGTCAGCCCCCACTCGTCGCCCAGTTGCTTGATCAGCGACAGAGCTTCGCTCAGGCTCTTGGTGAACACGAACTTGGCGTACTCCCTGCCCTCGATGCCCGCCTTGATGAATTCCATGAGACCGAGCACGTCGCTCTCTATTGCGTGCTCCTTGAGCAACCGATCGAGATTGCGCCACTGTTCCACGGACAGCGCGAAGCGGGCGGACGGCGTCTCCGCCTTCCCGCGAGCCGACCAGTCGAAATAGAGATCCGGCGCCTCGTCGTAGCGCGGCGACAGGATATCGTAGGTCCCCGGCCGCAGATGTCCGTAGCGTTCGAGGAACGCTTCCCGCGACAACCGGGCAAAGTCGCGGCCGATCCGCGAGCCCACCGTATCGAGGCTGGACATGAACGCGGCGTGCTCCGACGCATCCAGGACGCCCTTTGCGACAAGGGATCGGAGGATCTGAACGGCGATGAATCCCGCGCGCGCCAGCCCGGCGAACGGCAATGTTCCATACCGTTTGCAGTCTTCGATCAGCCAGTAGATGCGGCTGATCTTGTCGATCGGCGCCTTGACCAGGCCGGGCAGGCGCCCGGCGAGCACGTCGATCTTGTCGCGGTCCTGACGCCAAAGCGCGGTCGGACCGTTCATGATCCGGTTGGTGACTTGGCGCAGGGCGTCGACCAGCGCCTCGATGTCGCTGTCGGAGAACCCGTGCGCTTTGAGCGTCCGGATGCGTTCCGGGAGATCGAGCGTATAGCAGGAAAAGACGATCTCGAACTCGACCTTGTCGTGCAGGTTCGGCTCGGACCGCAGCCGGTCGAGGTAATAGTTTACCAGCCGTTCGGCCAGATCGCCATCGATGTCGCGCGGGATGAAGGAATTGAAGCTGACGCGCGCGTCGATATAGGGCAGCCCGTGAAAGCTCACCAGCAGGGGGAAGCTGCGAAGGTTCTTGTATCCGTAATTATTGCGCTGGTACGCCCAAATCGCATCAGTGACGAGTTCCTGATAGAGCGAAAGCGCCAACGGCCGCGGCCGCAGGCCGATCATCTCGGCCGGGTTCCAGTCCGGCATTACCCCGAAAACGGCGCGGCTGCCGTGCAGATAGGGATGACTCCTGCTCAGCAATTCGACCTTGCAGGCGATTTCGCCGACCGCGGCGTCGACCGCCGCGTCCGCGAGGGGCGATGCGGCGGCGGTGACGAGCGGGCGAACCTGCAGCAGGTAAAGCGTGTCGTCCCGGTCGACCGCAAACTCGATATCGAGCGCATCGCATTCGAGCAGGGCCGCGAGCTCGCCGATGAGCAACGGAATGCGGGCAAGGCGCTGCGGGATATTCTCGCTGCGCGATTTGAGGCAGATGAACGTCTTGAGCTCCGCGCCGGATCCGGACGTCACGAGGTCGGTGCGGCCGGATGCGTCGTCGTAGTTGATGATGACGTAAGGCCCGCCGCTGTTCGGGTCGCGGCTGAAGGCAACGCCGGAGAGCGACACGCCTTCCAGGAACGGTTGGACGAAGACCTGATCGTCGGGTGCGCAATCGGGCGAATAGGATGCAATCACCCGTTCGATCGCATCGGTCAGCGCCCCACCTCCGACGACATCGGACACGGAGAGGTATTTTCCGCCATCCGCATCGTCACGCCATTGCGCGACGGAAAAGCAGATCTGCGGCAGCACCCGCGCGTTGTGGATTTTCGCCGCCAGGCGAGCGAGCGTCTCCGCCTTGGTTCCGAAGTCGGCGGAGGGCGCGCCGCGCCCCGGGGCGATGGTGCCGCCGGGCGCCACGAGGCGCTCCCAGATGAGATCGACCGCCTTTTCGGGATCAAGTCCGCCGTAGTTGTCGAGCACGACGTCGGCCGCGTCCGGAAATTCCGCCGGCACATCGATTCCGACCACGTTGGCCGGCTTGTCGGAGCGCGCCCGCGCGTAGATGCCCTTGGGGTCGCGCCGCTCGAGTTCCTGCATGGGAACTCGCAAATAGATCTCGCGATACCCGACGATGTTCTCCCGGTTCCATCGACGAACTTCGTGAAACATGGAGATCGTCGAGCACACGACGTCCAGCCCCTGATCCGCGAGCAGTCGGCAGGTTCGGCTGTTGCGCCTCGCCGATTGCCGCCGATCGTCGCCGGAGTGGCCGAGATCGTCCGCAATCGCGTCGCGGATCACATCGCCGTCAAGGAACACCGCCGCGCGACCGGCCGATCGCAGGCGCGACCACAGCTCCCGACCGACGGTGGTCTTGCCCGCCCCGGACAGACCGGTGATCCAGAAAACGGTTCCGGATTGTGCGGACGGAGGCCCGACCCCCGCGGATACCGATGCCAGTCCAGCGTGCATGTCACGCCGCGCCTTTCGTATCGTTGCGCCCATCAAGCGCCGAGCAGCTTCCACCGGTCGGCATCAACATGGCGCGCTCCGCAACAAATCGGTCTGCTGGAGTCCTCTTTTTGCGGTATCCGACCGCGGTAATCCAGCGCGATGCCTCGTCAACGTTAATGCGCATTGCCGCGCATAAATTGTGTGCATCGCTCCGGGATTTCGTGCCCAAAAGGACCCCTGTCGGCAGGTTGCACGCACTCCTCACGGCCTCAGCGGGAACCGTGAATGGCGTTCTCCATCACGGTCACGTACCGGTCCGTCATCGCTTCCAGCGAGAAACGTCGCGACAGCTCGACGCCGCGGGCACAAAGCATCGCCCTGAGCTTCGGGTCATCGAGCAGGCGCCGAACCGCCTCGCCGAAAGCCTTCGTATCGCTGACGTCGACGAACAGCGCACAAGGCTTGTCATCCGACGCCAGGACCTCCCGCATGACGTCGAAATCATTGGCGACGACCGGAATGCCGGCCGCTGCCGCCTCGACGACCGCAAGACCGAATGTCTCGACGGAGGAGGGAAACACGAACACGTCGAGCGCCCTGAAGAAGACGCCAATGCGTTCCGGCGACAGCTCGCCGAGGAAATGCACCCGATCGGCCACACCCAGCGATTTCGCGATGCCGAGGAGCCGCGGGCGATCCGGCCCCTGCCCGGCAAGAGCCAAGTGCCAGGACGGCTCGCCCGGCAGCAGTCGAATCGCCGCGGCAAGGTTCTTGACCGTGTGCAGCCGCGCGGCATCCCCCAGCAGGGTCACGCCGAGCGGCAGCCCGAGAAGGCGTCGTGCTTCGTCCCGATCGAGCCGCGTCGTTTTTGGTTCGAACCCATGCTCGATTCGCACCACATGCGCGCGGCACCAATCGGGAAGCCGCCTGTACTCGTCCTCCATGGTTTTCGAGTTCACCACGACCCGGTTGAACAGCCCGGTAAATCCGAGTCCGAACTCCAGCCAAAGCAGCCAGAAGGAGCGATACGACGACTGCATCGAGGTCGACCGGTTGGCGACCACGGTTCCCGTCCCGGCGATGCGCGCGGCGAGCGCTCCGAGGATGCAGCCGTAAAGCTGGAAGCACATCACGACCGACGGCCGCAGCTTCGCGAGGTAGCGGACCAGCGTGACGAACATTCGTCCGATGCCGACCGGCCCGCTCGGCCGATCCCACGCACAAAAGAAGGTGTTGGGCTGGTCGTCGAACGCGGCCGTCTTGCGGTAGAAAAACACGTGATGCACTTCGTACCCACGCGCTTCCAGATCGCGGCCGAGAATGCGGGATATCTCCTGTGCGCCGGCGCCTTCGGCCTGGGTCTGCACGAGAACGATCCTGGACTTTCCCTCGGTCGAGGCCTCGCGGCGAGGGGCGGGGCGCGGGACGCGGTCGGGTTCGCGCGCGGCTGCGGCGCGCTGAACGGTGCTGGAGACGATCGTCATGGCTCGCTTCCTCCGAGGCGGACGGTCGCAGAGGGCCATTGCGCGAGGGTTGCGCCCGGAGACGGGTCGAGGCCGACGAGGCGACGGCACGCGATGGTGAGCGCCAACGCCATGGCGACGGCCGAGATGCTCCATGCCAATGCGGCACCGAGCAAGCCGTATGCCGGTCCGAGAACAGCGAAGAGAAGAAAGCGCAGGGCAAGTCCGGCGCCCATGATGGCGGGATAGACGCCCTCGCGCCCGGTCAGGATCAGGACATGGCCGGCCGGTCCGGCGAGGGCGGCAATTGCCGCGCCGACGGCCAGCACGATGAGCGACGGATAGGCCGCGACATAGGCGGCGCCGAACGACCACAAGACCGGCTTTCCGGCAACGATGATCGCCAGGAGACCGCCGGCAACGAGCGTCGCGCTCATGAGCGCAAGCGAGCGCAAGATGTCCTGCAGCCTGGCCTTCGCGTCCGAATAAAACAGCGGACTGATCACGGAGGACGCGTACATGCTGGCGCCGGCCGACATCATGCCGAAGACGCTGGTGATGCGGGTGACGACGAAGTAGAAGCCGGCCACCGCCGGACCGAGGAAGATGCCGATCACCACGACTTCCAGATATTGCGCGACGATTTCCGTCAGCGCGGACAGCCACATCCTGAACGAGCACGGGATCCACGCGCGCAGGTCACGCTGCGCCCGCGCGCGCCTCACCGCTTCCGGGATGAACCGCCACACCTTTCGAACTTGAACCGCGAGCCCGACGGCCAATCCTGCCGCCGCCACGACGAAAAACTCGGTTGCGCCGAACGCAAGCCCGAGCGCCAGGTGAGCCAGGATGACCGCCACCACGATGCCCCGCCATATGACCTCGCGCGGGGCGTCGCCGACGACCACGCCGGCCGCAACGCGCGAGAACTGGCCGCTGACATGGGTGAACGTCTGCGCGATGAAAAATGCGCAAGCGGCGGCCAGCAGGGGAATGGACACCGTTCGGTCCAGCTGCGGCCACGCGATCACCACGGCCAGGGTGGCGAGCAGCACGGCGGCGCAAACGACCTGCATGGCGAAGGCGAGCACGCCGCGCGCCAGCTCGGGACGATTCGAGGAGACATATTCGCCCCAGAAACGGGGAAGGAGCATCTCCTGGCCGCACGCAGCGGAAGCCGCCAGGAACCCCAGCGCGTTGAAGATGATCGCAAACGAGCCGAACGCATCCGGCGCGATCTGCCGCGACAACAACGCAAGCATCGCAAAGTTCAGGATCGCGCCGGTGAGCTTGATCGCAAGCGCCGTCGCGCCGCCTTTGAACACGTCGCTCGCGAGAAGCCTTGGCCCGAGCCCGGCGATCCTGGTCCGCAGCCGTCGCAAGTGCTCGTCCTTCTGTGATTCAACGAGCCGGCATGACGCCCAACGGCGGCCAACTCAGCCGAATCCGGCGCCTCAAGGAAGTGAAACCTCGGCATGTGGTAAATATGCCGGTCCGGCATTAAGACGCTGAGTCAGCGCGGCTTTTGACGGCAAGTGGCGTTAACGTTGAGAGGACACCGCATCGAATTACCGGCCCGGGCATGGCACCGGGATCGGGCGAACGCAGGGGACGAGGGAATTTGATAGCGATCGTCAGAACCGAGCATAGCAGCTACGCGTCCGTCCGGTTCGAATTCCGCGGTTTCAGCCACGATGTCGGGTACCCACCCATTTTCGTCGGTTGCGGCGGCGCATGGTTTTGGCCCCGCTGAAGAGCGCCGCCGCTGAAGAGCAATATACTTTCGCTGGAAGCCCTCGGGCGGGCGCACTGCCCTCATCCTGTCGTATTTGTCGCCGATTGAGAACGCCCGGCTACAACACCTCCGAAATCCCGCGTTGTGTTGAGTCGTGTCCAACGAGGGAAATGATCATGTCTCGTCACGTTACTATCTGCGCGATTACAGTCGCGGCACTCGCCGGCACGGCCGTCACAGCCTCGGCTCAGGCCCGCATCCAAACTGGGGTTCTTGAATGCCGGGGAGCTGGTGCCACGAGCTTTGTCGTCGGCTCTGCGCATCAATTGGCCTGCGTGTTCCAGTCAGATCATGGCGCGCGATACCGCTACTACGGCATCATCCGTCGGGTTGGTCTCGATATCGGCTTTACGGAAAAATCGGTGCTGGGATGGGCGGTCTTTGCGCCAACCAACAGGATCGGACCGGGCGATCTCGCCGGTAATTTTGGTGGGGTCACGGCCGGTGCGGCCGTCGGCATTGGCGCCAATGCGAATGCCCTGGTCGGCGGATCGGACAATTCTTTCGCCTTGCAGCCGCTGAGCCTTGAGGGGCAAACCGGTCTAAATCTCGCGGTCGGTATCGCCGGACTCGAACTGCGCTATGCTGATAGTGCGAGCCACAGACTGGTGCCAAGGGCGCATTCGCGTCGCGTCCATCGGCTGAAATCTCACCACCGGGTCTGATCTGGTCACCGCGGCCATCATTTGCGACGGCAAACGCGGCGCGGGTGCGCTCTGAGATCTTGGCCAAAGCTGGCGACCGTTCGCCTGCGTGATAAGGATCACCGCAAATTTGTGCCCCGGCGGCCGTATGTGCCGGGCAGCATGAACCCATCCGCAATCGGGCTCTTCACTCCATCATCATGACATGGCGCTCCTCTACCTCATTCGGGAGAATTGCTGCGATCTTCTGCGTGCTCTACGCGCTGTGACTTCAAGGGAGCCGGGTCCGATGTGCCGAGTCGGTCGCCATGTCCGACCGCGGATCTTGGGGCGCTCGCGCGAGGTCGGCTTTGAGAGCGTTTCTGGCGGCGCGCGTCGTCCTCGCTTGTACCCGGCGCAACGGATAGGACGTTCGGGACCGGTCCGGAGGATCTCCTCCCCGGTCGCCGGAAAGGTGCGCGCCGATCCGCGGGTCCTCGTCGGCCAATCGAAATAAGAGAGGCCGCTTGGCACCCGCTGGCGTTCCCGGGCGCCCGAGTGCAAAGGAGAAAATTGGGTTCGTTTCGTCAGGCCGGGGAGCAGAAGGCGTTCTTGGGCGGGACGCAAGCAACGACGCTCCCGGGGCTTCGAGGATTCGTTGATTTCTTTTTGTCAACAACCTCAGCATCGCGACCCGGTAGGAATTGCGAAACGAAGCCAATTTTATGCAGCAAAAGCAATGAAGATTTGCCGTCAGAGGCGAGCATCTCATGCGCCACGAAGTTTGGGCCCGCCTGCACGGCGCTGGGAAGTGGATAGCTGCACCCCGACCGGATCTGAGGAGTCGCGGAACCGTTTTCGGTTATCGCCGGGAAGCGTGCTTGCCGCGAACGAACCATCGTGCGGCACGTGAGCGCTACCGGCTCACTTCCTCAGTGTTGACGAGTCCGAAACACGTCGGTGCGAGATTACGAATTGAAACGGCAAGCCCACAGCCAAAGGGAATTCCCTGCTAACAGCGAAAATAACAGGGAATTTTGTATACTCGCCGCACCAGGCGGCAGTACGCCGGCCGACTCAATGGCTTGCGGGGAGAAAGCAGGGAACGAAACAGGGAAAATAGCTGATCCTGTCTCGGCCGGGGCTCTGCAAGGTGCGGCCACGGCGCCGTTATGCGGCGCCGTGGTCAATTTTGAACGTTCACGATGTCAAACAGCGGGGTATTGGAGTCCACTCACGCCGAGGCCTCGGCCCTGCGAAGGATTGCCCATATTCAGGCATGAGCTTTGCGGACGAGGCACGCAAAGTTCGTCCGGAGAAAATTCATCCTTCATCACCCTCACTTTTCTGGGTTGCTGGGAGTTTCGTCAGGACCGACTTTTCGCGCCATCCGCTCGCGTATCGCCTCCAAGCGAGCGTGAAATTCTTCCAACGATCTGCTCGTGTCTGGGTCGTCACGTTCTTGTTCATTCTCGATCCCGCAGATCTGCAGATACAGCGTGAGGAGCAGTTTGATGTCGCCCGCGTTGCGACCCATGGCATTTTCAACCAACCGATTTATCACGGCGCGCTGCTTGGTGATTTTCGACCGGCCAACGGTCGTCATTTCGCTGAGCGCTTCGACCAGGTCGGTCTTCAAACTGGGAATTCCTTTTGGGCGCCCCGTCGGATTGCCGGAGGTGCCCGGCTGAAATCGCGTGTTGATGGGCGGCCGTTTGTAGCCGATCTTGTACCGTTCCATGGCTATTTCTCCAGTTCTTCAGGCCGCTTCCTCGGGCGTTCGGGCAACACGCCCTTCGGGTCTGTCCGACCCGGCAGCGCTGTCTTTCTGGCGCGGTAGTCACCGGGCCGCCGACGAGCGACCAACAGCGGTCGCGCTCATCGGTCCGCCCAGCATATTCAGATTGCAAAGTCCGTCACGCTCGAACGCCAAGTTTTCTCAGACCGTTCGTGCAGGCTCGCATGCTCGTCGCATGTCACCATTTTCCTCGCCCGTTGCGCCTTCGTGCAGTATGCAAGCCAACGACAAGTATGGGCCTTCCGCGCTCAAAGTCGGCGATTTGTTGGCAAATCGCCGAAGCAGTTCGTGCGCGTAGTGCGCGGCGAACAGCTTCACGGGGTGGAGGCGCGGCGCGCCGCTCGAGACATTGAGTGATTTCCTCAGTAGCGCCAGTCTCTGACCCAAGCTTTCTAGTTGTGCAAGCAGCGCCGCGGGATTGATCGGCCCCGCATCATTGCTCAGAGCGCGAAATATCAGCTCCCGATCTGCGGTCGGAAACGATTTGATTACTTTGATCGTGGTGCGCAGCGATAAAGCGAGGCGGCTCATGTGCTGCTTGAGGACACCAGGGCTCAGCCAACCCTGAAAGTAATCGTCCAAGAGATTGAGCTGTCGAGAAGCAACCTCTATCTCGGTCCGGCATGCAGCCTCCTGTCCAGAAGCCGGTCGAATCTCTTCCAGTGCCCGATCAACGATATGCGCCGTATTCGAATCCATGTGCTTGATGCTCCCTGGG
>WNGG01002884.1_pt1 | contig 19493 bp, 17 predicted proteins | sample 5400661 | NCBI WGS metagenome assembly WNGG01 (sample SAMN13153372, study PRJNA577476) | soil metagenome | isolation source: 100 cm soil or saprolite under Garry oak tree replicate 1 | place: USA:California | collected 2016-06-15
AGCGTCGCCTGAAATGTGGCCACAACCGGACTTTCAGCAATTTGCTGCAGCAGCTTCGCCACCCGCTGACGTTCTTTCTCATACCACGTGACATGGGCACTGGAGCGCTCCGGACGTTTCGCCGCGGCCATGGGCGTGGCCAGCTGGTGTGCCGCCATAATTTGGGCCAACACAAAGAGCCCCACATCGTCATAGAGGGTGGTACTTGGAGAGGGCTGTAGCGCCAGAAGAGTGGCGTAGAACTGTTGGCGTTCCTCGCGCTGCGCCGCCGGTGCAAAGGTTTCGATATGGCTGATGAACCATTGCAGCACTGCTGGCTGCACCCGGTGTCTCCTTATGACTTGATCACGAAGCACTGCCGTGCGCCTCAGCCCACTAAGATTTCGTCCCATATCCTCTGGTCTTGCGCGCAAAATCCAGCAACAAAGTCCATGAGTTCCAAGATACGGTCCTCATCAGGCTCTTCTATCTGCTCATGCCGTATTTTTTCCAAGATCACATAAGCTGCCTGTTGTGTGCCTCCATTCTGTTTGTATTGACATACTATCTCTCTAAGCATCGGTAAAGATACCTGATTTTTTAAGGCGCCTTTAATTTCACTCTCTAAGTTCATACTTATCGCCTCGCCCAGTATGGAGCTGTCTCTGCTAAAGCCTGCTGATAGGCTGCGAACGTCATGGGTATGATTGGCTCAATGACACCATGGGTAGGCACCAGAACGACATCGGCAACATACCTCAGATACACACCGAGCTCCCTTTCTTGAATGCTCCACAGAGGATCTTTACCTGTCCCTCCGTGCTCAGGCGGCCTACGGTGCCGTGGCAAGTTGCTTGGTGTATCAGGTGCCACAGACATACCCCCAGTCCCTGGGTGCACACTACCTGAGAGATCAACTCGGATGTCTATATGTGGCCGGGCACCCAGGGTTATTGCCGACGGACCAATTGCAGGCTCACCGTCTGGCGTTTCCTCCATTCCTCTGTAGAGCCTCTTCCCTGCATTTGCCCGCGAGTCCCCTCGTGAGAGGCACTCTATAGCCTCCTGCAAATCTCTCGCTATACCCACCCCTCCTCCTCGGTAACCCTATAACCTTTTTTGCGGTCACGCCTTTGACAACCAGCCTGCTAATACCAATAGCTCTCTGGGCTAACCAACTTCGACAAAAAAACCGACTTCACACAAGTAATGCCAGAATTCACTTACCTGATGGGCTAACTCTCCATGCACCAACACACCCATTTCCAAATTGGTCGCAAGGCCAGGACCTGTGAGGTTCGCGGTAATGATATTCTGCTAGCGAACTGTATGCCTCGTGCTCCCCTAGTTCAGTAATCTCCTTCACCAGCATTTCTATCCGCAGTCCACCTAGGGTAAGTGTCTCGCGGGCTGTACTGTATAAGGCTGGAGAATCTGCGCACGCCCGTTGTGGCAGATGACCCACGCCATTGCATCGCAGAGCTGTACTTGGTCTCCTGTACTCACACACGCCGACCGCGGCACGGTTAACCAGCTGGGACCAGGGCGGAGGGTTAAGCGCTTGAGATGACCTCTCCAGACAACGGAAGAGACTTCAAATAGTGTACCCTCCCCCAGTACTGCACTGGCTTCGAATATTGAAGAATTCATCTCTGGCCTTTTGTCTGGCTCTTTTACATCAGAAGATCGCACTACGCTCTCCTGGTAGAGAAGCGCGCAAGCCAACTGGCCAGCATCGCCTCATCGACAGCTCCCTCAGCCACACCGACCATCATGGTGACTTCGTCCACTTCCGTTGGCTCGAATACCTGCCCGTTGAGAAACAAAAAGGCACGTGCCGACAATAGTCCAGTACGCTTGTTGCCGTCAAGGAAAGGATGGTTTTTCACCATCCCACAACACAATGCTGCAGCGAGGTCGAAGAGCGACGGGGTGTCGCCATAGGCGAGCAGGTTCTTGGGCCTGTCCATGGCGCTATCGAGCAAGGCCATATCTCTGATGCCAGGCAAACCACCAAAGACGACAATCGCCTCATCGTGTATAGCCAGGATCATCTGCCTGGTGAGCCACTTCGGCTCCATCAGCGCCTGGCAAGCTCACGCAGGGCATTACGATGCCGGCGCATGTAATCGCGTGTGGATTCCATGACCGCCTCAAAATCAGGGTCATAGGGTGTCAGATAGACGCCGTCTGGCATGCGCACAGGAAAGAGGCTATCACCTTCGCGCACACCAAGCTCATCTAGCATTTCCTTGGAGAGGATGAGCCCGTACGAATTACCGATCTTTCTCACCTTGAGACTTTTTGCCATCACCATTGCTCCCAAATAAAAAATTATACGCAGGTTATAACATCTCGGCCTTATGACTGCAAGCTGTACAACCTCCGACTTGCATAGTATGCGGCGTATCCCAGAGCGCGCTAAAATGAGCGGACCACAAGTTAAGGGCTGACTTTGGGGATATAGACATGCAGGAGGCACCATGCATACCTGGTGGACAGGTCTGGCTGAGGCGCCGCCTGATGAGGCGCAGGCCTTGCACGCCCTGGGGCTGGGCTTTATGGCGGCACGCACACTTCACGTTGCGCTGGAATTGCGGCTCTTTACCCATCTAGCGGCTGGGGCGCAGACGCTCACGCAGGTGGCGCAGGCCCTCGGGCTGGCAGAACGCGCTGCCGGACGCTTGCTGTATGCTTGTGCGGCGCTGGGACTGGTGCAGGCGACCGGCAATGTGTTTCGCAACACACCCCTGACGCAGAAATACCTGGTGGAGGGCCGGCCCACGTTTATCGGCAGTGATCTGCACATGTTCGATGCCCTGGGCTATCACCGCTGGGAACAGATGAGTGCGGCCTTGCGCCACAATGGCCCGGTGGACGAGCTACGCCATCCGTATATCCACCTGTCTGAGGATGCTGAGGCAGCGCGGCTCTTTTCAGCCGCCCAGCACGCCGGCTCGCGCAGCCTCGGGTATGCCCTCGCACGCCGGGTCGACTTCACGCCCTTTACCTGTCTCCTCGACCTGGGAGGCGGCTCTGGGGCCTACACCGTGGAAATCCTCCGCCGCTATCCCCACCTGCGCGCCATCATCTTGGATGTGCCTCAGGTGAGTCGTCTGGCAGAGGAGGTCATACGTCAGGAGGGGCTGGCGGAGCGGGTGCGGACCGTGGCTGGCGACTACGAACACGATCCGCTCCCCCCTGGCCCAGATGTGGTGCTGTGGTCGGGCAATCTGCACGCCAGTAGTCCGGAGAGTTGCCGGCGCGTGTTGACCAGGCTGCGTGCCTTGCTGCCACCTGCGGGGATGGTGCTGATCCACGACTACCTGCTGGATGACACGCACACTGGCCCGTTGATTCCTGCCCTGTTAGCGCTGCATCTGACCCTGGTATCAGCGCACGGTCAGGTGTATAGCGGTGCAGAACTGTGCGCCCTGCTGGCGCAAGCCAGGTTCGAGGAGGTGCGCATAGAGCCGTTTCTCCCTGGACACAGTAGCCTGGTAAGTGCCCGTCCTGGTGCCGGGACAGCGTAGGCGAGAGGAACCTAGCAGGGAGGGTGCACAAGATTACAGATACATGCCGCGCCCGAGAGCGCTCGCTTCTTCGTCCTCAGCCTTGTCAAAGCCTTGCCGCATAGGGAAATGGACTACGGAGCGGATATTGCCCCAGGGGATCAGCACATACACCATGTGCTCTTCCAGGTGACGGCGGTCTGGGGGAATAATAGTGCCATTATCGTCACGCACGCGCGTCGTCTCGAGCTTGGGGTTTTCGATCCATAAGCCAATTGAATCCCGTCCAACAATCTTGGCATAGAACTTTTTTTCTTTAATGCCGGCGGCCTCGAGGCCATCACTGCTGAAGATGAGAAGCATGACCGTTTTATTCACGGCATCATCAATGGTCATCCCGGTTCCCCTTGCGGCGTCTGGATGGCTCACACTGGGCTTCAGACTTCATCCAGGATCTTGCCAGTACGCGCTTTCTCCACCGTTTCGTCGAAGGACGGCCCTAAATCTACACCCATATCCTGCGCACGCTTTTTGGCCCACAGACCCACGTTACGGGAATCCTTGTAAAAGTCCGGATGGTTGGACGTACTCGGGTTGAACTCTGCCAGACGGCTCGCCTCGGAACGATGATAGGCAAACCCTGACAGCACGCGCCGTGTTTGCCCACTGCCACACGCCCGACACGTCGGTGCGGTGGCCTCGGCTGGCTTCAAGACGAGTTGTGAGGTGAGACGACCACAGATCTCACAACAATATTCATAGATCGGCATAATCTGAACCTGCTGTTGAGACTCTCACAGGCTGTCTCAGTCCTGATGAGGCTGGGGAACACACATCGCAGTGGGGATATTAGAAAATCTACCAGAGCTTTGCAAGCGCTTACGCAGAATGATACGCTCTGCTCGGCGCAGCCTCCGAGCAGGACAGGCTTTCCTGCCAGGCACGCCCACCTCGTCCAGGCAGGGCACACACTCGTCGAGGATCGCCCCTGCTTCCAGAATGTTAGAATTTCACAGTGGCGTGCACTTTCCTCTTGACACCTGCTTAAATGTGCAGTATTACTCATATGAGCAGGTGCCTGCTATGCTGGTCGGTAGGCAGGGCAGGGTGTATTCTTACTGCAACGCTATAAGCAGGACAAGGCATGAGACCACTCCTTACGGACAGACAGCGAGAGATCCTCAATTACATCGAACGGGAGGTGCGCACCACAGGCGTCCCACCGAGCATCCGCCAGATTGGTGTGGCGCTCGGCATTAGTTCGACCAATGGTGTGCGGGCCCACTTGCAGGCCCTGGAGAAAAAGGGCTATATCCATCGCAGTTCACGCACCTCGCGCGGCATTGCTTCGCTCGACCGTTTGCGGCGTACAGCCACCAGAGCGTCGCACGAGACCGTCGCCATCCCCATTCTCGGGCGCGTCACGGCAGGGCAACCAATTCTGGCGGTGGAAAACCGCGACGGCGTCCTGCATCTCGACCCCAGCCTCGTCAAAGGGACGGACACGTTTGCTTTACGCATTGAGGGCGACAGCATGATCGATGCTGGCATCCTTGATGGTGACTACGTGTTGGTACGCCAGCAACAGAGCGCCGACAATGGCGATATTGTTGTGGCCCTCCTGGACGATAGTGTGACCGTCAAACGTTTCTATCGGGAAGCCGGAGGTTTTCGCTTGCAGCCGGAAAACCCGCGGCTGGCACCCATATATGTGTCGGACGTGCAGATCTGCGGCAAGGTCATGGCGCTGATCCGCCCCAGTGTGCACTAGAGGACAGGCGCGCATGAGCAAAGCCAGGAGCGTTTTTGCCTGCCAGACCTGCGGCCATCATACGACGAAATGGCTGGGCCGCTGTCCGGATTGTGGTGGCTGGAACACCTTCGTGGAAGAACTCCAGGCCCCGCCGCGTCCGGCGCGTCAGCAGGCCGTGGCGTCAGCCCAACTGCCGTTGCCGATGACGGAGATTGCCCGCAGTGGTGAAGAGCGCTTGCTCACCGGCATTGGTGAACTCGACCGGGTCCTTGGCGGTGGCCTGGTGCGTGGCTCTCTGGTGCTCATTGGGGGTGATCCTGGGATTGGCAAGTCCACCCTGCTCCTGCAGGCCGCCGCCGGGCTGAGCCGTGGACATCTGGCCGAGCAGCACCCGGTGTTGTACGTCTCTGGTGAGGAGTCGGCGAGTCAGTTGCGCATGCGCGGTGACCGCTTAGGGGTGCAGAGTCAACACGTGTACATTCTCACCGAAACGTCCATGGAACTGATCCGCGAACAGGTTACCCGGCTGCAACCGCGTGTCCTGGTCGTCGATTCCATCCAGACCGTCTTTACTGCCGATCTCTCTTCAGCCCCTGGCAGTGTCAGTCAGGTGCGGGAAAGCACCGCCCACCTGATGGCCCTTGCCAAAACCCTCGACGTCCCTATCCTGATCATTGGCCACGTCACCAAAGAGGGCACCATTGCTGGTCCGCGGGTGTTGGAGCACATAGTCGACACGGTGCTGTACTTTGAAGGCGAACGGCATCATACCTACCGCGTCCTGCGGGCCGTGAAGAATCGCTTTGGGCCCACCAACGAGATCGGCATGTTTGAAATGCGTCAGACGGGTTTTGTGGAGGTAGAGAATCCATCGGAACTCTTGCTTGCCGAGCGGCCGCAGCAGGCGAGTGGCTCGGTGGTGGTCGCCAGCATGGAGGGGACGCGCCCCCTCCTGGTCGAGCTGCAGGCCCTGGGCAGCCCGAGTGGCCTGGGTCTGCCACGCCGGGTCGCTAACGGCGTGGATCCGCAGCGCGTGGCGCTCTTATTGGCGGTGTTGGAAAAGCGTCTGGGTCTGCCGCTGCAGACCCATGACGTGTACGTCAATGTCGTTGGTGGCCTGTATATCGAGGAGCCAGCCATTGACCTCGGGGTCGTGATGGCGGTAGTGTCGAGCCTACGGGAGGTGGTTCTGGACCCGCATCTGGTGGTGTTTGGTGAGGTGGGTCTCACCGGTGAGGTGCGGGCTGTCGGGCAGGTGGAGGCGCGCCTCCGCGAAGCCGCCAAGCTAGGATTTCGGCGCTGTCTCCTGCCACAGGCCAATGGGCAACTGGCGCCAGACCTGGTGGGCATGGAACTCTGTGGGGTACGGACGGTGGCCGAGGCGCTGCAGGTGATCTTGCAGCACGACCCGGTGGTAGCGTTGGACCCTCTGGACTCTACAGAAGATGAAGAACTCGCGACCGCCCCGGGCAGGACCTGGGCGTGGAGCAAGCGTAACGCTAGAGCAGTCGGCTATTAGGCAGCAACTCTAATGAGCATGAGCTGTGGGGGATATCATGGCACAGCCTACGGTGAGCAACAGAAACGATGAAAAACAGCGCGCCCTCGGTTTGGCCCTGAGCCAGATTGAAAAGCAGTATGGCAAAGGCGCCATCATGCGGTTGGGCGAGAGCCAGACCGCTGACATTCCGGTGATCCCTACCGGCTCATTGGCGCTCGACGCCGCGCTGGGAGTCGGTGGGATACCGCGTGGGCGCATCGTGGAGATCTATGGGCCGGAAGCCTCAGGCAAGACGACACTGGCCCTGCACGTGATTGCCTCGGCGCAGCGCGGTGGCGGTGAGGCGGCGTTCGTGGATGCCGAACACGCCCTGGATCCGTCCTATGCGCGCAGACTGGGGGTGAACACGGATGACCTCCTCATCTCGCAGCCAGATAGTGGTGAGCAGGCCCTGGAGATCACCGACGTGCTGGTGCGCAGCGGTGCGCTCGATATCGTGGTGGTGGACTCGGTAGCCGCCCTGGTGCCTCAGGCCGAGATCGATGGGGATATGGGCGAGCCCCAGATGGGTTTGCAGGCGCGTCTGATGTCGCAGGCCATGCGCAAGCTCACCGGCATTATCCACAAAACCAAAACGTGCGTCATTTTCGTCAACCAGATACGGCAAAAAATCGGTGTGTTTTTTGGCAACCCAGAAACGACCACGGGTGGGAATGCGTTAAAATTCTATGCCTCGGTCCGGCTCGATATTCGCCGTCTCGACGCGATTAAGTCTGGTCAGGAGGTGGTCGGCAACCGCACGCGGGTGAAAATTGTCAAAAACAAGGTGGCCCCGCCCTTCCGGCAGGTGGAATTTGATATTATGTACGGCACCGGCATTTGCCACGCCGGCGAGCTGCTCGATCTGGCCGTGCAGCGCGACATCGTCCAGAAGAGCGGGGCCTGGTTTGCTTACGCTGGGGAACGTATCGGTCAGGGACGCGAGAATGCCAAGCTGTATCTGGAAGAGCATTCTGAGGTGGAGACAGCCATCGAAGCGCAGGTGCGGCAGGCCCTGAGCATGCCGCAGGCTGCCAGTGAGACACTCGCAGCGGCAGCGCAGTCGGCCAGCCTCGATGGGGATACTGCACTGTTTCACAGCCTACCGGTTGATATGGACCTGGAGACCGGTGAGGTAGAGTAAATATCGGGCAAGGGTGGAGGCAACACCCCCGCCATACTGGTGGGGCAACTAGCCGTGCGCAGCACCTGTGCGCAGCACTAAGGGGACGGTATGTTTGCAGGGGAATTTTCGTGTAAGCTCGACGACAAAGGCCGCTTTGCCATGCCGGCATCGCTGCGGGAGTATTTTGCCTTGCCTGGCAATCCCGAGGTGAAAAAGGCCGTGCTGGTGAAATCGCAACAGGAGCGGTGTCTCTGGCTCTTTCCCCTGCAGCACTGGTACACCTTGCTCGAGGTACAGCGCCAGCGTCTCAACGAGCGTGAAAGTCGGCTGTTCATGCACTATGTGGTCTCTGATGTGGCGGAGATCGAGATTGATCGCGCCAGCCGCGTGCTTGTGCCGCGCAAGCTGCGGGAGCATGCCAGCATTGGTGAAGATGCGGTTCTAGTTGGCATGTACGACCGCCTGGAGGTCTGGGGCAGCGAGACGTGGGTGGTGCACCTCAGCGAGCTGGAGGAAGAGCACGAAATGTCTCTGGGCAAGGTGTTGTCCATGCCGAGTATTAAGCCGTCGTTCCCAGGAGCACAAATCCTACTATGAGCATCCAGGTCAGTCAGGTGAAAGGGGACGTTGTTGAGCTGATCTTCAACCCGCGCGAGGAGGATTTGCGCGTTGGGGAAACGCTGCGCATTCAGGAACGCGACAGCGGTGAAGGCCTGGTCGTGCAAGTGATTGCTTTCCGGATGGTGACGTACCCGGCGCTGATTCAGGAGCAGTTGGAATTGGTGATCGGCAATGCTCAGCCGCTGTCGCGCGAATTACTGACGTACCTGTCGGAGGCGCAGGAGACGCTGCAGGAGTTGGACGCCAGTGAGGCGCGTAATCTGAAAATCGCTCTGACCAAGATCCGTAAGCTGACTGGCCGACGTTGGGATCAATGGGACGGCTGGATACCGATACGCGATGTTGAGGTCACGCGGGTGTCGGATCAGGAGTTGTTTGCCAACTGTATCGACGATCTGGGTAACCCGTTGCATCTCGGCCAGACGCTACGGGGTGAACCGTTCTTTATCGAAGGCCATTACCTGGAGAAGGTGAACGTCATTACCGGAGTCAAAGGTTCTGGCAAGTCGTACCTGTCCAAGGTCATGCTCCTTGAACTCATCAATGCCGGGGCACCGTGTGTGGTGTTTGACTTGAATAAGGAATACATTCACCTCCCCAAACACGAGGCGGATCCAGCCACGGGGCAGGTGCGCCACAAGGGTATTATCCATTTGAAGGCTGGCGACAACCTCAAGCTCGGCGTGCGGCAGTTCGGGCTCAGTCCGCTGATTACCATGCTGACCAGGTTTGGCCTGCCGGATGTGTCAGCGATGTATTTCGAGAACCGCATGGCACGCCTGTTCGAGGAAGCCTGGCATATGGAGCGGCAGGGCAGGACGCCACCATTTATTGGTATCCAGCACCTCATCGACATGGCCGAGGAGCTCGAGTTTTCCCAGAATGAAGGGGTGAGTGCGGCCATTCGCAGTCGTCTCGAGGCAGCGCGGAATACCGGAGTATTCGCGGAGCATGCGAATGACGCCACCTCGTTGCAGGCCGAGTACGATAGAATCCGTCATGGTGGTGCACTGGTGATCGATATCTCCAGCCTCACAAATCTCTCCCGGCAGGGCTTTGTGCAGGCGATCATCGATATCATCCGGGAGATCTGCGAACACGAGCTGCAACACGGCACGGGCCGTTTTCCTTTTGTCTTCTTCGAGGAAGCGCACCTGTACATCAGCCATAACACCATCGGGTATATCGTCACACGCTCGCGGCATCTCGGCATTACTTGCTTTTTTGTGACCAACATGATTGGTGGCCTCGATGAGACCGTCTTGCGGCAGGTGGACAATCTCTTCCTGCTGTATCTCCCCTTCGACGACGACGTGCGGCATATCAGCAAAAGCGCCATGACTGATCAGGAGACGATGGCGTCTTTCGTGAAACGCTTGCGCCGGCACCATGCCCTCATTCTTGGCGACGTGACACGTCAGTACCCGGTGATCCTCAAGATCAAGGAATTAAAGGGCATCCATACGGCCGGAGAGACGCAGTACTTCTTCAAACCGCAACGCGTCCGGGCATCGCAGAGCCATATGGTCGGGCCGGAGTTGGTTGCCCCACCAGCTGTCGAGGACAACGGGCCCACAGCAGAGCACAACGGCGTGCCGCCACATCAATCGGCGTTGCCATTGAGGACGCCAAGCCAGCCAACGCCGGAAGAGCAAGCGCTCCTGGCGCGTCTGCAAGCAGGCTGGCCAGACGTGGTCGCCACCTTGTGTGACAAGAGTGCGTTTCTGGGTTCGGTTCTGCTTGCCGGTCACCCTGTCAAGCTCCAAGACCAGGTGCTCTCCATCTCGTTCACCACCCGTGATGGCTTCCACCGCGACATGCTTGCAGAACCGGAATACCGTGCCCTGGTCGAGAAAGAGTTGAGCGCAGTGTTGCAGCAGCCAGTGACCATTGTGTGCCAAACGATAGTATAACCTCATGGAGCAGGTATGGGAGAGCCATCTCCTGCTGGAGAACTCAGGCTGGTTTTGCCTCTCCCGCCAAGCATCAACCATCAGTACGCCACCGTGCAGGGGCGCCGGGTCCTGGCTCGGTCTGGGCGGGAGTTCAAGGCGCTGGTGGCCGAGGAGGTGGAGAGTTGGTTAGACGAGCACCCGCTCTTTGATGTGGCGCTGTTCCAGCGGCATTACCTGGCGCTCACGATCACGTTTTACTTTGCTTCGGTGCTCCGACGTGATCTGGATGGGGGCCTGAAGATTGCGCAGGATGCCCTGTGTGAGGCCCTGGGAGTCAACGATAACCTGGTGATAGAAATTCACCTCAGCAAGCGGGTGGAGCGTCACTGCCCGCGTATTGAGGTGCATCTCATGGCGCTCGCTGGGGAGAGAGTTGTTCTCGATGTGGGGAAAGATGCACACGGTACCCCGTCATTGCCAGTCCAGCTTGACGGCAAGCCGAAACGGCGACGGCGGCGAAAACAGCGTAGCCTGGAAGAACTGGCAGTACGGCACAGGTGGGACTGACAACTTATGGACTGACGTCGACCCACCCCGCCAAACTGGCGGGTACTGCGCACAGCAAATGGCCCCCGCCAGTATGGCGGGGGAATTAGCCGTACGCAGTACCCGTGCGCAGCACCTGGGCGCAGCACGAGGATGGAGCCACATGCTTAACCTGGCGAAAGTAAATCAACAGATTAGCGGTATGGCAGTAGAGCAGCAGCTCGTTTCCGACGATATGCTGAAACGTCTGGATACAGCCCTGGGACAGTTAGCCCTGGAGTCGGGACGCTTGCCGGCGTTCATGCGCAAATTGCAAGCCAGTAAAACTTCCTGGCTCCTGGCTGGGGTGCGTGAGTCCCTTGAGAAGACCTACCCACTACCGCCACGGCCATTGGCCATTACGGTGGTGGCGTCCGATGGTTCGCAGATTGTCCCGAGTCATCATGAGGTCATCCCGGCCTTTCTGCTCAACGTGTCCACCGTCGTGCTGCACTATGGCACGGGCGAGCGGGCGGAGTTGACCAGTACCCCGACGCTCTTCTATCGTGACGAAGACCTCTACATGGACTATGGCGGCCAGCGGGTGCAAGTCGTCGGAGACCTGTTGGGCATGCGCCGTACCCTGATGGAATTCCAGGCGCTGCTGCGGCAGGCAACTGGGGCGCAGGAGAGTGGCCATCGCACCTGTGCCCTGGCGGATGGTAGTCTGATTCTCTGGCAGCTCGAAGGCAAACCACTGGATTACCAGCAGAGGAGCCTGGAGCGCTATGTGGGTTGCCTGGAGCAGGCGCGTCAGCAGCAGATTCCTGTGGCTGGGTATATCAGCCGGCCACGCAGTCGGGATGTGCTGAACACTCTGCGCGTTGGCCTCTGTCCGGAGACGGTCCCCAATTGTGACCGCTGCCCATACCGCGACCTGCCGCGGCTGCCGTGCGCCGAGATCGAGGGGCTCAGCGACCGGCGGTTGTTCGAAAACCTCCTACAGCCAGGCGAGCGTACGGCGGTCTTCGAGAGTCGGTCGCGCATCCTGGAGCACTACGGCGTGCACCGTATTGGCTTCTTCTACCTGCACGTCGGGGCAGAAGTGGTGCGCATCGAAGTGCCGCAATGGGTGGCGGTGAGCCCGACGCTCCTCGATCTGATCCACGCCGTCGCTTACGATCAGGCCCAGAAGGGCATGGGCTATCCGGTGGCGCTGGCGGAAGCCCATCAGCATGCGGTGGTGCGTGGTGCCGAGCGCGACCTGTTTTACGAGATGGTGACTGCTGTGCTGCTCCATCGCGGCATGCGTGCCGCCATCTCACCGAAAAACCTGCACAAGCGAAGGATGACTGTGTAGCCATGTACGACGCAGAAATTGGCGAGGTGATCGGGAGCAGTAACACGGAGTTCATCGCCGAAAGTGCACTGTTACACAATCCCCCACCCTTTGGCAGTTTTATTCAGGTGAAAGCGCACGAGACTATTTACGCCGTCGTCTGCAACGCCTATACTCATAGTCTGGAACCTAGCCGTCTGGCGATTGCGTACCATCGCTCAGAGCAAGAATTGCGGGAAGAGCAACCGCAGATTTTTGAGCTCTTGAAGACGAAGTTCGAGGCGATCATCATTGGGTATGAGTGCGACGGTGCCGTGCGCTATCATTTGCCTCCGCAGCCCCCCAGGCTGCATAGCTTTGTGCATACCTGTCAGCCGCTGGAAGTGCGCCGCATCACCTCGCATTTCTGGTTCTTACGTTTTCTCATGGGCGTTGAGAAAGCCCCACGGGACGAGTTAATTGCGGCGACGATTCGGGCTGCCTATGCGGTGCATCCCGGGGACCGCTCCTTCCTGGTCAAGGCCGGCAAGGAACTCGTCAAGCTCATCGGTGACGATTACGAAATGCTTTCCGCTATCCTCCGTAGAATTCAAGACTAGGACGCTCTTCAGCAGGCTAGAAGGATGAAGGCAATCCACCCCACCAAACTGGCTGGTGCTGCGCACGGCAGTAAGCCCTGCCAGTTTGGCAGGGCAAGTGCGGTACGCAGTACCCCCGCCAGTTTGGCGGGTGCTGCGCACAGCAAATGGCCCCCCGCCAGTTTGGCAGGGAAATTAGCCGTACGCAGTACCCGGGCGCAGCACCGGGGTGCAGCACTAAGGGACTGGGCCTATGCATAGACGACGTGTCGGGGTCATCGTCAGCGGGTCGTTGGTTGGCGGTCTGGAAATGAAGCTGGACGAGTGGTACTCCGTTGAGGACATTCGTGCCGGCAAATTTGTCGTGATTGAAGGGGAGAAGAGCCGGTTTTTTTGCATGGTCACCGATGTACGCCTGGACACTACTAATCCCCAGGTGCTGGCCGATCCTCCGGATGAGGCAGAAGATCTCATGCGGCAGGTGCTCCACGGCACGACGACGTACGGCACCGTGTGCCTGCGCCCCTTGCTGATGACGGACAAAGACGACGCCCCTACAGCGCCAGCGAATGAACCCCACCTGGTGAAGACCATACCTATTCACTTCTCGGTCGTGTGTGAGGCCGAGGAGGAGGACGTGAACCGTATCTTCGGCAGCGAAGAGTATGGCACACGCTATTTCCATATTGGGCGTCCCCTCGACATGGAGACCCCCATCTGCATCGATCTGGAAGGTTTTATTGAGCGGAGTAACGGCGTCTTTGGCAAGACCGGCACTGGTAAGACCTTTTTGACACGCCTGGTCCTGGCGGGGTTGATTCACAAGGACCGTGCGGTCAACCTGATCTTTGACATGCACAGCGAATATGGCTGGCAGGCCACGCAGGAGAGCGGCAGTGGACGGCGTGGTTTTGTCAAGGGCTTGAAGCAGCTGTTTGGCAGCAAGGTGGCGATTTTTACCCTCGATCCGGAGTCGGCGCGGCGGCGTGGAGTGCAGAGCGATTTTGCGGTGCAAATTCCGTACAACCAGATTATGGTCGAAGACATCGCGGCGTTGGCCGATGAGCTGAACCTGCACCCGACGGCGGTGGAGTCGTCGTACCTGATCGTCAATAAATTCGGCCGTGACTGGCTGTCGATGCTGCTGCAGCAGGATCCGAAGGACATCAAGGACTTTGCCGACCAGATCGGGGCGCACCCGGAATCCATCTCAGCGCTGCACCGCAAATTAAAACGTCTGGAAAAATTCGACTTTCTGCAGGAGAAGGTGCACGAGGACGCGGTCTACAAGATCATGGAGTATATCGATAAGGGCGTGCACATCGTCCTGGAGTTTGGGCAGCAGAGCAGTTTCCTGTGTTACATGCTGGTGGCCAATATCCTGACGCGCCGGATTCACGATCTCTACGTGCAGAAGAGCGAGCGCTACCTGGCCTCTGGCCGTGCCCAGGACAAGCCGAAACAGCTCATCATCACCATTGAAGAAGCGCACAAATTTCTCAACCCGATGGCGGCGCGCCAGACCATTTTTGGCACTATCGCCCGCGAGATGCGCAAGTATTTTGTCTCCCTCCTGATCATTGACCAGCGCCCATCGAGCATTGACGACGAAGTGATGTCACAGGTGGGCACGCGCATTACGTCGCTGCTGAGCGATGAAAAGGACATCGCCGCGGTGCTCACCGGGGTGAGTAATGCCAGTTGGCTGCGCAGTGTGCTCGCCAGCCTGGATTCCAAGCAACAGGCTTTACTTATGGGGCATGCTGTGCCCATGCCAGTGGTGATACGCACGCGCGACTACGATGGCGTGTTTTACGCCGCGCTGGGGCACGTGGAAGGCGACGAACTGGCGCAGAAAGCCCATGCCAACATCGCTGATCTGTTTGGCGACCGCTAGGGGAGAGGGGCGTGTCTATCTCTACTGCGCTCCCCGTAGAGTCAAAAAATCCGAAGTCCTAATGTGCACGCCTGCAGATAGAAATTCCAAAAGCACTTTTTCACGCCGACGCCTTATGGACCTCCACTGCATATGAGGCCCTACTCTCCATAACCTCATACGCCCCAGTGTAGATCTCGTATTGCCTGCTCCTACACTCCACAAGGTCAACGCGCGAGCCTGTCGCTGACTGTGGTATGGCATATGAGTTGACACTATAGCCGTCCATCCGCATAATCCTCCGGGGGTGAGACAGGCTCCTCTCCTACACGGATGATCAGTGGCTCTCCCTGCATCATAGCAGTGAGCAGCACCAGTCTCGCGACGGTTTGAGATAATCCTCTCCCCAGAAGGCGAGGGGGCGACAGGGAGAACCTGGGATGGCGTTACGGCTGTTGCATCTGGCGGACGTGCATTTTGGCATGGAAAATTACGGCCGGCTGGATGCGGCCACGGGACTGAACCGTCGTCTGCTTGATTTCGCGCGCTCGGTGCATTGTGCTATTGACTATGCGCTCGACCATGGTGTGCAGCTGGCGATCTTTGCCGGTGACATCTACAAACACCGCGACCCTGATCCCTCCTGGCAGCGCGAATTTGCCGTATGCGTCCGGAAGCTGACGGATGCTGGGGTGCCAGTGGTGATTCTGGTGGGGAATCACGATTTGCCGAACACCATTGGCAAGGCGCACGCGGTAGAAATTTTCGCCACGCTGGGCGTGCCAGGGGTCACGGTGATTGGCCAGCCGGGGCTGCATATCCTCGACACCGCCGTAGGCCGTGTGCAGGTCGTTGGGCTGCCGTATATCACCCGGAGTTTTTTGCTGTCCCGTGAGGAGTACAAAGACCAGTCGATTGAGGACGTCAATCGCCTCCTGGTGGAGAAGGCAGAGGAGATCCTGCGCCAGTTTGCCACCCAGGTTGATCCAGCCTTGCTAGCCATTTTAACGGTGCACGGCAGCGTCGCCAATGCCGTCTTGAGCTCGGAACAGAGCATCATGATGGTGGGGCATGACCCGATCTTACCGCTCAGTGCGCTGACCAATCCCGTCTGGGACTATGTCGCCCTCGGCCACATTCATCGCCATCAGGATTTACATCCGGGGGCCCAACCTCCGGTCGTCTATTCTGGCAGTGTCGAGCGTATCGACTTTGGCGAGGAGCGCGAAGAGAAGGGTTTTGTCTGGGCGCAGGTCGATAAAGGGCACACCACCTACGAATTCGTCCCGGTGCCAGCGCGGCGCTTTGTCACCTTACGGCTCGATGCCCAGCAGGGCGACCCGTTACAACTGCTGGACCAGGCCCTGGTGGAGCGCGACGTCAAGGACGCGGTGGTACGCGTGATCCTGACGGTATTACCCGAGCACAGCGATCTCATTGACGAGCGTCAGATTCGCGAACGTCTGCGCGAGGCCTATCTTCTGGCCGGGATTGTCAAAGAGGAAGTCAAGGCACCGGCACGCTCGCGTGACTCCGGCCTGACGGAAGTACTGGGTCCCCTGCAGGCCGTCGAGCGCTACATTTTCAGCCATCCGGAATACGCTGAGCGCCAACAGGCCCTGCTCGAACGGGCGCAACTGCTGTTGCAAGAGCTGCAGGGAGAACTGTCAGCATGATCCCCCTGAGCCTGCGACTGCGCAACTTCATGAGTTATGGTGAGGACGTTCCACCGCTCGATTTTACACACTTTACCACGGCCTGTCTGACGGGTGACAATGGTCACGGCAAATCCACCTTGCTCGATGCGATGACCTGGGCGCTGTGGGGCGAGACCCGCGCCAAGAGCCTGGACGATGTCGTCCGCCTGGGGCAGTACGACGCCGAAGTGGAGTTTGTCTTCGACCTGGAAGGCGAACGCTACCGCGTCCTACGCAAACGCAGCCTGCGCACACGCCAGTCAGCCCTGGAGCTGCAAGGCTTCGACCAGGCGGCGCAGCGCTACCGCCCTCTGAGTGGCAATAGCATTCGCGACACCGAGGCCAAAATCGTCCACCTCTTGCATATGAATTACGACACGTTCATCAACTCGGTGTTCGTGCTGCAGGGACGTGCGGATGAATTTACCACCCGCCGACCAGGTGAGCGCAAGCGCATCCTGGCCGAGATCCTCGGTCTCTCCGTCTACGATGCGCTGGAAGCACGCGCCAGAGGGCATCGCAATGAGATGGATCAGGACGTCAGAACCTGCAACCAGCGCCTCACCGAGCTGCAGCAGGAGGTGGCACGGCAAGAGGAACTGGCCACGGCCGTGTCGACACATCAGGAAGCCCTGGTGCACCTGCAGGAGGAACTCCAGACTGCACAACAGCACCTCGACCACCTGCGGCAGCGTCAGAGCGCCCTGGAGCTGCAGAGTCAACGCGCCGACGATGTAGCCCGTCGTCTGCAGCAGGTGCAGCACGAACTGCTGGACATCGAGCAGCAATTGACCACACACCAACGGCGCAGTGCCGACTACGAAGCGATTCTGCAGCAGGAGCACACGATTCTCGCCGACTATCAGGCCTTGCAGCAGCTCAGAGAGCAGGAGCGTGTGTATAGCACCCAGGCTGAGGAATACACCACATTGCACCAGCGTCAGACGGCGCTGCAGCAGGCCATCACCACCGAGCAATATCGCCTGGAGCTTGAACAGCGCAGTACGCGCCAACAGCTGCACGATGTCGAACAGAAAATCCAGAGCAGTCAAAACTTTCTCGCCGAAGCCCCCCGCATTACCGCAGCCTATACCGCCCTGCAAGAGGCGCGCCAGCGTGACGCCGAGATGGCCCATACCCTACAACGGCGCTACACCCTGGAGCAGGAGAAGAATCAGGTGGAGTTCCGCATCCAGCAGCAGCGCCATGCGCTCGAATTGGAGCAGCGCTCCCTCCTGGACCGCCAACGTGACTGGCAACTGCAAGAGGCCACGCTCCCGGCCGTGCAGCGCCAGCTAGAGGATATCCACCGGCAACTCGCGGAGGCGGAGCAGCAGTCAAAACACCTCGAACAGATCCGCACTGACGGCGTTGCCATCAAGGTGCAACTGGAGACCAGTATCCCGCAGGCACAGGCGACGTTGCAGCAGGAGATCCACGAACAGGAGGAGAAACGCGCCCTCCTGGCATCTGCCGGGGCGCACTGCCCCTTATGCGAAAAAACCCTCACCGACCAGGAGCGCCGGCGCGTCATCCAGAAGCTGGCGCAGGAGGTCTCTGGACGTGAGGCGCGTATCCAGGAACTGCTGCGTGCGCAACAGCAGTTGCGCACGCAGCGGCAAAAATTACTCCTGGAGTACAAACAGGTACAACAGCAGGTAGCGCAGCGCCAGGCACTCGAACAGCAGTACGCCGCAGCCCAGGCGAGCCTCGCTGAGGCGACGCGGGCGCGCGATAGCCTGGCAGCCGTGTTACAGGCCCTGCAGGACCTCGATACCCGGCTCACGGCTGGGAGCTATGCGACGGAGGAACTGGCGCGCGTGCGGGAGCTGAGTACTGCACTCGTCGGCCTGGCCTACGACCAGGAGGCGCATGAGAAGGTGAAGCGCACGCTGGTGACGTTGGCAGAGGCGGAGATCCAGCAGTCCCGCCTGCAGCAGGCGGAAGCCGAGCTGGTCACCTGGCGCTGCCAGCATCAGGAGGCGGTGCAACAGCTCACCAGCCTGGAGCAGACGCTGCAGACTGGCCACTTTGCCATGGCGGAGCGGCTGGAGCTGCGGACCGTCACGGAACGCCTGGAGCGTCTTGGTTTCAGCCCTGCAGCACATCAGGCCCTGCGTCAACAATTACAGGAGCAGCAGTACGTCGAACGGCAGTATATACAGCTTGAGACGGCCCGGGTGCATCTCGCCGAAGAGCGCACTGCCTGGCACAATCTCGCCGCGCGGAAGCAGCGTGCGGCTACGGACTTGGCCACCCTCGAGCACGAGCAGCGTCAATATGCTGGCGAACTCGGGGCTTTGCAGGGGGTCCGTCACGACGTGGCGCGGGCTGAGGAGCAGGTGCGTACCCTGCGGGAGCGTGAGGGTCTGACGCGAGTGGCGTTGGGGCGGAGCCAGTCACAATACGAACACTGCCTGCAGCAGGAAGTGGAATTGCAACGGAAACAGCAACAGCGCGATCAGGCCGTGGAAGAGCGCACCCTCTATGGTGACCTGGCGCAGATGTTTGGAAAAAATGGTATCCAGGCCATCATGATCGAAAATGCCATTCCAGAATTAGAAGATGAAGCGAACCGTGTCCTGGCCCGCGTCACCCACGGCGCCATGCACCTCACACTTGAGACGCAGCGCGACACCCAAACTGGCGGGATAGCTGAGACGCTGGATATTAAGATCAGCGATGAGCTGGGCACGCGTAACTATGAGATGTTTTCCGGCGGTGAAGCCTTCCGGATCAATTTCGCCATCCGCGTGGCGCTCGCCAAAATGCTGGCCCGGCGGGCCGGCGCCCGGCTCCGTACCCTGGTGATCGACGAAGGGTTCGGCACCCAGGACACCGAGGGCCTCGAACGTCTGGTGGAGGTGATCAAAGCGATTCAGGACGACTTTGCGAAGATTATTGTCATTACGCATCTGCGTGAGCTGAAAAACGCCTTCGAAACCCATATCGAAGTGAAAAAAGACCCGATACGTGGCTCATTTTATCAGGTGCTGTAAGCTACATAGCGGCAGTCTTCCAGCCATTGCTTCCTCCGGAGCACACGCAAAAT
>WNGG01002890.1_pt1 | contig 19468 bp, 16 predicted proteins | sample 5400661 | NCBI WGS metagenome assembly WNGG01 (sample SAMN13153372, study PRJNA577476) | soil metagenome | isolation source: 100 cm soil or saprolite under Garry oak tree replicate 1 | place: USA:California | collected 2016-06-15
TTCTTGCGGTCAAATTCGGGAAATTTTTGGTGGTGCTCAGGCGTTCGATGACGCGGAAAGGGGGCTACTTTTGTTCGTAGATGTCCACTCTCATCCAAAATAGACCCCAAACTGCTAACTGCTAACTGATGTGCAAAAAACTGTCAGGCAGAACGTCATCTTATAAGATGCACCTTACATGAGATGCATTGTGAGACACAACAATTTATTTATTAAGGGAGAGTGAGATGATTCTTCTTGCTGAAGTTGGAGCCTTTGCCTCTGCCCCTACCGAGTCTGGAGTGGATGTCCAGTTTGGGGTGTACCTGCCGGGGATTGAGCCGCAGGATGGCTACGAGGTGCTCGTGCGCGTGATCCACAAGGACGACCGCTTTGTTCCACAGATCAAAACCCTCGATTTTCCCCTGACGCCCGTGGTCGGCTCGCCAAACAATCTCTGGCAGGCCAGGGTCACCATTCCTGTCAAACCAGGGACCAATTTTGGGCAGCCTGGCACCTATCTGTACCGCTACCAACTCCTCCAAACGCTTCCTGGCACTGCCACGAAGAACGTGGTCACGCGCTGGTTTACTGACCCCTTTGCCCGCGCAACAGATGTGGGTGAGCTTTCCGCATTCGTCACTCCAGGCTCTGTTGCAGACTTTGTCTGGACTGATGATGCATGGAAAGTCCCTGAATTGGAGGATCTGGTGGTCTACGAGCTGCATGTTGAAGAGTTCAACAGTACTTTTGACGGTGTCATCGAACGCTTACCTTACCTCAAAAGCCTTGGCGTCACATGCCTGGAGTTGATGCCCATCACGAGTTTGAAGTTGGACTTTGACTGGGGGTATGGGCCGCTGCACTACTTTGCCCCGTGCGAGCGTTGGGGCGGCGTGCAAGGACTCAAGCGCCTGGTCAATGCCTGCCATAATGCAGGAGTCGCTGTCATTCTCGATGTGGTCTATCAACACGTCGATGCGATCTTCCCCTACCATTTGGTCTACGAGAATGCTGGCCTTCCCAGTCCCATGATCGGTGGGGTTGGTCCGTTCGGTCCCGAGATTGACTTCAGCCAGGAGTTTGCTCGTGATTATGTCCAGGCTGCGAACTTTCACTGGCTGCACGAGTACCATGTGGACGGGTTCCGTTACGACGAAGTCACCGATCTCTACGACGGGCCTAACGGGATGAAGTATGCCAAAATCGCCTTCGATGTGTATAATGAGTCACTCAAGCTTGCCCGCTTTACCCCCTCTGGTGGCGTAACCCCAGGTGAATACAGTCGGATCATTCAGTGCCCTGAAGCACTGAATCGGCCCCAGGAGATTCTCAGCACCACGTACTCCAACAGCACGTGGCAGGATGGACTACTGAACAAAGTAGAGGACATGGCGAAGTTCCAGTATGTGGATGATAGTTTCGTGCACCTGCTTGATACGCGCTCCGTTGGCTACCCGGACAGCAAAACCGTGCATGACATCGCTAACAATCCTGTCGATATGCCCGTTGCTCCATTCCAGTACCTGGAGAGCCATGACCATAGCCAGTTGATTTGTTTTGTGGGGGAACTGCCGGGTGACGTTCCATTCGGGGATAGAAGCAGATTCTACAAGCTGCAACCCTTTGCGATCGCACTGTACACCTGCCAGGGAACGCCAATGCTCTGGCAGGGACAGGAGTTCGCAGAAAACTACTTTCTGCCGGACCAGGGGAATGGGCGAATCTGCTTCCGGCGTGATGTGAACTGGGAGTACTTTTATGACGATTTCGGTGCGCCGCTCGTGCGCCTCTACCGCATTCTTGGAACGCTTCGGCACACTTGCCCTGCTCTACGCAGTCGAGAGTCCTTCTATTACAACGCCCAATCCAGGACTGGCGATGGGGTCGTGGCTTACAGAAGACAGTCCACAGCTGCGCAGCAAATTGCCATGGTGTTCCTCAATTTCTCTGATGCGCACCAATCGATCTCGGTTCCTTTTCCAGAGCCAGGGAGCTATCGAGAGATGATCGATGATGATGTGCGTGCAACTCCCTTCGAGATTGCAGTCAACAGCGCAAACCAGATCATCACGGTCGATGTGCCAGCGAACTATGGTTACCTCTTCATCAAGTAAAAGTCGTTTTTGATGGTTGTGCAATGCTATTGCGCAAGTGTCAGAGGTGCTGCTGGAACCAGGAGAACTCTCCTGGTTCCAGCAGCACCTCCTTCGCGACCATTTCGCTACGCTAGCTCTGCCTAAAAATGCTCAGAGGCAAATACGCCGAGACGATCCAGTTGGGCGCATCCACGATTTCACTGATCTTCAGGTCTACCGCTGCACTGCAGAGACAGTAGGCCTGTTCGCGGGTCATGTTGTACTGGGAGGAGAGGTGATCGATCATATAGCGGATGGCCTGCTGCGCGTCCTTGAAGAGATCAGGACCATGGGCTGTGGTGACGAAATAGCCCGCCTCGTCGGTGACCGTCAGTTTCTTGCCAGCAGGGGTGATGAACCGCAGTTCGGGCATGTTGGCACCCTTTACCAGGTCGAAGGTCAGGGTCACCGTCATCAGGGTTTCAATGCCCGTCCCACTGACCTCTCCATCGCCCTGTGCTGAGTGGCAATCGCCACAGGAGAATAAGGCACCGAGCACCAGGACGGGAAAGAAGACTCTTGAGCCAGGAGTCAGGTGGCGGATGTCAATATTACCCGCATTTTCACGCGGCGGGATGGTGGTCAATCGCCCCGGCTCACGCGGGCCGACCCCCATCACTCCACAGAACGGCTCATAGGGAATCTGAATGTCTGGTCGAAATTCACAGGTGGTTTCCCCTAGCTTGTAGTGGTGCAGATACGGCTCGGAGAAGTCATCGGCCAACAGGCCAAAGCCTGGGATGACCGCGTTCCAGCCCCACCCTTTGTGCTTGATGCTGATGATATCGACCACCAGAGCATCGCTCGGTTGCGCCCCCTCCACATACACCGGCCCGGTGAGCGGGTGAATCAGGCTGAAGTCCAGGTTGCTGACCACCTTCGATGGGGAGTCAGGCCGGACTTGTCCGGCAGAAGCTTCCAGAGTCTCGAACACGACGGTGTCCCCTGGCTGGATATGTACACGTGGAGGGAGACTATTGTCCCAGAAGGCATGCGGTTGGCTGTCGTCCAGATGGTGGATTGCCATAGGTTTCTCCTTTCAATGAAAGAATGTCCGGTACGCGCTGGATAAATCTATTACCTCTCCCCCGGAGAGGGTGCTCTACCTTCGATAAAAAAAGCGAAAAGTTAAAGGTTGGAGCCTGTCTCCCCTACGTGCTCGGCCCCAATCCATCCCGCCAAGGGCGACCGCAAGGGTCGCCCCTACCCAGGGACGAAGGCTGGATGCAAGTAGGGGGAGCAGGCAGACGTCATGCTTCCCCGGCCTCCTCGTCAAGATAGATCTTGCGACCTTGTGCCAGAGCCTGGGGAGCACGTAAACTCAAGTACGTGACAATCAGTAAGCCAAGTATAAACCACGCGGCACAGATAGGGGCAGCGAGGTTGTACGGCGCGGGAGGCGCTGGCACAAACTGTGCAATAATGGGAAAGATCAATACGACGAATGGAATGGCGGGCAAGACGATATGCCGCACAGGGTTGAACTCTTCCCGGCGCTCACGCAAGTAGAAGAACGGAACTGCCAGGCAGATCGCCATATACACCACGAGGATGAAAATGGTGATGATGATCCCCAGCAACCCAAAGGCCGTTTGCGGGCCATACACCAGACCGGGCCAGAGGGTAAGAACTATTCCAACGAGCATGGTGAAGATGATGGCGATATCGGGTGTGCGGAAGCGAGAACCGACATGTGCCAATGGGCCTGGAAGGGTCCGAGTACGGCCCATCGCATAGAGGACGCGAGAGGCTGCATTTACCCCGGCATTCGAATTCGCCAGCGCACTGTTGAGGATAGCCAGAATGGCAATCAGACCGAACACTCCCCAGACGCGGTTCGCCATCGTTCCCCAGGGATTCGGGTCGCTTGTATACGTGCTGATCTTGTTGAAGCCCCAGCCAACCACGCCAGCGTAGGAACAGAAGACGTAGAAGATGCCTATTGAGACGGCAGCCAACAGAATGGCACGCGGGACAGTGCGGCGCGGGTTGAGGGCTTCTTCTGCTAATGGAGCAGAGGATTCAAAACCGGCGAAGGCGAGGAAGGCGAAGATCACTCCATGCAGGATGCCTTGCCAGCCTCCCAATCCAGGCTCGACACTCGATGCGGGGTTAAAGGTCGCAGCAGTATTGCCCGCACCCGCAGTGATAATCAACCAGGCGGAAAGCAGGACAAAGACCCCGATTTCTATTGCGCCCAGAATGATGTTCGCATCTGCGGAGACCTTAATTCCAAAGTAGGTGAGGGCGAAGACGACCACGGCAAAAATCATCGCCCAGACAACCCATCCACTCGCTCCAAAGGAGAGGCCAAAATACTGTTTGACAAAAGAGTCTGCGACCGGCCCCAGGACGAGCAATTGCAAGGGAACGATCAACAGATACGTCAGGCTAAATAACCACCCGGTCATCCATCCGGCCTGTGGGCCAAGCCCACGACTGACGTAGGTGAAGTAGCCCCCTGCGGATGGAAGGTACTTTGCAAACTGCCCGATATTGAAGGCGATGAAAGCGCAGACCACCAGCGCAAGAACGACAGCCAGGGGCAACGCCCCGCCTGCAAAAGGAATAGCTGCCCCCAGGCTAAAGGCGACTGCCGAAGCGGGTGCCATCGTGGTGATGGATTGAAAGAGTACGCCAGGAAGACCGATGGCATTGCGTAGAAGGGTTGGCTGTTTAGCCGATGATGTGGAGGACTCGATTGACATCTGCTTGCTCCTTCTCTCTCCATAGAGAGAAAAAAGTGGGGAACAAAGGACATCTTCTGACGGGTTCGGGTAAACCGATTCGCCTATCATCAGTAATAAACATCCCGGCAGAAAAAGCAAGTGCCTTTCTGTCGTCATAGTCTGTAAAACCTTTTCGGTGATCTTTACGACGGCCCCTCTCAGCTTCTCTTCAAGTTCCTGAAAGCTAGACCTCTTTCAAATATCACTTGTGCTCCCATGCCGTCCACGCCCTTCTACGAAGCGACGAGCACCTGCCAACGCCTCTCCTGACCGGATCACTTCAAGTCCACGTCGAGTCTCATTGTGGAGCGCATCTTCTAGAGGAAGTGACCACTGCTCGTATGAGGAGAGACGGTCGGAGCGCAGGCAGAGTTGTGGAAAACGCGCCAGTTCGTTTGCCAGTGCAATTGCCGCCGACAGTGCTTCTCCCTTGGGGACCAGACGATTAGCAATCCCCATCATGCGGGCTTCCTGCCCTGATACACCACGGCCCGTCAGTATCAGATCAAGCGTGTGGCTGTGACCGATGAGGCGAGGCAGCCGGATCGTCCCCCCATCGACAAGTGGAATTCCCCAGCGGCGGTTATACACGCCGAAAACGGCATCCTCGGCAGCCACACGCAGGTCGCACCAGAGCGCGAGTTCGAAACCGCCAGCCACAGCATAGCCCTCCACAGCAGCAATGACCGGCTTACTGAGGAGCATACGCGTGATGCCCAGGGGTCCATCGCCATCCTCAGCAACTCGCACCCCCCGTTCTTCATCCGAAAGAGCAGTGAGATCGAAGCCTGAGCAAAACGTGCTGCTCGCACCAGTGAGCACCGCAACGGAAAGCGTGGGGTCTGCGTCAAATGCTCGAAACGCCTGGACCAATGCAGCTGCGGTTGGGCCATCGACGGCGTTGCGAACCTGGGGTCGATTGATGGTGACGATGAAGATGGAATCGTTGCGCTCTGTTCTGACGTTCTCTGTTTCCATATCTGATCCTCTCCCCGTATCATACCGAATAAGACTCTCTGCTCTCTTGACGCCCCCAACGGTGTTGGAACACATCCGGGGCTGCGCACTCAGAAGGTATGGAAGGTCTACTTTTTAAGATAGAATATTTCGTGCCGAAAAGCAATGTTTCCAGCTAGCATCTGCCGAAGTATTTCGCCTATAGAAATCACCCTCTTGTACTTTGGTCATCCGATGGCTATACTTGCAGGGGAAGGATATTTTGTTGTACCTACACAGCCTGTTTGCTCATAAGAGATGTTGTGTCTATGACAAAACGGCTTCAAATCGATTGTTATTCCCACATATTCCCACTTCCTCCCACCGAGAAGGGTGATCTGCTACACTCGGTGCAGCGTGCGCTGAGTGTGCTGAATCTGCTTGCCGAGCATCCGCAAGGTCTGTCGGCACGTGAGATTAGCAATGCACTTGGCTTGAATATCAGTACAAGCTACCACATTCTCAACACACTGGTAGCCAGTGGATATCTTGATCGCCATCCACATAGCCAGATCTACCTGTTGGGCCCACAGATTCCTTTTCTGAATAATGCCTTCGTGCAAGGTTTAGCTAGCCCGGAGCCGTTGTCTTTGTCAGAGGATGATGTGTGGTCAACAGTGCCATTGCTTGTAGGGAAATTGCGTTCTGTACTGTACCGTCTGACCGAGCAGACACAAGAACCATCCTACCTGGCATGCTGGCGATATGGAGAGATCGTGCTCCAGGCGATTGTGGAGGCTCCGCAGGCAGCCAAAGTGACAAAACTCTATGTGGGCTATCGCGGCCAGGCTCATTCCCATGCACTCGGCAAGGTTCTGCTGGCCTATAGCGACCCTGCTCTCGTTGACAGCTACCTGGATCTTCATCCTTTGACACCTCTTGGACCGAATACGATTGTGCAGAGGTCGAGGTTCATAGATGAGCTGAACGATATTGTGCGCCAGGGCTACAGCATCGACCACGAAGAGTTTTCTTCGGATATATGTTGTATTGCAGCTCCGATTTTTGCGCCCCAAGGACACGTCGTGGCGGCGCTTGCTATCTCCTTTACTCCCGATGTGCTGGCGAAGCGTGCAGAATGGCTAATCACCCAGGTTGTTCGTGCCGCTCATCACGCCCGCGCTGAATTACGATTGTCCCCTGTATACCACTGATACTCGTAAGAGTCCCTCTTATTGATCGCGCGGCACACGTCCATAGTAGTGGCATCCCTTGTGGGTGCCAGGAGGCTCTTGTAGTTTTGTAGACCCCAATATATCAGGTCGCGCCTCCGGGGGAGGATGAAGCGCATGGAAAGGAGTATCCCCTTGCCCGACACTGAAGAACGGCGTGTTACACCAGAGCAGGTGCTTGAGGTGCTGCAAACTTGCTACGATCCATGCTGCAAAGAGCGTGCTGTGAGTATTGTTGAGCTAGGGCTTATTCACGGTGTGAAGGTGGCCGAGAACGGACATGATGTGCGTGTCGAGCTACTGCTGACCTCCGGTTGGTGCCCTTTCTCGACTCACTTGCTGCAGATGATTGACCTGCATGTGCATGCAATCGAGGGGGTCGGCGAGGTAGACACTGAAATTGTGTGGAACCCGGTCTGGACCCCTGAACGCATGTCTGCTAGCGCACGAGAGAAGCTTTCCTTGCCGATGGTGCAGCTTTTACCGTTGCGACAACGTCGTCTTGAGCGCGAGGCGCAAGCCTCCCAACGGGGCCGATAAATCGGCGGTGGCCGCGATAAATCGGGCCCTACCTTTATGAGAAACGTCGTCTTGAGCGCGAGGCGCAAGCACGTGCTCGATAAATCGGGTGCACGATAAATCGGCACCCTACAGGTCGCTCTGAACCATGATGGGCGCTAGTTTATGAGAGGAGGACATTATGCTAGACAACGATGCCTTTGTGTTTGACTGTGTTTGTCATGTCTTCAACTTTGACAAGCGGAACGCTCTTGGTAAGCCCGGTGAGATGTTTATCAATCATCTCTATGCCTTCCACCAGGTGTTGAGCCCTCCCGGCGAGCGCGTACTGGGGCCGGAAGAGTTTTTGCGTGAGTGGGGTATCGATGAAATTGCCAGGATGGTCTTCGAGGAGTCGGGGACGGATATGATTGTGGCACAGCCTTTGCCACTCACCGACCTGTTCCACGATGGACTCTCACAATGGGAAAAGTGCGCAGCAATGGCACAGAAGTATCCCGACCGGGCAGTATTTTGGGGATCTATCAATCCATTGGAAGGGAAGAAGGCGCTTGATCTGATGGAACGCCAGGTCAAGGAGCACGGGGCGAAGGCGTTTAAGTTATATAACGTGCGGTACGACTATGGTGAGCCTTTCCCCTGGCGCATGGATGATCGGCGTGTGGCTTACCCGGTATTTGAGAAGGCACTTGAATTGGGCGTGACTACTATTGGCGTGCATAAAGGCGTGCCACTTGGCCCACAACCAATTGAGCATACCCAGGCCTGGGATATGGATGGAGCTGCCGCCAACTTCCCGGATATCAACTTCGTTATTTTCCATGTCGGCCTGCCCTTCATTGATGAAATTTGCTGGCAATTGGTACGCTACCCCAACCTGTATGCATCGATTGCCGCAACGCTGAACTTCATAGTGCGATCTCCACGAGGCTTCGCCGAAAATCTGGGCAAGCTGCTGTTCTGGTGCGGTGAGGACAAGATTCTCTATGGCGGTGAGACTCCGATCTGGCATCCACGCTGGGCTCTGGACGCCTTCTGGAAGTTTGAGCTGCCGGAGGACCTGGTAACTGGCTATGGGTATCCTCAGCTGACCACTCAGGCCAAGAAGAAGATCCTCGGTGGCAACCTTGCCCGCCTGATGGGAATTGATGTGGAACAGAAAGTCGCCGAGTTGCGAAAATAGAGCCAGGAGGAGGCACATACAATGGCAAAACCCGAGGTTAAAGTCTATGTACAGCATCATGGCAATATGATGTGCGACTATCAGTGGTTACTAGTTTCGGGAGCACGCATGGCCAGTCGTCATGGTCGTCCGCAGGCGTCCTGGGGGCCGTGTCCTACCCATACTGTCGTGGTAGACCACCCTGATGGGCGTCTACTGTTCGATACGACCTGCCCGCGGGATTGGGAGCAACGCTGGACTCGCACCGCGGCCTACGATTTCTTCCCGTATGAAGACGTCAAGCCAGAGCAGTACTTCGAGGAGCGTCTCAAGCAGCTCAAACTCGATCCTTCTGACTTTAAGTACGTTGCTATGAGCCACCTGCACCTGGATCATGCCGGCAATCTCAGACTCTTTAAGAACACCGACATCAAGATCATCGTCCACAAGGATGAATACAAAGGGGCGATGTCGATTCCAGGCGAGGCTCAAGGCTTCCACCTGAAAAGCGACTACCTGATGGATGGACTACGCTGGGTGCAGGTTGGTGAGGATACGGAGATAATGGATGGCGTCCGTTTGCTGGAGGTACCTGGTCATACCTGGGGCACGATGTGCTTGATGGTCGATCTCCCCAACACAGGCACGATGATCTTCACCTCCGATGCTGCCTATATGCGGGAGAGCTATGGCCCGCCACCCGCCGGGGCAGCTATCGTCTACGACAGTCTTGCCTGGTTGAACTCGATCGAGCGTATCCGCAGCTTTGCGAACCTGCATGATGCCACGATCATCTTTGGACACGATCCCAACCAGATTAAGGAAATCCGTCTCGCTCCCGAAGCGCACTACGATTAGGAGAATAATAGGGCATCCTGTGGGTGCCTTTCAAGGATAGGTATTTGGAAGCTGTGTCAGGGGCGGTCGAGGATCGTAGGGGCGGGGGAGGTGGGGATGTGGGGAGGGGGCCCTTGTGGCCGCCCGCCTCGGGGAGCGTCTGGCTCCTCGCAAGCACCGCGGGCGGCCACAAGGGCCCCCTCCCAGCCCCGCACCACTCCCGCCCCTACGGCAACGACCTCCCTCTCAAAATACCTACCCATGAAAGCCCGTGGGTGCCCCTACATCTAGCAAAGGGGAATATAGTATGGGTTGTCTCGATATCCCCAACGAGACCATCTTCACGATGGAAATGACCCCAATGAAGTTCGGGCCTGGTGCCACAGATGAGGTGGCATATGATCTTAAACGCCTGGGAGTCAAGCATGCACTCATTATTACCGACCGTGGGGTCATGAAGCTGGGTCTGCCCGAACGAGTGCGTACACTGCTCCAGGAAGCTGGCATAAACGCCGATATCTTTGATGATGTCCATGTCGAGCCGACGGACCAATCGTTTGAGGCAATCGCTACGTTTGTGCGTGGTCGCGATTACGATGGCTTTGTTGCCATCGGTGGAGGCAGCAGTATTGATTCGGCCAAGGCGGCGAATCTCTTCAGCAACTACCCGGCACCTGTGATGGACTACCTCAACAAGCCGATCGGCAAAGGTCTGTCCGTTCCCGGACCCCTCAAGCCATTGGTAGCTATTCCCACAACGGCTGGGACTGGCAGTGAAACCACGGCGGTGGCGATCATGGATGTGCTCTCCTTAAAGGTGAAAACTGGCATCTCCCACCGCTACCTGCGCCCCTCACTCGCCATCATCGACCCACTGAATACGGTAACGCTTCCGCCTATGGCAACGGCATACCCAGGTTTCGACGTGCTCACCCACGCCCTCGAATCCTACACGAGCCGACCGTACAATGCTCGTCCTCGACACAAACCAGACGAGCGCCCGGTCTATATCGGAAGCAATCCTATCAGTGACCTGTGGTGCGAGAAGGCGCTGGAATACACCGGGCGCTATCTGCGCCGGGCTGTGCTGAATGGCATGGATGTTGAGGCGCGAACGTATATGGCGCTTGCGGCGACTTATGCCGGTATAGGCTTTGGCAACGCTGGTGTCCACGTACCGCATTCGATTGCCTACCCCATCGCTGGCCTGGTGAAAAATTTCTCACCACCGGACTACCCGAAGGATGAGCCGATGATCCCGCATGGCCTCTCCGTTGTCATCACTGCGCCACCCACGTTCCGCTGGACATATCCTACGAGTCCTGAACGGCACCTGCGTGCCGCGCAACTCTTGGGCGCAAGCGTGAACGGACTGACAGAGAAAGAGATGCCAGAGGTGCTCCCACAGACGCTCCTCTCCTTGATGCGTGACACAGGTATCTCAAATGGCCTGGGTGCACTGGGCTATAGTGAGGCAGACACGTCTGCGCTAATTGATGGTACGCTCAAGCAGCAGCGATTGCTCGTCAACTGTCCGCGAGCTGTCGATGCTGAAGAACTTCGAAATGTCATCCAGCAGAGCTTTGAATACTGGTGAGGTGAATAACCATGCCCATCTACGAGTATCGCCATAGTAGTGGCACCCCTTGTGGGTGCCAGGTGGAGGTGAGGTGAATAACCATGCCCATCTACGAGTACCGCTGCCTGGAATGCGGCGAAGTTTTCTCACTTCTGTCCCGGCAGGCCATCCCGCCTTCGTCCGTAGGGGCCGATTTATCGGCTAGTCTCATTTCTGGAGAAGGAGAAGAATCGTCCCGTAGGGGCCCAATTTATTGCGCCCACTGTGGCAGCGGACAGACCCAGCGCCTGATGTCGTCCTTCGCCATTGGTGGCAGAGCCGATCCCGGGCCAGGCCGTGCAGCCTGGCCTACAAGCTGGAACGATACAAATGGCGCTGATCCAGAAACATTGCGCTATTGGCGTCGCCGCATCGAGCGAGAAGCCCGATTGGAAGAGAAGTATCCCGAACTTCGCGATCCATCTCTCCAGACGGGCAAAGGCCGCCTCCCGCCAAGTCAGCCTCTACATGAAGGAGGCACGGAGCACAGCCACGATGAGCATCAACACCACCATCAACACAATCACGTTGAACCCGGTGGTACGAGTAGCACTGAGCATTCATAGCACAGGAAATGCAGGAGCTGTAGAGCACCCTCTCCGGGGGAGAGGTAAGAGATTTATCCGGCACGTCACGTGGGCATGTGTGGACATTTGTGTATGGGAACGCAGGGTACCAGGCAACACAAACGTCCGACGCACCTCTATGGATAGATAGATGAGGGCATTTCCTAACTCTGAATCGGCTTGTCTGCTCAGCGATGCTGAGTGCGAACACTATGCCTTGCAGCTTGCCTGACTGCGAAGCAGTAGACGCGCTAGCGTCGTTGGCAAGCTGGCTTGGTTCAGACGCGCCAGCGTCGTTGCATCGCTGGATAGAGAAAGGCTCGATGTGATTTAACGGTACAGGAGGTGGAGATAATGCGGCTCAAAGATCTGTTTCAAGTGCAGACGGCTTCGGGCCAGCCAGTGACCGTAGATAGTATTACCGTGACCCCGCAGTCGCAAGCACTCATTGTTCGCCTGCCCATCGGCGGATTTGTCTGGAATCGACCGACTGCCATTCTGGTCGAGCGGGACGGGACAGCGAAGCGCTTCCCGATCGTAGATATCACCCGCATCCTTCAACTGTGGCTGCTTGGCTTCAGTTTGGTGCTTTCAATTGTGAGTTTGGTCAAGTTTTCTCAACGAAAGGAGCGAAGACCATGATCGACACCAGGAACAACCTTATATCATTCACACAGATGAACAATGAACAACTCCGCACCGCGTTGGAGAGGATATTCGCTGCAGCCCAGCCCGGCGCGGTGTATAGCGAACCAGTAGTATCGGGCAACTACACCATCATCACAGCCAGCGAAGTAACCTCTGGTGGTGGATTTGGCTCAGGTGTGGGCTTTGGGGCAGCGACACCCTCAGCAAAGAAGCAGCCAGGTGAGGAGGGATCTCAATCGGAACAAGCCAACAATGGTGGGGGTGGCATCGGCGGAGGTGGAGGGTCCGCCGGGCGACCGGTAGCCATTATCATCATTGGGCCAGACGGAGTCACCGTCAAACCAGTGTTTGATCTCACTAAAATCGCCCTCGCTGGTATTACTACCTGGACAACGATGCTAGTGGTGCTTAGGAGAGCGCGCAAAGCGAGCAAAGGTTGATTGATACAAGCGATGAACGTGGACAAATATTCCCTTTTCCGAGTGTAGGAAATGCCCTCAGATAGGCATGTTAAGGAGGGTTGTTATAATGGCAGACGATTCGGGTTTCAGAGCAGCAGCTGCCAGAGCAGCCTACGAAGGGCGCCCCTGGCTCAAGCACTATCCGAGTTATATACCACCGGAGCTTACACCACGCTTCGCTAGTGGACTGGGGCTATTTCTTGAGACAGTGAAGGCCATGCCCGAGCAGGCAGCAATCTACTACTTTGACCAGACGATGAGCTACGCGGAACTCGACCGAAAGAGTACTGCGTTAGCTGCTGCCCTCAAGGAGCGTGGCGTGAAACATGGTGATCGCATAGCATTGTACCTGCAGAACATTCCCCAATTTCTGATTGCACTCTACGGGGCCTGGAAAGCAGGGGCTATCGTAGTGCCCTGCAACCCCATGTTCAAGCAGAGGGAGCTTGAGTACCACCTCAACGACTCTGGAGCAAAGGGTCTTATCTGCCTCGAATCGTTGTATGAAACATTTGCCCGTGAGGTCGTTGGTAATACGCAGGTCGAGTTTGTCATCACCACCAATGAACTGGATTATCTTGGCAACGGAGCGGCGTCCATAGTAGTGGCACCCCTTGTGGGTGCCAGGGGGCCCACCAGTGAACTGGATTATCTTGGCGAGGGCGCAGTTCCTGGTATTCCTGCTCTACTGGCATCGTCCAGAAAGCAACGGTTCAGCGAGACACTGGACATGGTGGAGCTGCTAATCCAGTTTGATGGGGCAGGAGTGGAGTTTGCTACTCTCAGGCCAACAGATATCGCTTTTCTGACCTACACTTCCGGCACTACCGGACGGCCCAAGGGAGCAATGAACACTCACGCCAACGTCGTCTTTAATGCGACCTTCTATCAGCAGTGGATGCAGCTTGATAAAAATGACGTGGTCATCGGTGTAGCGCCTTTCTTCCACATCACCGGCCTGATCGCCCACCTTGCCGTAGCTGCGCTAACAGGCATGCCCATTATTATGTTCTACCGTTTTGATCCGGCAGAAATGCTGCGGCTGACCGAGAAATGGCGTGGCAGCTTCACCGTGGCAGCGATCACGGTTTTCATCGCGCTCCTGAACCATCCCGACATCAAAACGCGGAACCTCTCATCCTTGAAGAAAGCATACAGCGGCGGTGCTCCTGTATCGCCAGCGATTGTTGAACATTTCCAGGAGGTCACAGGAGCCTATATCCACAACATCTACGGCCTGACGGAAACGACTTCACCATCACACGCGGTTCCAATGAGAGCACGTGCGCCAGTCGATCCCGACTCAGGTGCCCTGTCGGTTGGGGTGCCTATTCCGAACACCATCTGTCGCGTAGTAGATGTGGCGACGGGTGAGGACCTCCCACCTGGTGAAGTTGGCGAGTTGATTACCAGGGGACCAGAGATCGTAGCTGGCTACTGGGAAAAGCCAGAAGAAACGGCCAATGCCATTCGTGATGGCTATCTCTATACTGGCGATGTTGCCAAGATGGACGAAGAGGGCTGGTTCTACCTGGTTGATCGCAAGAAGGATATGATAATCGCCTCCGGCTACAAAGTATGGCCTCGCGAGGTTGAGGACGTCCTCTACCAGCATCCTGCGGTGCGCGAAGCTGGCGTTGTGGGTGCGCCGGACCCGTACCGGGGTGAAACAGTCGTTGCCTACGTTGCGCTCAAAAGCGGGTTTGAGGGAAAGGTCACACCAGAAGAGTTGATCGAGTTCTGCAAGCAGCGCATGGCGAATTATAAGTACCCTCGACACATTGAGATTATGGAGGAGTTGCCCAAGACACCAACCGGCAAATTCTTACGCCGGGAGCTACGTGATAAGGCTCGTTCATGACTGATCTGGCTGAACCCCTGGTAGGCATCATAGCCAATCCTGCCTCTGGGCGTGACATTCGCCGGTTGGTCGCTCATGGTACGGTCTTCGACAATAACGAGAAAACGGCAATTGTACGTCGCGTGCTACTGGGCCTCGAAGCAGTTGGTATAACGCGAGTCGCCTATATGCCGGAGCATGACTTTGGGATTGTACCTCGTGCGCTTCATCATCCCCCGGATGCGCGGCTTGCCGGGCAGCATGGGCGACCACCCGTAGGGGCCGATTTATCGCCGCCCACCGCCGATTTATCGGCCAGTCACGCGCGAGGCCTACGCCTGACTGCCGAGCCGTTGTCCATGCCTGTGCTGGGCACGAGTGCTGACTCTACTCGCGCTGCGCAGTTACTTGTTGAGCTAGGTGCGGGTTGCATCATCACACTTGGTGGTGATGGCACGAACCGCGCTGTTGCAAAGGGGTGTAGCACTGTTCCCCTTGTGCCCATCTCGACGGGCACCAACAATGTGTTCCCTACCTTTTTGGAAGGTACGATTGCAGGACTAGCTGCTGGACTTGTTGCCACTGGTCGTGTCGATGATAGAGTGTTACGACGTGCACCCTGGTTGGAAGTGCTCGTGAATGGCGTACCAACGGAGAGTGCATTAGTGGATGTAGTCGTCTCCTCGTTGCCCTTCGTGGGGGCACGGGCTATCTGGGATATTTCAGTCGTACGTGAAGTTGTACTCTCGCAGGTGGCCCCAGCCACTATCGGCCTATCTGCGCTTGGAGGTGCGCTCCTGGATCACATAGCTGAAACCAGGAGACTAGGGGGTATGCATATCGTCCTGGGGCCAGATGGTCCGCAGGTTCTAGCCACACTGGCCCCGGGCCTGGTCACCTGGGTAGGAATCACTGCATACCGGCAACTGGCACTGGACGATGTTGTGCGGTTCCAGCCCGGAACCGGGACAGTCGCATTGGATGGTGAACGTGAGATCGAACTTTCTGCTATGTCGCTTGTAGAAGTCCGGCTTCGTGCCGATGGGCCTTTTGTTGTAGATGTCCCTGCCGCACTAGAAGGGGCAGCACGCGCTGGTCACCTGCACCGGTAGTGCCGGTCGGCGTCTCAATCATCTATTTAGGCAGTGTCATCCTGAGCGAAGCGAAGGATCTGCCTGGAGATTTATCGGCTAGGAGGAGGTTGCAGCTATGGTAACAAAAGATGTTGGTAGCAGTTCGCAAGCATTGGATAAGTCTCGCCTGCTCCAGATGTACGAGCAGATGATGACAATCCGTCAGTTTGAGGATCGTGCTGGTAAGGAGTTTGCTTCCGGTAAAGTTCCTGGTTTTGTGCATCTTTATGCTGGGGAGGAAGCCGTCGCTGTTGGTGTTTGTGCGCACCTGACCGACGACGACTACATTACCAGTCACCACCGAGGTCATGGGCATTGTATTGCTAAAGGCGTAGACTTGCGCGAAATGGTGGCGGAACTGCTGGGCCGCGAGGCCGGAGCCTGCCGCGGCAAGGGCGGCTCGATGCATATCGCCGACGTGCATAAAGGCATGCTTGGTGCCAACGGCATTGTTGGTGGCGGTTTTCCACTGGCGACAGGTGCCGGGCTAACCGCCAGGTACAATGGACGCGGCCAGGTAGCCGTCTGTTTCTTTGGTGACGGTGCAGCTAACCAGGGCACGTTCCACGAGAGCCTTAATCTCGCCGGTATCTGGAAACTCCCCGTAGTTTTCGTGGCTGAGAACAATGGCTATGCCGAATCTACCCCGGTGACCTATCACATGAGTTGCCGCGATATCGCCGAACGCGCCGCAGGCTATGGGATGCCTGGGGTGACAGTTGATGGTCTGGATGTCTTCGCAGTCTACGAAGCTGCAGGTGAAGCCATCGCACGAGGACGGCGCGGAGAAGGGCCAAGTCTGATAGAATGCAAGACCTATCGCTACTATGGCCACTTTGAGGGCGACGCAGTAACCTACCGCACCAGGGAGGAGGTGGATTCCTTCCGCGCGCGTGATCCCATTCAGGCGCTGCGTCGATCTTTGGTGGAGCGTGGCATCGCTTCAGCAGAGGAACTGGATGCTATCGACAAGCAAGCTCAGGAACGCATCGACGACGCCTGGCGCTTCGCCGAGGCTGCACCGCTGCCTGCACCCGAAGAGGCCCTGACGGATGTCTATGTAAGCTATCCGTAGGGGCCACATCTGGAATTCGATGGTAGTAGGGGCACCCACGTCACGTGACGTGCTCGATAATGGATGGTGACAAAAGAATCGGACATCCGTGGGCGCAATGAATTGCGCCCCTACGGTCGATCAATCGGCGGTGGCGCGCCACCCTGCCTGGGAGGCAGGTAATAGGGGGATGATGAAGCGCGGCGATAAATCGGCCCCTACACGAGTGACCTTAACCGAAAAGAAGGAAGGAGAGGACAATGGCTGTCGCAATTCGACAACTTACCTATGCACAGGCGATCAACGAAGCTCTGCGGCTAGAGATGCGCCGCGATCCGCGAGTTATTTTGATGGGTGAGGACGTGGCAGGTGGAGCTGGTGTGGCGAACTTTGAGAACGAGGATGCCTGGGGTGGTGTACTCGGCGTCACCAAGGGCCTGGTGCAGGAATTTGGACGCAACCGTGTACTTGATACACCGATTACCGAGGCTGGCTTTATTGGTGCAGCAGTTGGTGCCGCCACTACTGGCTTACGCCCTGTAGCCGAACTTATGTTTGTTGATTTCTTCGGCGTCTGCTGGGATATGATTTTTGACCAGGGAGCCAAGTTGCGCTACATGTTCGGTGGGAAAGCAAGCTGTCCGCTTGTTATTCGCACGATGATTGGCGCAGGAATGGGCGCGGCGGGTCAGCACTCTGGCTGTCATTACTCAGTCTTCACCCATATGCCGGGCATAAAGACGGTTGTTCCCAGTACTCCGGCGGATGCCAAGGGATTGCTTTCCGCCGCCATCCGTGATGATGACCTGGTGGTAGTCTTCGAGAACAAGTTGCTGTACTCAATGAGCGATGAAGTGCCGGAGGGAGAGTACGTTATTCCGCTGGGCAAGGCAGACATCAAGCGCGAGGGTACAGACGTTACGATTGTTGCTATTTCGCGCATGGTCCACCAGGCCCTGGCTGCAGCTGATACGCTTCAAGCGGATGGCATCTCAGCTGAGATCATTGATCCACGTACACTTTCGCCGTTGGATGAAGACACCATTCTTAACTCAGTGGCCAAGACACATCGACTCGTTGTGGTTGACGAGGACAATCCACGATGTAGCGTCGCTACGGATATTGCCGCCCTGGCCGCTGATAAAGCCTTCACAGAACTCGATGCACCTATCAAGCTGGTCACGGCACCGCATACCCCGGTACCGTTCAGCCCGCCGCTAGAGCAGTTCTATATCCCCAGTCCCGAGCGCATCGTTGCCACTGTTCAGGAGATTATGGGATAGGAAAGAGGAGTGTCACGGTGGCTACGATCTTAAGCATGCCCAAATGGGGGCTGGCGATGAAGACAGGACGAGTAGTAGAGTGGCTCAAACAGCCCGGCGAGTCTGTACAGCAGGGTGAACCAATCGTACAGATTGAGAGCGAGAAGGCTGTGAACGAGGTGGAAGCACCAGTCACTGGCATCATGCGCTGGTTGGAAGTAGAAGAGGGAGATAGCGCCCCAGTTGGTGCACCACTTGCCGTGATTGTCACGCCGGGCGAGGAACTGTCTGATGAGCAGGTAGCCACGTTGCTGCGCGAGGATGCCGAAGCCAGGCAGAAGAAGGCAGAGGAACTGACAAGACAGCGAACGACGCGTGAAGCATCGAAAGCAGGAGCAACAGCATCCGGCGGAGTGGCGCGGTCACCGATAAGCACTGGTGGACGGGTCAACGCATCACCTGCAGCACGGCGACTGGCACAGGAACTTGGAGTTGACCTTGCGGTCGTCACTGGTACAGGGCCAGGTGGGATGATCGGGCGAGAGGATGTGCTGCGTGCTGCTGAAGAGGCTAAAGCACCATCTGAAGAAGCAGAAGAGCAGGTCATTGAAGTAGGTGGCTATGCCACCAATTGCCTGGTCGCCGGACCTCCCAATGCATCACACGTGGTATTTGTGCATGGACTGGGCGGCTCATTCTCGACCTGGGCGTTGAACCTGCCTGCATTCGCCGGGCAGTTCCGTATCTGCGCCTTCGACCTGGTCGGTGCTGGCAGCAGTGACAAACCAACTATGGACTACAGTGTGCCTGTGCTTGCCGATTTCCTGGCACGTTTTCTGGATGCCCTTGGCTCAGATTGGCAACGCGTGAGCCTCGTTGGTCATTCTTTAGGAGGTGCAGTGGCCCTGGCCTTCGCTGGACGCTATCCAGAGCGGGTGGAACGGCTGGTTCTGGTGGATAGCGCCGGGTTAGGGCCAGAGATTGATAGCACTGTGCTGAACCTGGTGCGAACCGAGCCAACTCCTGAACATATACGGACAGAACTGGCTTGCTTCTTCGCCGACCCCAACATCGTTCAGCAGTCACTTGTAGATCAAATCTATCAACAACGAGTGCTGCCAGGCGCACATGCAGCACTACTTGCCACGACGGAAGCGGCTTTTGGAGGCGGACAGCAGAGGATAGACCTGCGGGAAACACTCGCCACACTGCCTGCTCCTGTGCTCGTTATCTGGGGAGCGGCTGATAGAGTGATCCCTGTCGCTCATGCACAGGAAGCCAGCCGTGTACAGAAGAGCCGGGTGGAGGTCTTCACCGACTGTGCTCATTGTCCCCATATAGAGCGCAGCGATGC
>WNGG01003541.1_pt1 | contig 19465 bp, 9 predicted proteins | sample 5400661 | NCBI WGS metagenome assembly WNGG01 (sample SAMN13153372, study PRJNA577476) | soil metagenome | isolation source: 100 cm soil or saprolite under Garry oak tree replicate 1 | place: USA:California | collected 2016-06-15
AGGTGATGTTGTTGACCTTCTCGTAGCTGTCGGTGCCGCCCTGGTCGCGGACGTCGACCTCGAGCCCATAGCTGCCCAGAGGCTGTCCGGCGATCGACCAGTTGAAGGTGTTGCTGGTGCTGTAGGGCTGGACCACGGTCCAGGCGCCGCCCGGGGCTTTGATCCAGAACTTGTAGGTGGGCGTGCCCGGGCAGGTGGCGCTGGCGGTGAGGAGGACGCTGCCGCTGGGGTACTGGGGCGAGGCCGGGTTGGCGCCCAGCGCGACCGCGCTGCAGCCGTTGAGCTGGTACGTGACGTTCTTGACCGCGTCATAGCTGACGGACTCGGAGGCGTCGCGGACGTCGACCTCGATCCCGTATGAGCCGGCCAGCCCGGTCCCCGTCCAGTTGAACGTGTTGGCCGCGCTGTAGTCCTGCTTGATGACCCACGGGCCGCCAGGGCCCTGGACCCAGAAGCGGTAGGCGGGGTTGGGGCAAGCGGAGGTGGCGGCGGTGAATGTGACGGCCGCCCCGGTCGCGCCCGGAGACGTCGGATTCGCCGTCAGGGTTGGCGTGGTGCAGGGGGCAACGCCAAGCACGTACGACAGATTCGAAACGGCCTCGTAGGCGGCCGTGCTCCCCTGGTCGCGGACGTCGACCTCGAGCCCGTACGTGCCCAGAGCCAATCCGTCCGTGGGCCAGCTGTAGGTATTGACGCTGCTGTAGGGCTGGACAACGCCCCAGCTTGCGCCGGGCGGCTTGACCCAGAAGCGGTACTCGGGCGTGCCGGGGCAGGTGGCCGCAGCTGTCAGCACGACATTGCCGCCTGGCATGTGGGGTGAGGTCGGGTTGGCGGTCAGCCCTGCGCTGCTGCACGCTGCGAAGTGACCCGCGAGCGACGACCACAGCTCTGGCGCGCCGCCACCGTAATTGAGGTTCCATATGCCCACCCCGCGGAGGCCGGCGGAATTGACCAGGTCGTACTTCTTGCCGAGCGAGATGGTGTCGTCCCAGTAGAGCTCCCGGTTGCAGCTGAGCGTGGTGTTGAACCATGTGTCCCATCGCTCCTGTCCGCTCGGATCGTTGGCGTCGCGATGGGTGGCGTAGCTGCCAGCCTGCACCTCGGGCTGGCTGCTCTCGTTGATCGCATCCAGATATGTGTCCGCGACCACTGCGCTCGTCGGGTACTGGTTGGGGGTGGGCGTCGCGACGCACGATTTCCGGCCGTAGTACGGCACGCCGAGGATGACCCTGGAGGCCGGCACGGCGGCTTTGTACTGGCTCGCTGTTGAGGTGGCGTTGTAGTAGTAGCCGGTCAGCGGGGCGGTCGGACCCAGGCAGAAGCTCGTGCAGCTCGTGGGCGCGCGGGCATAGTTCGAGTACTCGAGGTCGTAGGCCATAACGAAGAACGAGTCGACGTCCGCGTTGAGGCCTGGAATGTCGAAGAAGCCAATCGGGTCCGACGCTGAGCTCGCGTAGGTGTCGACCGAGAGATAGGAGCCTGAAGGCAGAGCAGCGCGCAGCTGATGCACGAGGTCGGTCATCATCGAGCGCGCCGTCTGCCCGTTGGGGCAGGTGCCGTTCAAGCCCTCGAAGTCGACATTGACTCCGTCGACACCCTTCGCCGAGACCTGCGCGACGGTCTGGCTCACAACCGTTGCGCGGTTCGCGAGGGCGGCGCACATGTGCGGGGTGCCCGAGCCAAAGTCCTGCTCGATGATCGTGACGACAACCTTGGCGCCATGCGCGTGGGCCATGCCCAGCAGGTCTGTGAGCTGGCTTGAATTCCAGACCGTCAATCCGGAATCTGATGCGATGGTGCCGTCGTCATTGATGTGAAGGCCGAAGAACGCGACCGAGCTGAGGACCGAGAAGTTCCAGGTCGGATCACCAATGGTCGGATCATTGAGGCTGCTCGCCAGGGCAAAGCCGAAGACCTCGCGTCGCAGGCTGCTCGGAGTAGTCGGAGCCGCAGCGGCGGCCCCGCGCGCGAAGGGCTTCGTCGAGTCGACATTTGCCTGCATGGGTTGAGTCCGACGAGAGGGACGGCGGGCTGGCTGCGGCGGCGGACATCTGGGAGATGAAGAGGGCGACCACCGCGGCCAGCGCACGAGCAATTAATGGGAGGGAAGCGCTATTTCTGGGCGTCTGGGGTGGCAATCCTCTGAACTTAGCAACGTTTACATCCATTGATTTGACCTCGGTGGGCATTGCGGCCTAGAGTGCGCGTGGTTTTGCCCATGTCCAAGCAGCCGTTGCGCTATTGCGTCTGTGCATTGATCTGCGGCTTGACGCCGCTGATCCCGGCGGGTCCAGTTCACGCCTCGTATCCGAGCCGTGCGGCCTCGATAACAGCCGCCCCCGCGATCGCAACCATGGAGAGCATCCGTGACACCGCCCCGCCGGTGATGCGGCAGGCCGCCGAGTTCGAAGCCACGGCCACACCCAGCATGGCCGCGCCGGCGCAGACATTCAGCTATCAGACCCTTCAGGCGCGAACCAATCCGCGGCTGTTTCGCGAGGTTTTCGGCTTCGCGTTCGCCAGCAGCCTGGGCGATCCCACCATCGGCTATCCGACCTGGAATTTCGCGCTGCTGTCGACCGTGGCCTATTTCGGGGTCCACGTCACCTGGACCGGCGACCTGAGCAGCGACTCCGCGTTGGCGATCTGGAACAACCCGAACGGCCCCGTGCCTGGCTTCATTCAGACCGCACACGCTGCGGGCACGAAGGTCGTGCTGACCGTCATCATGATGGACTCCACCGCCGGGACGCCGAATATGTGCTCGGCGCTCCGGCGCGGAGCTTTGACGATCCAGCGCACGGTGAGCCAGGTTGTCGCCAAGGGCATCGATGGCGTCAACATCGACTACGAGAGCAACAACACCTCCTGCACCGACCCGAGCACCGGAGCGGTGCAGTCGTCGCAGTCAATGTTCACTGCCTTCATGCGCGACATGCGCGCGGCCTTGCCGTCCGGTTCATATCTTTCGGTCGACACCTACTCGGGCTCAGCCGGATACCGCAGCGGCTCCACGTACTACGGCTTCTATGACATCGGCGCGCTCGCCAATTACGTCGATTCGTTCTTTGTGATGGCCTACGACATGGAGTACTCGAACTGGAGCGCTCCTCCCCTGAACTGCAGCAGCTTCTGCCTGGGTCCCACCGCCCCTCTGACCACTTATCTCTTCAATGACAGCCGGGCGTCTAACGAGTACAGGGCGGTGGTGCCCGGCTCGAAGGTGATCATGGGCATCCCCTACTACGGGCGCAAGGGTTGCGTAGCCGGGACTCCCTCCAACGCCCTGCCGAACGCGCGCGCCTCCAGCGTTGCAGCGGACGGTTATCTCGATGCCTCGACCGAGAACGGCTACTTCGCCAACAGCGACTATCACACGCATCGGGAGGTGCACGACACCTCGGGTCGAACGCGATGGGACACGTGGACCAGCTCGACGGCCCGCTGCACCCGCGAGATGTACTGGGATGACGTCACCGCGCTGGGCGAAAAGTACAACCTCATCATCAACGATCGTCTTCGTGGGGCCGGGATCTTCGCCCTCAACTACGGCGGTGGGGCTCCCGAGCTTTGGTCGCTCATCAACCTCAAGTTCGGCAAGTGCTCCAATGCCGAAATCGCCGCCGATCAAACATCGCCGCAGATCCCAGGCACGGCTGTCACGTTCAACGGCTACGCGTTCTGCGCAGGCACCCCGGAGTTCCGCTTCTGGACGCAGCCTCCGGGCGCCGGGTGGTCGGTGCTGCGGAGTTATGACACCGCGTCGAGCGTCACGTGGGACACGACCGGCAAGGCCCTTGGCACGTACCAGTTCGAGCTGGACGCCCGCAACCTGGGCTCACCGGTCTCGTACGACACGGTGGCGCGGATGCCGATGCGCCTCGCCCTGTGCGTGACGCCGACCCTGACCTCCGACCATACGTCGCCGCAGCTGCCTGGAACGATGATCACGTTCACGGCGACGGTGACTTGCCGCGGCACCCCCGAGTACCGCTTCTGGGTTCAAGCGCCGGGCGGGAGCTGGACCGTGATCCAGGACTACAGCAGCGATCCCACCCTGAAGTGGGACACCAGTCAGAAGGCTTACGGCAACTACAAGGTCGAGGTCGACGCCCGCACCGTCGGGACATCTGTGAGCTACGAAAGCATTCAGACGGAGCCGTACGCGCTGACGTCGTGTATCTCGGCCTCGCTCACCGTCGACAAGACGTCTCCTCAACCGACGGGAACGAATGTGTCGCTCAGTGGCAGCGCCACGTGTGTCGGCACGCCTCAGTACCGATTCAGGATCCAGTCGCCGGGCGGCCCGTCGGCTGTGGTTCAGGACTTTGGAAGCGGCAGCGCCTTCACGTGGAATGGCGCAGGGCCCGACGGCACATACGGACTGGAGTTCGATGCCATCTCCGCGTCGGCGCCGGTCAGCAGCATGTCGAGCTCACAGCTCCCGTACCTGCTCGTCGCGTGCAGCGCGGCGGTTCTGACTGCGAGCCCATCCTCGCCCCAGGTGCCGGGCACCACTGTGACCCTCGCCGCGAGCTCAACATGCCCAGGTTCGCCTCAGTACCGGTTCTGGGTCCAGACGCCAGGTGCTTCCTGGCACGTGGTCCAGGACTTCAGCAGCGCCTCCACGTTCAGCTGGAACACCGCTGGGCTTGCCTTCGGCAACTACGGCATCGAGGTCGACGTGCGGAACACGGGGGCGAGCGCCGGCTACGAGGCGACTGCGCACGGCGTGTTCACCGTTGCAGGCCCGGCGTGCACGGCGCCGACGCTGTCCTCAGACCTGCCTTCGCCGCAGGGAACTGGCGTGCAGGTCACGTTCACATCCTCGACCACTACCTGCCCGAAACCCCTCTATCGTTTCTGGATCCAGCCGCCGGGCGGTAAATGGGGAATCGCCCAGAACTACTCGAGCGCGTCAACATTCAAGTGGCCGGCCAACGGCGTTGGCGGCACATACGGCGTTGAGGTCGACGTGCGGGACGAAAGCCGTCCCCTGACATACGACGCGGTGACCAACCTCACATACGTGCTCACCGCCTGCACGAGCGCAACCTTGACCACGGACCTCGCATCGCCACAGGCCGCCGGCGCTGCGATCACCCTCACCGGGACGGCGAGCTGTCCGCGGCCACACGAGTTCCGCTTCTGGGTCCAGCGACCGGGCGGCAGCTGGACCGTCGTCCAGGCCTACGGCAGCTCGAGCACATACGTCTGGAAGCCTTCGACACCTGGCGGGTCGTACGGATTGGAGGTGGACGTGCGTGATCTGGGAGCCGCCGCCACCTACGAAACCGTCGCCAATCTCACATATGCCATCACGCCGCCATGCGGGAAGCCCACCCTCTCGGCGAGTCCGGGATCGTCCCAGGTGGTTGCGACGCCGGTGACAGTGACCGCTTTGACGAGCGCGTGCCCGACGCCTCAGTACCGCTTCTGGGTGCATCCACCTGGTGGCGCGTGGAGCATCGCGCAGGACTATGGCTCTTCCGGGACTTTCAGCTGGAATACGTCTGGGCTGGCGATCGGCACCTATCAGATCGAGGCTGACGTCCGCGGGCTGGGCAGCGCTGCCGCCTACGACGCAACGAACGCCATGTCTTTCACGTTGACGTCGCCGCCTTGCTCAGCGCCGACGCTGACTGCCGCTACCGGTCCGCCCGCCGGTACGGGCTCGCCTGTGACGTTCACCGGTGCGGCGGCAGGCTGTCCCGCTCCGCAGTTCCGCTTCTGGGTCCGCGCTCCGGGAGGGAGCTGGAAGATCGCGCGTGATTACGCGAGCTCGCCGACGTTCACCTGGTCGGGCGGCGCGGCGGCAGGTTCTTACAGCTTTGAGGTCGACGCGCGAGTGCTGGGCTCGTCGGTGCCATACGACGCCGTGCACAACATCACGTACGCGGTCGTCGGCTGCACAGCCGCGTCGCTGAACGCCGCCCCCGCCTCGCCGCAGGCGGCAGGCACGCAGGTGATCCTCACCGGCGGCGCGACCTGCCTCGGCACTGCCGAGTACAGGTTCTGGGTCCGATCGCCCGGTGGGAGCTGGAACGTGGTTCAGGCGTACGGCTCAGGGAATACGTTCACGTGGACGACTACCGGTCTCGTCCCCGGCACTTATCAGCTGGAGGTCGACGTGCGCAACCAGGGCGCGAGCGCCACCTACGAAACGGTGAAGAACATCTCCTTCGTCGTGCAGTAGAAGCGCGCTCCCCTGAAATTAGGCCGATTCCGCACGTTTGGCGCCAAAAGCGCGCTTCGCGTCTCCGAATTCCGCGCGTTTGGCGCCAGAAGCGCGAAATGCCCGCCGCGGGACGTCTTATGCCGAACGCCGAGCCATCGATTCGTGGCGTGATTCAACATCCGCGCTGACTCGCGATATCGCCGACTGGCGCACCGCCACGAGTGCGAGAACCTCTAGCGCTGCCAGGAGCCAGAACTCAAGGCTCAAATCGGCTTTCCAGAACGGGTTGTCGACGAGCCCGTGGACTGTGATCATCACGAATGCGGTGCCGAGGCCCCAGAGCAGAGCACGGTGAAAGCCGGTGGCCCGTGTGAACGCTCTCCAGGGCCGGACGATCAGATTGATCAGGATGTACAGGAACGCGACCATGCCAAGGAGCCCAAGCTCGGTCCAGCCGGCCAATGCGATGTTGTGTGGATACGGCTGAATAAGCTGCCTTGGAGCGCCCACCACGTATGGGGCCATGACCGACTTGTAACCGCTGAGACCTGAACCCAGCACTGGATGGTCGTGGAGCATCCGGAAGGTGGCCTCCCAGATGCGTTCGCGTCCGGCCAACGTCCCACCGTCGGGATCGAGAGAGGTGGCGACTCGCGGACCGATGATCGGCAGCTGCCAAACCGCCAACGCTCCCAGGGCGCTCGCGCCGGCCACGGCCATGCGACCGATGGGCACGCTCAGTGTGAGTATCGCGATCAGGGCAAGAGCGCCCAACGCCAGAAGGCCGCCTCGCGAAAGAGTGGAAAACTCGGCAAGGAGCAAGACAAGGAGCACGCCCGCCGCGGCGCGGCGGTGGCGGCCCCGGCCGAACAAAGCGATCCCTGCGGCCACGCCGATCAGCGGTTCGATGTAAAGGGCAACCGTGTTCGGGTTGATGCCGAACGCTGCAGCAGCGTGACCTGGTTGAAGCGTGCCGGTCACCAGCGCGGAGGTGAACGTGGCGATGTTGATGAGGGCAAACAGGACTGCGCCTGCTCCCCAGGCCGCAAGAAGGAGCTCGATCGCGGCGGTTGTCTCCAGGATGGCGGTCGCGATGTAGAAGAGCAGGATCGGCTCCACCAGGTACTGACGAAATGCGCCGGCCGCGACGTCATGGTTTGGGGCAACGAAGATGGCGATCACGCCGGCAATGAGAAACACGGCGATTGGAATGTCATATGCGGTGCGGCGTGGCCGTGGTTCGCGATGCCGCGACAAAGTCAGTGCGTAGAGCGCGATCGTGAGAACGACCATGCCCTCGAGGAGCGTGGTGGTGAGCCAGCCCACGTGCCACTCCACGATGTAAAGCGGCATCGCGGCAGCCGTTGCGGCCAGCGCCAGGCGTGTGACGCGAATCAGTGGCACCCCACCTATGTCTACGGCCTGAGGCACCGCTCTGATTCCAGGAATCATTTCAGTTGCTGCCGGCCCAACTTGATAAAAACGCGTTAACGCATGGTCGTACCCAACGCGCGATAGACTCTCGGATCGTGCCGCCGCGTGAGCTGCCGAGCCGGGGTTTGTATCAGGGACGCGATCGCGCGGGCGCGCGTTCGTTTCTCTACGCGATCGGCCTCAAGGCCGAGGATATCGACAAGCCTTTCATCGGCGTTTCCAACGTGTGGACCGAGACCATGCCGTGCAATTTCGGCCTGCGCGATCTTGCTGCTCCGCTAAAGGCCGGCATACGCGCCGCGGGTGCGAACCCGATGGAGTTCAACACCATCGCCATCTCGGACGGCATCACCATGGGCCACGAGGGCATGAAGACATCGCTCGTGAGCCGCGAGGTGATCGCTGACTCCATCGAGCTGATCTCGCGCGGTCACATGTTCGACGCAATTTGTTGCCTGTGCGCGTGTGACAAGACGATCCCCGCTTCGGCCATCGCCCTGGCGCGCCTGGACCGCCCGGGGATGGTGCTCTATGGAGGCTCCATCATGCCCGGCCGCTTCCGGGGCGTCGATGTGGCGGTCGGCGAGGTATACGAAGCGATCGGCGCCGTCGCCGCCGGCAAGATGAGTGACGCGGACCTGGCGGAGCTGGAGGCGGTCGCCTGCCCTGGCGCGGGCGCGTGCGGCGGCCAGTACACGGCCAACACGATGTCGATGCTCATGGAGGTCATCGGCCTATCGCCGGTCGGCTTCAACTCCATTCCGCAGACGGACCCTGCCAAGCATCCCGCGGCGGAAGCGATGGGCAAGCTTGCGATGACCGTGCTCGAGCAGGACCTGCGGCCGTCGCGCATCCTCACGCGTCGAGCGTTCGACAACGCGATTGCAGCAGTGGCCGCCAGCGGGGGCTCGACCAATGCTGTTCTCCATCTGCTCGCGCTCGCGCGCACTGTCGGCGTGGAGCTTGCGATCGATGACATCGACCGCATCAGCCGCCGCACTCCTCTCTTGTGCGACCTGAAGCCAGGCGGGCGCTTCGCCGCCGTTGAGCTGCACAGAGCAGGTGGGATCGCGGTGCTCACCCAGCGGCTGATCGAGGGCGGCTTCGTCGATGGGGACGCGCTGACCGTGACCGGACGCTCGTTGGGCGAGGAATGTGAAGGTGTGCGTGAGACCGCCGGCCAGGAGGTGGTGATGCCGCTGGCGCGGCCGCTCCGCGACGAGGGCGGACTTGTGATCCTGTCAGGGTCGTTGGCGCCCGAGGGGTCGGTGGTCAAGGTCACGGCGCACACGCCGACCTCGCATCGCGGACCGGCTCGAGTCTTCAACCGCGAGGAGGACGCATTCGCCGCGGTCAGCGCGGGCAAGATCAAAGCGGGCGACACAGTGGTGATCCGCTACGAGGGCCCTCGTGGCGGCCCGGGAATGCGCGAGATGCTGCTCGTCACCGCTGCCATCGTGGGCGAGGGCCTTGGCGAGTCAGTGGCGATGGTGACCGACGGGCGCTTTTCGGGCGCGACTCGAGGATTGATGGTCGGCCACGTGGCTCCGGAGGCGGCGGTGGGCGGGCCGCTCGCGGCGCTGAACGACGGCGACATCATCAGCATCGACGTCGACAGCCGGACGCTGGCGGTCGAGGGGGTGGACGTCGCGGCCAGGCTCAGCAGCTGGTCGCCGCCCGAGCCGCACTATCGCACCGGCGTGCTCGCGCGCTATGCGCTGCTGGTCGGCTCGGCCTCGGAGGGAGCGATCCTCAAGCCCTGACTGGTACCCTCCCCGCCGTGCGGGGAGGACGGCTCTGCTCGCGCAGCGAGCACAGCCAGGAGGGGTGCGGACCCTTAGGACATCGCTACTTGACCGCGGGCATCCAGCTCGCACGCCGCGACTCGTAGGTCGCGATCGCAGCTTCGTGTCTCTCGACCAGGGCGATCTCGTCGAGACCGCCAAGCAGGCATTCGCGCGCGAAGGGATCGATCTCGAACCTGTACGCAAAACCTTCCCCGCGCACCTGCTGCGCCTCCAGATCGACGGTGATCCGCGCCTCGGGCGCCTCCGTCGCAAGGTCGATCAGGTGTCGCACCTGGCTGTCGGGAAGGTTCACCGCCAGCAGCCCGGTTTTGTAACAGTTGGCCCGGAAGATATCGGCAAAGCTCGGAGCAACGATCGCGCGGTACCCGGCGTCCCGAATCGCCCACGCAGCGTGCTCGCGCGACGAGCCGCAGCCGAAATTCGCCCCTGTCAGCAGCACGGAAGCCCCCTGGTGCTCGGGTCGGTCGAGCACGAAGTCGCCGTCCTTCCGCCAGTCATAGAAAAGGAATGGCCCGTACCCCGTGCGCTCGATTCGCTTGAGGAACTGCTTGGGGATGATCTGGTCGGTGTCGACATCGGCCCGGTCGAGCGGGGCCATCCTGCCGGTGACGCGCGACACAGCCTCCATTACAGGAGCTCGCGCACGTCGACGAGGTGACCTGTGACGGCCGCGGCCGCTGCCATCGGCGGGCTCATCAGGTGCGTCCGGCCGCCCGCCCCCTGGCGGCCTTCGAAGTTGCGGTTGCTGGTCGACGCGCACCTTTCCCCAGGCGAAAGGATGTCGGGGTTCATGCCCAGGCACATCGAGCAGCCGGCATTGCGCCACTCAAATCCGGCCGCCTTGAAAACCAGATCGAGGCCCTCGTCTTCAGCTGCGCGTTTGACCGACGTCGATCCGGGGACGACCAGAGCCCGCACCTTCGGATGCACGCGCTTGCCGGCGATGACGCGTGCCGCAGCGCGCAGATCCTCGATGCGCGCGTTGGTGCAGGAGCCGATGAAGACGCGGTCGATGGCGATGTCCGCCAGGGCGGTTCCCGGACGAAGGTCCATGTAGCGCAGCGCCCGAGCGTCCGTTTCCGAGCGCGGCGCCGGCACCCGTCCGGACACCGGCGCCACCTGGCCCGGGTTTGTGCCCCACGTCACGTGCGGCTCCAGCAGCGTGGCGTCCACGTGGATCTCGCGGTCGAATGTGGCTTCTCCATCCGACGCCAGCGACCGCCAGCGCTCGAGAGCGTTCTCCCAGGCCGCGCCTCTGGGGGCGTATGGACGCCGTTCGAGGTAGCCGAACGTTGTGTCGTCGGGCGCGATCATGCCCGCCTTGGCGCCCCACTCGATGCTCATGTTGCAGATCGTCATCCGCCCTTCCATGCTCAGGCCCTGCACCGTCGAGCCGCGATATTCGACCAGGTGACCCTGTCCGGCCGAGATCCCGGTATGCCCGAGCAGCCCGAGGACGACGTCCTTGGCTGTGACGCCAAGCGGCAGCTCCCCTTCGACAGTGACCGCGAGGTCGCGGCCGCGCGTCTGAGGCAGGCATTGGGTGGCAAGAACGAGCTCGACCTCCGATGTCCCGATCCCGAACGCAAGGGCGCCGAAAGCGCCGTGGGTCGAGGTGTGCGAATCCCCGCAGACGATCAGCATCCCCGGCTGCGTCAACCCCAGCTCGGGACCGATCACGTGCACAATTCCCTGGCGGCGGCTCCCGATCTGGTGAAGCGGGATCCCTTCGCGCCGGCAGTTCTCGGCCAGCACCTCCATCTGCTTCTTCGACAGCTCGTCCGCGGCGCGCACGCCGCCCCTGGTCGGAACGTTGTGGTCCATCGTCGCCACCGTCAGCTCGGGCCGTCGCACACGGCGCCCGGCCAGGCGCAGGCCCTCGAACGCCTGGGCGGAGGTGACCTCGTGGACCAGGTGCAGGTCGACGTACAGGAGGTCGGGCTCGCCCGGCGTCGAGGTCACGACGTGCGCGTCCCACAGCTTGCGGGCCATCGTTTGGGGCATCGCGGAGGCCTACTCTACCGATCGCGGAGACGGCCCCGTCCGTGGCGCCCATTCAAGCCGCGCGTGGCGCATTTGTCCCTGAATGACAAATCGAGGCGCCGAAGGTGGGCTAACATCAGCCTCCCGATGGTCAGGTCCGCCCGCGCAGCCCTCCTCATTGGCCTCCTTGGCCTGATTGCCCTTGGCCGGGCGGGGGCACACGCGAGCTAGACCCAAAGAGTTGAGATCGCAAAGCCCCCGCCTCAGGCGGGGGTTTCTTGTTTTCAGAAGTGGAGAAGGACATGAGTCAGGAACCGCGTAGAGATCGAGTCTTCGTTTTCGACACCACGCTGCGCGACGGCGAGCACTCGCCCGGCTTCCATCTCGACGCCGGCTCCAGGCTCAGGATCGCGCGCCAGCTGGAGCGCCTGGGCGTAGACGTCATCGAAGCCGGGTTCCCGGTCGCCTCGCCAGGAGACTTCGAGGCCTGCCGCCGTGTCGCACGTGAAGTCCGCGGAGTGACCGTGACAGCGCTGGCGAGGGCGATGCGCGAGGACATCGATGTCGTGTGGTCGGCGATCAAAGACGCCGAGACGCCTCAGATCCACATCGTGCTGTCGGTCTCCGACATCCACATCGAGCACAAGCTGGGCATGACTCGCGAGCAGGTGCTCGAGCGCGGGGCGGAGATGGTGGCCTACGCTCGCTCGCTCTGCGACAGGGTCCAGTACTCGCCCGAGGATGCCGGCCGTGCAGATCCTGATTACCTCGTGGAGACGGTCGAGACGATGATCGCGGCCGGCGCGAACGTGATCAACATCCCGGACACGATGGGTTACTGCCTGCCGTCGGAGTTCGGCGAGCTCGTCCGGCGTGTGATCTCGGAAGCCCGAGGAGCCGCTGACGTCCTCGTCTCCGTGCACTGTCACAACGACCTTGGGTTGGCCACCGCCAACACCCTGGCCGCGCTGGCGGCCGGAGCGAGGCGGATGGAGTGCACCGTGAACGGGGTCGGTCCGCGCGCGGGCAACACGTCCCTGGAGCAGGTCGTGATGGTGCTGCGCGCCCGCCAGGCCCAGCTCGGCTTCACGTGTGGGGTCGACACGACCGAGATCACGCGCACGTCTCGGCTGGTGGCTGAGCTCACCGGGACCCCGGTGCACCCGAACAAGGCCATCGTGGGCGCCAACGCCCTCATGCACGGCGCCGGCATCCACCACGACACCGGGCTGAAACCACACCTCAACTACGAGCTGATGACGCCTGCTGTGGTGGGCCTGTCCGACGCCCAGCGGGAGCCCGGGCGGCCGGTAGCACGCGGGGCCGGGGGCAGCGGCCATCCGGGCGGTGATGAAAACCGCGTGGCGGACGCGCTCCAGCACCTCATCTTTGGCTGAGGGGCGTCAAACCCGCAGCCAGTTTCGTCTAAGCTCTCAGGCGTGACGGAAACCGGCGGCAGCCGCCGCCGGGGTGCGGTCGCCACAGCGAGCGTGCCCCCGCGGCCAGAACGCCGCCGCCTACCGGGGGTAAACCTCAGGGTTGGAGCAGTCAAGCAGGCCCGCCAGGAGGCTGGCCTGAGCCTGGCGCAGGTGGGGAAAGGTCATGTGACCGCCCCCGCGATCTTCCTGATCGAAACCGGCCGGACCCGTCCGTCCCTGCCCACGCTCGAGCACATCGCACGGCGGACCGGCAAGCCGGTCGAGTTCTTCCTCGCCGACCCCGGCCACGCGAGCGACGAAGCGCAGGACGGCATCGTCGAGCTCGAGGCGATGCTCGCGGAGGCTCGGTATCCCGAGGCCGTCGAGCTGGGCAACAAGCTTCAGGGCCTGGGATCGTCCGCTCACCGGCTGGGACCGATCCGCTACCACCTGGCAAAGGCGTATCTCCATCTGAGCAAGCCCGAGCAGGCGGCTGAGCTCCTGCGACAGGCGCACGCTCACTTCGAGTCGGTCGGCGACGCCGTGATGGTGGCCGAGTGCCTGGGTTCCGAGGCCGAGCTCGCGCATCAGGCGCAAAGCCCGCAAGCCCTGGCGCTGGCGGAGCGAGCCCTCGCGCTTTGTAGAGGCCTCGATCCGATTCCACTGAACACCGAAGCGCGGCTGCTGACGATCGCGGCGGGCATTCAAGTCACCAACCGAGACTGGGAAGGTGCGCTCAAGTCCTATGAACAGGCGATCGAGATCTCGGACGCGCTGTTCGACCTGCGCCGGTTGGCCGGGCTGTACAACGAGATCAGCCTTGCGTACCGCCTGAAGGGTCAGGTCGAGGCCGCGTCGAGATATGCGCTCCGGTCGGTGACGCTGCTGGAGTTGCTGCGAGAACGAGTCGCTCTCGCCCGTGCCGAGAATGAGCTCGGCTTGATCCTGATGGCTAAGGGCGATCGGGCGGAGGCGCGCAAGCACCTGGACCGCTCGTTGGAGCTCAGCGATCAGCCCAACCACCAAACGGGGCGCGCTCACGTCCTGCTCAGCCTGAGCGAGCTCAGCCTCCAGGAGGGCAACCCGGCGGCCGCGGGCGAGTTTGCCGAGCAAGCGCTGCACCTGGCGGAGCAACTGGGAGACGCCGGGAGCGTCAGCGAAGCCCACATGTGGCTCGGCCGGGTCGCCGAGCAAGCAGGCGACGAGAAGAAGGTTGATCGCGAGTTTGAGCTCGCCATTCGTGGGCTCGCGAAGGTAGGGATGACAGAGCGTCTGCTCCAATGCCACGGGATGTATGCGGAGGTGCTGGAGGCGAGGGGCGATCTCCGGCGGGCATACACGCACATGAAGAAGGCGCTGTCGGCGAGCCGGCCCGGGCTGCTCAGGGATAGGAGCCCGGAGGCGATCGCCTGGGCGCTTTTGATCGGCAGCGTCGTCGTGGAGCGGGCAACCTCCGCCTAGGTCGGTGCACTCCTCCCCACCCTGTGGGGAGGTCGGCTAATTTACCTCCCCGCCATGCGGGGAGGTCGGCTCGCAGCGCTGGGTGGGGACCCCTCCCCGCCATGCGGGGAGGTCGGCTCGCTCGCGAAGCGAGCCAGCCGGGTGGGGCCTCGCAACTTAGCATTAGTGTGGTTAGCAGACCGATGGCCAAATCCCTGCGCAACTCCAAAGTCGCGCTCGACGCAGAGACCGTCATCGCCGACTACCGTCTGGCCTACAGCAGCCGCCGCGCCAGCATCATCGGGCGCGCCGAGGTGCTGCGGGGCAACGCCACCTTCGGGATCTTCGGCGACGGCAAAGAGATTCCCCAGCTCGCGATGGCGAAGGCATTTCGCCCGGGCGACTGGCGTGCGGGCTACTACCGAGACCAGACCTTCATGTGGGCGACCGGGATGTCCAACATGCGAGAGTTCTTCGCCCAGCTCTATGGCGTCGCAAGCCTCGATGCTGATCCCGCCTCGGGCGGACGCCAGATGGGAAACCATTTCGCAACGCGGTTCCTGAACCAGTCAGGCGAGTTCACCCGTTCGGTGGACACGCCCAACTCCAGCGCTGACGTTTCCAACGTCGCCGGCTGGATGCCCAGGCTGCTCGGCCTCGCGTATGCCTCAAAGCTGTATCGAAACAACCCGCAGCTCAAGAAGGCTCAGGACGGGTTCTCCCTCAACGGCAACGAGGTCGCCTTTGGGACCATAGGTGACGCGGCGACGAGCGAGGGCCACTTCTGGGAGACGGTGAACGCCGCCGGTGTCCTTCAGGTGCCCATGGCGCTGTCGGTCTGGGATGACGGCTACGGCATCTCGGTCCCGATCACGGCGGAGACGACCAAGGCTTCGATCTCCGACGTGCTCCGCGGATTCATCCCGGACGACCGCCCAGGGATCGACATCCATGTGCTTCCAGGCTGGGATTACCCGGCCCTGGTCGAGGCCTACATGACGGGCATCGAGCGGGTACGCAGCGAGCACAAGCCGGCGATCTTCCACATTCGCGAGCTCACCCAGCCGCAAGGTCACTCCACGAGCGGCAGCCATGAGCGCTACAAGTCAAAGGAGCGGCTGCGCTTCGAGGTTGAGTTCGACTGCATCAAGAGGATGCGCGACTGGATCATCGAATCCGGGATCGCCAGTGAGTCGCAGCTCGAAGGCTGGGAGACCGCCGACAAGGAGGGCGTGGAGGCTGCGCGCGATCTTGCTTGGGAGGCCTTCCAGGAGCCGATCCGCGAGGAGCGAGACCGGCTGGTTGCCATCCTCGCTCGCATCGATGCGCCGAAGGTCTCAGAGGTTCGAGAGAACCTGACGGAAGCTTCCAAAGTCACTCGATCGGCGATCATGTCCAGCGCCTCGATCGCACTGCGGAGCTTGCGCGGTTCAGACTCCCCAGCCCGCTCTGAGCTGGTGAAGTTCGTCGAGGAATATCAGCTGGAGAACAGCGAGCGGTACAACTCGCACGCGTACAGCCGCTCGCAGGAATCCCCGCTCCATGTTCCCGTGGTGCCCGCGGTCTACTCCCACCAATCGCCCACGGTCGATGGACGCCAGGTGCTCCTGCGCAACTTCGACGCCAACTTCGCCCGGGACCCGCGGATTTTCGTGATCGGCGAAGACGTCGGCAGGCTCGGTGACGTGAACCTGGTCTTCGAAGGCCTGCAGGCGAAGTACGGCGACCTGAGACTTACCGACACGGGGATACGCGAAGCGACCATCCTCGGCCAGTCGATCGGCGCTGCGATGCGGGGGCTGCGACCGATCTGCGACATCCAGTATCTCGACTACTTCTTCTATGCGCTGCAGACCGCAGCCGATGATCTTGCCTGCCTGCACTGGCGCACGGTCGGAGGCCAGAAGGCGCCGGTGGTCGTGCGCACCAAGGGTCATCGGCTGGTCGGCATCTGGCACTCGGGCTCACCGATGGCCGTGGTACTCAATGCGCTCCAAGGCGTGTATGTGGCGGTGCCCAGGAACATGACCCAGGCTGCTGGTTTCTACAACACGCTGTTCCGCGGGGACAACCCGGGCGTGGTGATCGAGGTCCTCAACGGCTACCGGCTCAAGGAGCGAGTGCCCGACAACATCGGCGTGTTCACCGTGCCTCTCGGCGTGCCCGAAGTGCTGCGATGGGGCTCGGATGTCACGATCGTGACCTACGGAGCATGCTGCGCGATCGCGCTGGCTGCGGCGCTCGCGTTGGAGGAGTTCGGCGTCTCGTGCGAGGTGATCGACGTGCAAACGCTGCAGCCGTTCGACATCGACAAGACGATCGTTCGCTCGCTGGAGAAGACTCATGCGGTCGTCTTCCTTGACGAGGACATGCCTGGCGGCGCGTCGGCGCTGATGATGCAGCAGGTGCTCGAGGCCCAGGACGGCTGGTGGCAGCTCGACGCTGCTCCCCGCACCCTGACCGCCTCGCCGAACCGCCCTGCCTACGGACCCGACGGCGACTACTTCACCAAGCCGAACCGGGAGAGCATCATCGCGTCTGCTTACGGGCTGATGCGGGAACGACACCCCGCCCGCTACCCGGCGCTGGACTCCTGAGCGGGGCCGATCAGGAGGCGCGGGCCGTCCGGTAGACGCCCATCGCGTAACCACTCCAGGCCCTGTCATTCCGGACGCGTCTCGGGCTGAGAGCGTCCATGACCTTGGCCGCCGCCCAAATTGGAGCGTTGATCATCAGGCTCGGCGCGCCCTTGCGCCTGCTGGCGTAGATCCGGGGCTCCCAACCACCGACGTAGCCGCGAAAGACGACCTCCAATCCCATCTCCTGCTCGAACGCACCCCAGGTTGTCAAATCCATGGTGCGCAGGTTGTGCGCGTGGAACAGCTCGGGCCTGGTGAGCCTCAGGATCGGTGCGCTGACGCCGAGGAAGTTGGGTAGGCCCAGCACGACGATGCCGCCGGGCTTGGCGAGCTCAACATGCTTGCGGATCATCGGCACGGGATCGCTGAAATGTTCGACGAGCCCCAGCGAGTAGACAAGGTCGAAGCGCGGCAGGTCGGACAGGTCATCGCTCAGGGCGTCACGACAGTAGACGTGGAGAGGGATGTGCAGGAGGCGAAAGTTCTCCTCCAGCTGGCGACAGCCGACAGGCGAGCTGTCGATCGCATGCGCTTCATAGCCGAATGTGCGGACGACATACGCCAGGTAGCCACCCGGAGCGCCACCAAGCTCGATTGCTCGCCCACCACGATCGGGAGGGACGAACTCCTTGAATACGCGAAGGATCGCTTTCAGATAGGGACTCGCACGGGCTTCGTCGACTGCAATCGGCAGGCGAAGCCCCTGCCAATGGGCGTCCCAGTAGGACTCGTCGGTGAGGGGGCGAACGTCCCCGGGCGGGCTCGACATCAGTTACGGGTGGCTCGGCTGCGGGGCCATGCCACGCCTCACGGCCTCGGCCGCCAGCTCTGAGCGGGAGTCGATGCCTAGCTTGGCGAAGATGTGGACCAGATGCGTCTTCACTGTGGCCCGTGAAACGAACAGCCGGGCCGCGATCTCGGGGTTGGTCAGGTGCTCGCCGACCAGTCGCACCACCTCCAGCTCGCTCGGGGTCAGGCTCGCCCAGCCGGTCGCCGGCCGCTTGCGCTCACCGCGGCCGCGGGCGGCGTAGGCGATCGCTTCGTCGACGGAGAGTTTGGCGCCCTCGGCCAACGCCGTTGCAAACTCATCCGGACCGAGGCGCTCTTTTGTCGTGTGGAGCGCAGATTCCTGCGCTTCGCCGTCGATCCCAAAGCGATAGCCCATCTCGCTTCTCAAGCTGCCGGCCGCCGCCCAGAGCCGGACCGCCTCCTTGTGACTGTCTTGCTCCGCAGCCAGCCGGCCCAGCAGCTCGAGGGCATCGACCAACCCCATCCGGTCGCCGGCCTCGCGTCCAAGACTCAGGGCCTCATGAATCTGTGACTCCGCTCCCTGCAAGTCCCCGTGGCGGGCACGCAGCTTGCCCCGTACAAGGTTGGCCCGGCCCTCGAACCAGATCAGCTTTCGCGATTCCGCGATGGAAATCGCTTCCTCAAGTGCGGCGGCCGCTTCGTCCAGCGCGCCAAGAGCAAGGTGGGCCTCGGCGAGGAGCACCAGTGGCATTGGAACAAGAGGCCGGACGATCGACACGCGTATACCCTCGACCACCGCCGTCATCGAGTCCCTGGCTTGAATCGCGTCGCCGCCGGCCAGCTGCATCCAGCCGAGCACAAATCGAGAATGAGGGCCGACCCCGAACGCCGCCCTCCCCTCGGCCTCTGACTTCTCCGCGGCCGCCATGCCCTCATCCACGAGGCGGCGCGCGGTGGCAAGGTCGCCCCTCAACATCTCCACGAGACCGACGTCGATGAGGCTGTGCAGGTAATTGAAGTCGGCCATCTCGCGGCCCTCGACCACGACCGCCGCCATGATCTGGTGCGCCTCAGCCAGCCGTCCCTGGGTGAGAGCGACGTATCCACTGAAAGACCTCACCGTGAGCTGGGTGTGCCTTTGCACACCAGCCCTTGCGACGGCGATGGCCTCCTGAATCAACCGCCAGGTCTCCTCAGGTCGCGACTGGAACAAGCGCGCAAGCACAAAACCCTCGAGCGCCATGACCTCGCCATATGCAAAGCCGGCCGAACGGGCCACAGGTAACGCTTCCTCAACGTAGGGGCGCATCGCCTCGGCGCCGCCGATCACGCCCGCAACGAAAGCGAGGATCCCCAACGCCATCGCCTCATCGCGTTTGCTGCCGGCGGCGCGGGCCAGGGCCAGCGTCTCGTTGGCCAGCGCCGGCACTTCCCCCAAGCGACCTGTGAAAACGGCGGTAACGCATTCGTAATAGCGCAACCGGGCGCGCAGCCGCGGAGAGACTTCCTCAGCTCGGGCCAGAGCGGGTTCCAACCATCTCAGCAGCTCGACGGCCCGATTGGTCAGCGTCCAGAGCATGCCCAGTGGCGCCACCAGGCGCGCTAGCGCCTCGGGCTCACCCCGGTCGCGGCTCCAGGCCATCGCCGACCGAAGGTTGTCCTGCTCGACCAGGAGAAGAGCCTGCCAGCGAGCATCGTCCGGACTCGTCAACCCCGGCTCCGCCTCCTCCGCCATCTCGCTGTAGTACTCACGGTGGCGCTTCCGGATGAACTCGACTTCCTGCACCTCATCCAGATGCTCGGCGGCGAACTCGC
>WNGG01006740.1_pt1 | contig 19464 bp, 16 predicted proteins | sample 5400661 | NCBI WGS metagenome assembly WNGG01 (sample SAMN13153372, study PRJNA577476) | soil metagenome | isolation source: 100 cm soil or saprolite under Garry oak tree replicate 1 | place: USA:California | collected 2016-06-15
CATCAAGGGAATCATCGCGCCGGATTCTGGCGCCGACAGCGAGGCGCTCCTCGCCGTGCCGCAGCTGCAGCGCGTCGCAGGCCGGCGCATCGTGATCCTGCGCGGCGAAGGCGGGCGGTCGCTTCTCGGCGATACGCTCGCCGCGCGCGGCGCGCGGGTGGAGTACGCCGAGTGCTACCGCCGGGTGCGGCCGCAAAGCGACAGCGCGTCGCTTCTCACAGCCTTCGCTGAAGGCGCGGTGCATGCAGTCACGGTGTCTTCCGCCGAAGGCCTGGAGAATCTCTTCGAAATGCTCGGCGCAGCCGGCCGCGAGCATCTGAGGAAGACGCCGCTCTTCGTGCCGCACCGCCGCGTCGCTGCCGAGGCGAGGCGCCTGGGCCTGGGCGAGGCGAACGTCGGCGGCGCGAGCGATGAGGAGATGCTCGAGCGTCTGGTAGCATACTTTCGACCCGCCAAGTAAATCTCGCGATGGACGAGCCTGTGCAGGAAGCTCCCGTCAAGCGCTCGAGGCTTGCGCTTCTGACCCTCATCGCGGTGATCCTCGCGGCGGGGCTGGCGGCACTGTTCTGGCTCGATGCGCGCCAGCGCATCGGCGGCACGCAGGAAGAGCTCGCGCGCCGGCTGCGCGATATCGAGGGCGACGTGCGCGAGGCGCGCTCCACCGCGCGCCAATCGCAGGAGCTGCTGCGGGAGGCGCAGGCGAAGATCGGGCAGCTCGAATCGCGGCTCGCGGAGTCGCAGAGCCAGCAGCTGGCCCTCGAGGCGCTCTACCAGGAGCTGTCGCGCAACCGCGACGAATGGCAGCTGGCGGAGATCGAGCAGGTGCTCGCGATCGCCTCGCAGCAGCTGCAGCTGGCGGGCAACATCCGGGCCGCGCTCCTCGCCCTGCAGCTCGCCGAGGCGCGCCTGGCGCGCGCCGACCGGCCGCAGTTCGTGCCGATCCGCCGCGCGCTCGCGCGCGACCTCGAGCGCGTGAAAGCGCTTCCCGCGGTCGACATCGCCGGCATGAGCGCGCGGCTCAACAGCCTGGTGGCAGCGGTGGATTCGCTGCCGCTTGCCTTCGACGAGCGCAGCGAGCGGGAGCCGGCGGCGAAAAGCGGCCCGGCAGACGCCGAGCGGGGATTCTGGTCGCGCCTCGGCTCCGAGATCCGCAGCGAGCTGCGCTCGCTGGTGGTGGTGCGCCAGGTCAATCCGCCCGACCCGCCGCTGCTGCCGCCGACGCAGGCTTACTTCCTGCGCGAGAACCTGCGCTTGAGGCTGCTCAATGCGCGGCTCTCGCTGCTGATGCGCGACGAGGCCGGCTACCGCGAGGACATGCGCGCGGCGCAGGCCTGGGTGCGGCGCTACTTCGACACGCGCTCGAAGCAGACTGCCGACGCGCTGGCGCAGTTGAAGGCGCTCTCGTCGGCCTCGCTCAGCTTCGAGATGCCGAGCATCTCGGAGAGCCTGGAGGCGGTCCGCGGATTCAAGTCGCGCCGCGAGCGCGCGCCGGGATGAGTCAAGCGGGATGAGGGCGCTCTTCTGGCTGCTCGCGGTGTTCGCTGCGGCCGTGGCCCTGGTGATCCTCGGGCGCGTCGGCGCGGGCTACGTCATGTTCGTGTACCCGCCTTACCGCGTCGAGCTGTCGCTGCCGTTCTTCGTCGTGGCGAGCCTCGCCGGCTTCCTGCTGCTCTACGCCGCGATGCGCCTGCTCGGCCACGCGGTTTCGCTTCCGACTTATGTTCGGGCGTATCGCTCTCGTCGCCGCCGCGAGCGCGCGCATGCCGCGCTGGCCGCGGCGCTGCAGGCCTACTACGAGGGCCGCTACGCAAGGGCCGAGAAGGAGGCGGCGGCGGCCTTCGAGGCGGGTCCGACGCCGGGCCTCGCCGCTCTGCTCGCCGCGCGCGCCGCGCACCAGATGCGCGACTTCGAGCGGCGTGACCGGTGGCTCGAGCGCGCCGACGAGGCGGGGGAGGGCCTGCACGCCGCGCGGCTGGTCAGCCGCGCCGAGTTCGCGCTCGAGGAGCGCGATTTCGCCGCGGCGCGCAATGCGCTGCGCGACCTGCACGAGGCGGGACCCAAGCACATCGCCACGACGCGCATGCTGCTGCGCGCCGAGCGCGGCGCCGGTGCCTGGGACGAGGTGCTGCGCCTCGCCACCCAGCTCGCCAAGCGCGATGCCATTTCGCCGGCGCTGGCTGAGGAATACAAAGTACAGGCGAACGTCGAGCTGCTGCGGCGCTCGGCGAGCGACCCGGGAGCGTTCGAGCGGCGCTGGCGCGGCATCCCGGCGCCCGACCAGCTGCAGCCGCGCGTCGCTGCCGCGGCGGCGCGCCATGCCACCGCGCTCGGAAAAACCGGGCTCGCCCGCGACATCCTGGAAAAGGCGCTCGCCGCGGAGTGGACTCCGCAGCTCGTCGCTCTCTATGGCGATCTTCCGCCGCATCTCGAGCCCGCGGAGCGCGCCGCCGAGGCCCGCGCGCGCTTCGAGCGGGGCGAGCGCTGGCTGCTCGAGCACGAGCGCGACGCCCAGCTCTTAGCGGTCCTAGGACGGCTGTGCGCGCACGCCGAGCTGTGGGGCAAGGCGCGCAGCTTTCTCGAGGCCAGCCTTTCGTTCGAAGAGGGACGCGGCGCGCATCTGGATCTCGCGCGCCTCGCCGAGCGCCTCGGCCAGCCGGCGGAAGCCGAGCGCCACTACCGCCGCGTGGCAGAGCTTTCTTCGTAGAAAATCAGTGAAGAAATCAGGGACAGACCACGTTTATGGCCCGCGCTCTCATAAGGATTTGAGTACCAACATGGACCGCCGCCGCTTTCTTGAGATCACCGCTGTCTCTACTCTTTCAGCGCTCGCGGCACAGGCATCGCGTGCCGCGGCCAAGGATAGGGTGATCAACGATGTCTCGCGGCTAAATCCCACAAAAATTGCGGAAGAGCGCCGACCCCGTTCAACGGACGAGGTCCAGGCCGCGCTTCGCGCATGGTCGGGATCGGTCTCAGTGGGCGGCGGGCGCTTCAGCATGGGCGGGCAGATCGCGGCGGTCGATTCTTTGCACTTGGACATGCGCGCAATGAAGCAATTGGTGTCCTTTGACGCACCGCATCGGCGGATCCGCGTGCAGGCGGGCATGACTTGGCGAGACCTCCAGGACGTAATTGATCCGAGCGATCTGTCCGTAAAGATCATGCAAAGCTACAGTAACTTCACGGTAGGCGGATCGGTGTCGGTCAACTGTCACGGGCGCTACGTCGGCAGGGGGCCATTGGTGAACTCTGTGCAGGCACTGCAGCTGGTGACCGCCGAAGGAGAAGTACACGAATTGAGTCGATCCAAGGACCCGGAGCTATTTCGCGCGGTCTTTGGCGGTTACGGCGGCCTCGGTGTGATTGCCGAGGTCGAGCTGGAGCTGGAAGCCAATGCCAAGATCGAGCGCGTAGTGCAAGATGTTGCTCTCGATCGGTATCCAGCTTTCTTTCGCGAGCGGGTGCTTTCCAATGATCGCATCGTGTTGCATAACGCAGATCTGGCTCCACCGACCTTCGCCGTACCTCGCGTGACCAGCTGGATCACGACAGACAAACCGCTGACCCAAGCGGACCGGCTAATACCACGCGGTCTCGATTACAACCTTGAGAAGAACGCGATATGGGCTATGACGGAACTGCCTGGCGGGAGCAGTCTACGTGAAAGCGTCGTTGATCGAACGCTTCAGAAAAAGGCGGTTACCTGGCGCAACTACGAGGCCAGTCTGGATACGGCTTCGCTCGAGCCAAGGACTCGCAGCATTTCGACTTATGTGCTGCAGGAATACTTCATCCCCGTAGAGAACTTCCTGCCGTTCGCTCAAGAGATGGCACGTATACTGAGGGCACGGGGCGTCAACGCACTCAACGTATCTATCCGGCACTCGCCCGCAGATACCGAGTCTCTGATGAAATGGGCGCCTGCCGAGGTATTTTCGTTTGTTCTCTACTACAAGCAGCGGACCCATAATCCAGCGAGCGTTGCGGTTGGCGTCTGGACTAGGGAGCTTATCGATGCGGCCCTCGCCAATCGCGGACGCTACTACTTGCCGTATCGTCTCGACGCCACGCGTGCTCAGTTTGAGCGAGCCTATCCAGAGGCTCGTGCGTTCGTTTCACTGAAGGCACGTGTCGATCCTGGTACCCGGTTCAGGAATCTGCTTTGGGATAAGTACTTGCTCGCTGCATAGATGAGTTCTGATTACCATCCAAACGTGGTCTGTCCCTGATTTCTATGATTTTTGGGCCCAATCTCTGGGTTCTTACGGCCCTCGTTGCTGGACAAGTGGCCGCACAGGAGTACATGCCTTACCCAGGCGCTCGAATCACATCAGCTCAGTGGCAGCAGTACTTTTCTGAGGTTTCGTCAAAGCACGCGGCTTCTCGGCGGGAATTTCCAGCTGAGCACCTCGTGGTCTTTGAGGACCGCGCCACATACACCGCCTACGCTTTCACCCAACCAGGGCACGCAGCGCATCCGTCGTGGATAACCCGCCACGTGATCCGAGATAACGTTGGCGTGAAAGTCCGCCAGATCGGGTACTTCGCTGGAGACGAGGAGTCCTTCGCAAGGCTGTTCAAGGCGTATCAACAGCTCAATGCTCAACTGCTCGAAGATTTCCAAAGTCGGTCTCGAGAGGGTCAGAAATGACGCCTTTGGCACCCGCAAACGTGGTCTGTCCCTGATTTCTAGATCCACTCTCTGGGCCTGAGGAAGTCGGTGTAGAGCTTTTCTTCCGGCGAGCCGGGCTCGGGTTTCCAGTCGTAGCGCCACGCGGCGCGCGGCGGCAGCGACACCAGGATCGATTCGGCGCGCCCGCCCGACTGCAGGCCGAACAGCGTGCCGCGGTCGTACACCAGGTTGAATTCCACGTAGCGGCCGCGCCGGTAGGCCTGAAACTCTCTTTCGCGCTCCCCGAAGGCAAGATGTCTTCTGCGCTCCAGGATCGGCATATAGGCTGTGAGGAATTGATCGGCCACTGCGCGGGTGAGCCGAAAAGAAAAATCGAAGTCGCGATCGGCAAGATCATCGAAGAAGATGCCGCCGATGCCGCGCGGCTCGCCGCGGTGGCGCAGCTGAAAATATTCGTCGCACTCGCGCTTGAAGCGCGGGTAGTACGCGGCGCCGAGCGGCGCCAGCGCGTCGCGGCAGGCGGCATGGAAATGGCGCGCGTCGTCCTCGAAGCCATAGTAGGGCGTGAGGTCCATGCCGCCGCCGAACCACCACACCGGCTGTTCGCTTTTAGATAGAAAAAATCTTACGTTGAGGTGAACCGTGGGGCAGAACGGGTTGCGCGGGTGCTGCACGAGCGACACCCCCATCGCGTCGTACGCCTGGCCGGCGAGCTGCGGCCTCGCCGCAGTCGCCGAAGGCGGCAGGCGGCTGCCCTGCACGCGCGAGAAGTTGACGCCGCCGCGCTCGAAGACGCGACCGTCCTCGATGACGCGCGTGACGCCTCCTCCTTCTTCTTCGGGGCGCTGCCAGCGATCGGTGCCGAAGCTCGCGCCCTCGAGCGCTTCCAGCGCGGCGACAATCCGCGCCTGCAATTGCGTGAAGTAATCGTGGACCGCCTGCGCCTGCATCGTTATCGCGTTTTTGTCAAAGCCCGATGGCCGATGTCCTTGCGGAATTGCATGCCGTCGAAACGGATGCGCTCGACAGCATCGTACGCGCGGCCGCGCGCCATCTTCACCGAGTCGCCGAGCGCGGTGACGCACAGCACACGCCCGCCGTTGGTGAGCACGCTCTTGCCCTCTAGCCGCGTCCCGGCGTGGAACACCCGGCAGTCGTCGGCCGGGCGCGGCAGGCCTTCGATGCGATCGCCCTTGCGCGGCTCCTCCGGATAGCCGTGCGCCGCGAGCACCACGCCGAGCGCCGAGCGCCGATCCCAGTCCGCCTCGGCGCAATCGAGCGTCCCGGCGAGCGCGTGCTCGAGCAGCTCGAACAGGTCCGACTTCAGCCGCAGGAGGATCGGCTGCGCCTCCGGGTCGCCCAGCCGGCAGTTGAACTCCAGCGTCTTCGGATTGCCGGCCCGGTCGATCATCAGGCCCGCGTACAGGAAGCCGGTGTAGGGCATGCCCTCCTTTGCCATGCCCTGCACCGCGGGCAGGATGATCTCGCGCATCACGCGCGAGTGGACTTTCGGCGTCACTACGGGCGCCGGCGAATACGCGCCCATGCCGCCGGTGTTGGGCCCGGCGTCGCCATCGCGCAGGCGCTTGTGGTCCTGGCTGGTGGCGAGCGTCAGGACATGCGCGCCGTCGCTCATCACGATGAAGCTCGCCTCTTCGCCTTCGAGAAATTCCTCGACGACGACACGCGATCCGGCGGCGCCCAGGCGCTGGTCGGTGAGCATCATGTCGATCGCGGCATGCGCCACTTCGCGTGTCCCCGCCACCACCACGCCCTTTCCGCCGGCGAGGCCGTCGGCCTTGACGACGATCGGAGCGCCATGCTCGACGACATAGGCCTTGGCGTCCGCGGCGCGCTCGAAGCTCGCGTGGCGGGCGGTCGGGATGCCATGGCGCGCCATGAACGACTTGGCGAAATCCTTCGACGACTCGAGCTGCGCCGCGGCTCGCGTCGGGCCGAAAATCCTGAGTCCCGCCGAGCCAAACGCGTCGACCACGCCGGCGGCGAGCGGCGCTTCGGGACCGACGACGGTCAGCTGAACATTTTCCTTCCTTGCGAAGCAAACCAGGTCCGGAAGCGCGCTCAAGGCGACGTTTTCCAGCCCGGGCTCGAGAGCGGTGCCGGCATTGCCCGGCGCGACGTAGACTTTCTGCACGCGCGGGCTCTGGGCGAGCTTCCATGCGATCGCGTGCTCGCGCCCGCCGGAACCGATCACGAGCAGCTTCATTTCAGTGGCGGAAGTGCCGCACGCCGGTGAGCACCATGGCCACGCCGCGCTCGTCGGCGGCGGCGATCACCTCGTCGTCGCGCACGCTGCCGCCGGGCTGGATCACCGCAGCCGCGCCGGCCTCCGCCACCACGTCGAGGCCGTCGCGGAACGGGAAGAAGGCATCGGAGGCGACCACCGAGCCGGCAAGCGAGAGCTTCGCCGCCTGTGCTTTCATCGCCGCGAGGCGCGAGCTGTCGACGCGGCTCATCTGGCCGGCGCCGACGCCGAGCGTCATGCCGTCGCGGCAGAAGACGATGGCGTTCGACTTCACGAATTTCGCGACGCGCCAGGCGAAGAGAAGATCGCTCCACTGCGACTCTGAGGGTTGTTTCTTTGTGACGACTTTCAGCTCGTCGCGCCTGACCGCTTTTGCGTCGGTCGTCTGGACCAGCAATCCGCCGCCGACGCGCTTGTAGTCATGCGCCTGCACGTCGTGCGACAGCGGCACTTCGAGCACCCGCACGTTGGCCTTCTTCGCGAAAACTTCCTGGGCGTCCGGCTCGACCCGCGGCGCGACGATCACTTCGGCGAACTGCTGGCTTGCCGCCTCGGCGGCGGCGCGGTCGAGCGCGCGGTTGAACGCGAGGATGCCGCCGAAAGCCGACACCGGGTCGGTCTTGAATGCCTTCTCGTAGGCCGCAGCCAGGCTCGCGCCGGTGGCGACGCCGCAGGGATTGGCGTGCTTCACGATGACGCAGGCCGGCTCGGCGAAGCTCTTCACGCACTCCCAGGCGGCGTCGGCATCGGCGATGTTGTTGTAGGAGAGCTCCTTGCCCTGCAGCTGGCGGCAGGTCGCCAGGCTGCCGGCGACCGGGCGCTCGTCGCGGTACAACGCCGCGCTCTGGTGCGGGTTCTCGCCGTAGCGCAGGTCCTGCAGCCTGGCAAACTGCAGGCTGAGCACGTCGGGGTACTCGCGCCGCCGCCGGCCCGCATCGAGCGAGGACAGATAGTTCGCGATGGCGCCGTCGTAGGCGGCGGTGTGCGCGAACACTTTTTTCGCCAGCGCGAAGCGCGTGGCCTCCGAAATGCCGCCGCTCGAGCGCATCTCTTCGAGCACCCGCGCGTAATCGGCCGGGTCCACGACCACGCCGACTCCTGCATGGTTCTTCGCCGCCGCGCGCAGCAGCGCGGGGCCGCCGATGTCGATGTTCTCGATGGCTTCCTCGAAGCTGCAATCGGGATCCGCCACGCTCGCCTGGAAAGGGTAGAGATTCACCACCAGGAGATCGATCGGCGGAATGCCTGCGCCGCGCAGCGCCGCGAGGTGCCCGGGGTCGTCGCGGCGCGCGAGCAGCCCGGCATGAATTTTCGGGTGCAGGGTCTTGACGCGGCCGTCTAGCATCTCCGGGAACCCGGTGTAGGCCGAGACCTCGGTGACCGCGATGCCTTCCTTCTCCAGCAGCTTCGCCGTGCCGCCGGTGGACAGGATCTGCACGCCGAGCGCAGCGAGCGCGCGGGCGAACTCGACAATGCCGGACTTGTCGGAGACGCTGAGAAGCGCCCGGCTGACCTTCGTCACTACCCTTTGATCCGCAGCTGCTGCATCTTCTTGCGGAGCGTATTGCGGGTGACGCCCAGCATCTGGGAGGCGAGCGACAGGTTGCCTGCCGCCTTGCCGAGCACCGTTTCGATCATCGGCTTCTCGATGTTCTTCAGCACCATCTCGTAGATCGAGGTCGGCTTTTCGCCGTCCATGTCCTTGAAGTAGCGCTCGAGCGAGCGCTTGACGCAATCCGACAGCTCATTGCTCCGTTTCATGCGGCGAGTCTCTCGAAGTAGTCGTTCACTGCTGCGCACTGCGCCGCCGCGGCATCGATCTTGTTCACCGCGCAGCGCAGTGCCTCCCCACCGGGCAGCTCGCGCACCGTCCAGCCGATGTGCTTGCGCGCCACCCGGGCCCCCTGCTCCGACCCATAAAGCGTGTACAGCCCCTCGAGATGCTCGATCAGGATCGCGCCCATCTCCGTGGCAGGCGGCGGCGCCAGCCGCTCGCCTGTCTCGAGGTAATGCGAAATCTCCCGGAACAGCCACGGCCGCCCCTGCGCCGCGCGTCCGACCATGATGCCGTCGGCTCCCGTGAGCTCGAGCACGCGCTTTGCGTCCTCGGGCGTGCGCACGTCGCCGTTGGCGATCACCGGGATGCGCAGCCGGGATTTCACCTCGGCAATGGTCTCGTACTCGGCGCATCCTTCGAACATGCAGGCGCGCGTGCGGCCGTGAATCGAAAGCAGCTGCACGCCGGCCGATTCGGCGATGCGCGCGATGCGCAAGGCATTGCGCCGTTCCGGCGCCGGGCCGGTGCGGATCTTCAGCGTGACAGGAACCTGCACCGCCGCGACTACCGCTTCCAGGATGCGCGCCACCCGCGGCTCGTCCTCGAGCAGCGCCGAGCCGGCCGCGACGTTGCACACCTTCTTCGCCGGGCAGCCCATGTTGATGTCGATGATGTCGGCCCCGCGCTCGACGTTGTGGCGCGCCGCATCGGCGAGCAGGACGGGATCCGAGCCGGCGATCTGCACCGAAATCGGGCCCAGCTCGCCGGCATGGTCCGCTCTGAGGCGGGTTTTGCGCGATTCGCGCAGCTCGGGTCGCGACGACAGCATCTCGGATACGGCGAGCGCCGCGCCGTAGCGCCGAGCGAGCCGCCTGAACGGGCGGTCGGTGATTCCCGCCATCGGAGCGACGAACAACGCGTTGCGCAGTTGATGCGCGCCGATTCTCATTGCTTGATTGACGTTCGAGGGAAAGGGATTCTAGCCCGTTTCCTTCCGAAAAAGAATCAGGTTTTTCACGGTAGCGCCGATGGACCGTAGATCATCCGGCGCGCGAAAAAACGCCGCGCCGGCGGAAAGGCGTCGAGTGCCGCGAGGGCCGCGCCGCGCGCGCCGCGCGCGAATCGATTCGAGCCGAGGAAGGCGCCCGCCAGAAAATCGGTGACCCGGATGGTGGCGGCCGCGTCGAGGCGCCGGCGCGCCGCGTAGCGCTCGAGCGTCGCCGCGTCGCCCGGGTCGCTCGACCCGCGCCAGACCCGCGCCAGGTCCCAGGCATCGCGCAGGCCGAGGTTGAGCCCCTGCCCGGCGACCGGGTGCAGCGTTTGCGCCGCGTTGCCGATGAAAACCGCGCGGAGAGCAATGCGCGCGGCCCGCACGCGCAGCACGAGCGGCTGCACGGCGCGCGCTTCGACCTTGACGGGCCGGCCGGGACAGTGGCCTGCGGCAGCGGCCAGCTCGGCGAGAAATTCCGCGTCCGCGGCAGCCGCCAGCGCCAGGGCTCTCTCCGGCCGGCGGCTCCATACCATCGCGTAGCGGCCGGCGAACGGCAGGAGCGCGAGCGGCCCTTCCGGCGTGAAGCGCTCGAACGCTGCGCTGTGCGCAGGCGGGTCGGTGTGCACGAGCGCCACGACCGCGTCCTGCGCGTAACGTTTCTCTTCTGCATCCGGCGCCGCGCCTTCGGCGTGCACCACGCATTTCGCCGCCACCGCATCTTTGGTAATGAATTCTTCGACTTGGCTTCGCAAGCTCCCGGCCAGCGTCGAATAATCCATGACGTACCCCAGGGCCGGAACGGCGGCATCGCCGGCTTCGAGGCGCGCACGGCCGAAGCCGCCGGCCTGGGAGACGTGGATCGTTTCGATCGGCGTCGCGGTTTGCCATGCGCCGATCCGCTCCAGGATCAGCCGGCTGGCGTACGACAGCGCGATCGGGCGAAACGAGGGGGCAAGGGAAGTCTTGTCGAAAACCGCGACGCGCAGTCCCGTGCCGCGCAGCGCCAGGGCGAGCGTGCAGCCGACCGGCCCGGCGCCGTGGATGAGGACGTCAATCTCTGGCGCGGGCATCGCGCATCAGCGCCTCGATGTCCTCGATGCGCTTCGGCGCTTCGGCGGTAATCACCTCGCAGCCGCTCTCGGTAACGAGGACGTCGTCCTCGATACGGATGCCGATGTTGTGCAGCGGCTTTGGCACATCGTCGGCGGCGCGGATATAGAGGCCGGGCTCTACCGTCAGCACCATGCCCGGCGCGAGGCTGCGCCACTTTCCAGAGCGCTTGTAATCGCCGGCATCGTGCACGTCGAGGCCCAGCCAGTGCCCGGTGCGGTGCATATAGAAGCGCTTGTAGGCCTCCTTCTCGAGGACTTCGTCGAGCGTTCCGGAGAGAAGCTTCAGGTCGAGCATGCCCTGCGCGAGGACGCGAACCGCCGCATCGTGCGGCTCGTTCCAGGCGTTGCCGGCGCGCACTTTGCCGATCGCCGCGAGCTGCGCCGCGAGCACCACCTCGTAGCTGTCGCGCTGCGCCGCGCTGAACCGGCCGTTCACCGGGAAGCTGCGCGTCACGTCCGAGGCGTAGCCATCGAGCTCGCACCCGGCGTCGATCAGCAGCAGGTCGCCGCCGCGCAGCGGCGCATTGTTGAAGACGTAGTGCAGCACGCAGGCATTCGGCCCCCCGGCGACGATCGGCCAGTACGCGGGGAACTGCGCGCCGCTGCGCCGGAACTCGTGCAGCAGCTCGGCTTCGATCTCGTACTCGTTGCGTCCCGGGCGCGTCGCCTGCATCGCGCGCCGGTGCGCGCCGGCGGCGATGCGCGCCGCGCGCCGCATCACCGAGAGCTCGTGCGCGTCCTTGACCAGGCGCATGTCGTCGATCAGCCCGCGCACGTCGTGCACGCGATCGGGGGCCGCGACGCCTGCGCGCGCGCGAGCGCGCACGGCGTTCAGCCAGTTCATCGCCCGCGCATCCCAGTGCGCGTCGGCGCCGAGGGGGTAGAACAGCGCAGGCGAGTCCTGCAGCAGCTGCGCGAGCGCCTCGTCGAGCTTGCCGATCGGGTGCGCCTCGTCGAAGCCGAAGCGCTCGCGCGCGGTCTCGGGCCCGTAGCGGTAGCCGTCCCAGATCTCGCGTTCCTCGTCGCGGCTGCGGCAGAAGAGCAGCGACTTCGGCGTGCTTCCGGCGACGATCACCAGCGCCGCGTCCGGCTCGGGGAAGCCGCTCAGGTAGTAGAAGTGGCTGTCGAAGCGGTAGGGGAAATGCGTGTCGCGGTTGCGCACGCGCTCCGGCGCAGTGGGAATGACGGCGACTCCCGCCGCCATGGCTTCGGCCAGCCGCCGCCGGCGCTCGGAGTACATCGATATCGAATCAGTCGGTTTCATTTCGCGATGCCAGGCGCGCCCTGAGTTCGGCAAGCCGCTCGGCCGAGCCGACGTCCTGCCACAGGCCGGCGTAGGGCTCGCCGCTCAACAGCCTGCGCTCCGCCGCCGCGCGCAGCAGCGGCGCGAGGGGCGCCCTTTCGCCGGGCTTCACCTGCGCGAAGAGCGCCGGCGACATGACCGCCACGCCTGCATAAGTGTAGCGCGGCCCGGCGCCGTTGCCGATCAGGCCGTGATCGAGCGTGAAGTCGCCCGCCGGGTGATAAAGGGGATTGGGCACCAGCACCAGGTGGCCGAGCCGACCGGCGAGAGAATGCCTCAGCAGTTTTTCGAACTCCACTTCGCAATACACGTCCGAATTGACGAGCAGGAACGGCTCATCGCCGAGCAGCGCGCGCGCCTGCGCGAGGCCGCCCGCGGTCTCGAGCGGCTGCGGCTCGCGCGAGTAGGCGATGCGCAGGCCGTAGCGCGCGCCGTCGCCGATGCGCTCGACGATTCGCTCGGCGAGGTGCGACACGTTGATCACGGCCTCGCGGCAGCCGCTCGCCGCCAGCCGCTCGAGGTGCCAGGCGATGAGCGGCTTGCCGCCCGCCTCGACCAGCGCCTTGGGGAGGGCGTCGGTCAGGGGCCGCAGCCTCTCCCCACGGCCCGCCGCGAGGAGCATGGCTTTCATTCGAGCTGGTCGAGCAGCCCGGCAAGCGGGGCGAGCGCGGCGTAGCGCGCGGACAGGTGGCGCTGCAATCCCATCCACTCGAACGCGCGCCAGAACTCCGCGAAGTCGGTTTCCACCGGCAGCCCGGCGCGCTTCGCCTTTTCCCAGTACCGCACGCCCCAGTCGAGCACCAGCTCCTCGTCCCAGCTGACGAAGGCATCGCGCAGCAGCGACGCCATGTCGTAGGTGATCGGCCCGAGCACCGCGTCCTGGAAGTCCAGCACGCCCGGGTTCGGATCGCTCACCATCAGGTTGCGCGGCATGTAATCGCGATGGACATAGACTGCGGGCTGCGCGAGGGCGCTCTTCACGAGCAACCGGAAAATGCCTTCCAGCCCGGATTTCTGGGCGTTTGACAACTCGACCCCCAAGTGCCTGGATACATACCACTCCGGGAAAAGATCCATCTCGCGGCGTAGCAGCGCTTCATCATAAGGCGGCAGCTCGCCGGGGCGCGTCGCGAGCTGCCAGCGCAGCAGCGCGTCGGTGGCGTCGCCAAGGAGCCGCGCCGCGTTGTCCGCATTGAGCTCCTGCAGGTAGGTCTGCGTGCCGAGGTCGCCGAGCAGCAGAAATCCCTGGGCGAGGTCCCCGGCGTGCACCTCCGGCGCATGCACGCCGGCCGCGCGCAGCAGGCCGGCGACGTGCACGAACGGCCGGCAATCCTCCTTGCCGGGCGGCGCATCCATGACGACGTAGGAGCGGCCATCGGGCAGGGCGGCGCGAAAGTAGCGGCGGAAGCTTGCATCGACCGAGGCGGGAGTGAGGGAGAAGCGAGCGCCGCGCAGCTGCGCGGCGAGCCAGGATTCCAGGGCGGCGCGCCGAGAATCGGCGTGTATCATTGAAAATTCTAACATCAAGAGCATTGCCGCTCGCTCCATGGGGTACCGCTTCGCGACGCTGGCGCTCGCACTCCTTGCTGCCGCGCCAGCCCTCGCGCAAACCAAGAGCGCGGACGAGCCGGGGCCCATGACCATCGATGCCGAGCACATCGAGGGCGTGAGCGAGATCGAGTTCACGGCGCGAGGCAACGCCGAGATCAAGCGCGACGAGCTTTCGATTTTCGGCGACGTCCTCAGGTACAACGCGGAATTCGGCCGCATCGAGGGCGATGGCGGCGTGCGCATGCAGCAGGGCGTGGACCGTCTGTTCGGCCCGCACCTGCTGTACAACTCGCTCGACGATACCGGCGCGTTCGAGCAGCCCGGCTTCCTCATGCAGCGCGCTCTGCCGGCGCACGGCGGCGCCGAGCATATGGAGTTCCTCGGCAAGGACAAGTACCGCTTCAGGAACGCGACCTTCACCACCTGCTCGCCCGCCAAGGAAGACTGGCGGCTGGAGGCGGCGGAGATCGAGCTCGATTACGAAGCGGAGGAGGGCAAGGCGAAGAGTCCGCGCATGCGCTTCTTTGACCACACGCTGATCGCGGCGCCGTTCGCCAGCTTCCCGCTCGAGAACCGCCGCCGCAGCGGCATTCTCGCGCCTTACTACTCCCATACCTCGACGCGCGGCCTGGAAGTCGGCGTGCCGTACTACTGGGACATCGCGCCCGAGAGCGACGCGACGATCACGCCGGTCATCATGCAGAAGCGCGGCTTCCAGCTGAAGAACCAGTTCCGCTACCTCGAGCGCAGCTATACGGGCGAGCTGAAGCTGGAATACATGCCGGAAGACTCGATCCTCAAGGACAAGCGCTACGGTGCATCGCTGCAGCACGCGCAAACCTTCCGGCCGGGCTTTACCGGGAACCTGGACTACAACAGGGTTTCCGACAACCGCTATTTCGTCGACCTCGCGTCGCAGGTGCGGCAAGTCTCGGTCGGCAACCTGCAGCAGGACGGCTATGTCACCTACACCGGCTCGGCTGCGGGAAGCGACTACAGCATGCAGGCGCGGATGCAGCGCTTCCAGACCCTGCAGGACCCGCTCGCGCCGATCGTTCCGCCGTACCATCGCGTGCCGCAGCTCAACTTCAGCACCGGCAGGAACGACGTCGGCGGCTTGCTCGACGGCGCGCTGGGCGCCGAGTACGTGGCCTTCCGCCACGAAAGCCTGGTCCAGGGCTCGCGCTCCAGCGCGAGCCCGAGCTTCGCCGCGCCGATCATCACACCCGGGTGGTTCTTCACGCCGAAGGCGGGGCTGCGCTACGTCGGCTACCACCTCGAGCGCCTCGCTCCCGGCCAGGAGGCCGGGCCGCACGCCACGATCCCCTGGTTCAGCGCCGACAGCGGGCTCGTCTTCGAGCGCGATTCGCGCTGGTTCGGCGAGAACCTGACGCAGACGCTCGAGCCGAGGCTGTTCTACGTAAGGGTGCCCTTCCGCAAGCAGGACCAGATGCCGCTGTTCGATACCGCTCTGGCCGACTTCAATTATGCGCAGCTGTTCTCGGAGAACCGGTTCGCGGGCGGCGACCGCTTCGGCGACGCCAACCAGGCCACCCTCGCCCTGACGACGCGTTTCTTGCAGAGCGGCGGCCAGGAAGCCTTCCGCGCCACGGTTGGCCAGCGCTATTACTTCGAGGACGAACGCGTCGGGCTGACGCCGAGCTCGGAGCTGCGCAACTATCACACCTCGGATGTCCTCGCCTCGGTGGGCGGGCGGCTGTTCCGCTACTGGACCTTCGACGCCACCACCCAGTACAACCAGCGCGATCAGCGCTCGCAGCGCTACACCGTGGCGACGCGCTATGCGCCCGAGCTGGCAAAGGTGGTCAACCTCAGCTACCGTTTCAACCGCGATCCGGCGACTCCGCTCAAGCAGGTCGACGTATCGGGGCAGTGGCCGGTCGCGGCGGGCTGGTACGCCGTCGGGCGGTACAATTACTCGATTCTGGACCAGCGCCTGCTCGAAGGCCTGGCCGGCTTCGAGTACAACGCCGGCTGCTGGGTGTTTCGCGCAGTCGTGCAGCGCATCCAGGCCGCGGCACAGGTGAGCTCGACAGGTTTTTATTTCCAGCTCGAATTCAACGGCGTCGGCCAGATCGGAACCGAGGACGCCGTGACGCTGCTCAGGCGCAGCGTTCCCGGCTACTCTGTCACCAACCCCCGGGACCAGGCACTCGGGCTGCCGGCCTCGCGGCCGCGGCTGCCGTTCGAACAGGTTTACTAGTTATGTCCACAGGCCGGTTTTTCGCAGCACTTTTTCTCGCCTTGCCGTTTGCGGCGCCGGCGCAGAGCGTCACCGTCGTCGACCGCATCGTCGCGGTCGTCAACAAGGAAGTCGTCACGCTTTCCGAGCTGAACGACGCCGTCGGCCGCGCCGAGCGGCAGCTGCGCCGGCAGAATACGCCCGCGCCCGAGCGCGAAGTGCTCGAGCGCCAGATGCTGGAGCGCCTGATCCTCGAGAAGGCGCAGCTGCAGATGGCGCGCGAGACCGGCATCCGCGTCGACGAGCTGCAGCTCGACCGCGCGGTGCAGCGCGTCGCCGAGAGCAACAAGATGGCGCTGGCCGAGTTCCGGCGCGCGCTGGAGGCCGACGGCGTGTCGTTCGAGCTCTGGCGCGAGGACCTGCGCGAGCAGATCCTCCTGACGCGGCTGCGCGAGCGCGAGGTGGACGACAAGATCCAGGTGAGCGACACCGAGGTGGCCCTGTTTCTCGAGGAAATGAAGGCCGCGCCGGCCGAGCGTGTCGAATACCAGCTGTCGCACATCCTCGTGCGCGTGCCCGAGCAGGCAAGCCCCGAGCGGCTCGCGGCGGCGCGCGCGAAAGCCGAGAACGCGCTCGCCCAGGCGCGCGCGGGCGGCGATTTCGGCAGGCTCGCCGCCAGCTATTCCGATGCCGCAGACGCGCTGCAAGGCGGCTCGCTGGGCTGGCGCACGCAGGACCGCCTGCCCGAGCTGTTCGCCGCCACGCTGCTCAACATGAACCCCGGAGACGTGAGCGAGGTGCTGCGCAGTCCCGCCGGGTTTCACGTGCTGAAGCTGCTCGAGCGCCGCGGCGCCGCGTCAAGCGCGCCGGTGACGCAGACCCGGCTGCGGCACATCCTGATCCGCGCGAGCGACACGGTGTCCGAGAGCGAGGCGCGGCGGCGCCTGCGCGATCTGCGCGATCGCATCGTCAACGGCAAGGCCGATTTCGCCGAGCTGGCGCGGGTGCATTCCGACGACGGCACCGCGAGCCGCGGCGGCGAGCTCGACTGGATCTACCCCGGCGACACGGTGCCCGATTTCGAGCGCGCCTACGAGGAGCTGAAGGACGGCGAGATCAGCCAGCCGGTGAGAACGCCTTTCGGCTATCACCTCATCCAGGTGCTCGAGCGGCGCTCGGCCGAGATGAACCCGGAGCGCCGCCGGCTGCAGGCGCGGCAGGTGCTGCGCGAGCGCAAGTCCGACGAGGCCTACCAGGAGTGGCTGCGCCAGCTGCGCGACCAGAGCTACGTCGAAGTGCGGCTTGACGAAAGATAAGCCAGTCATCGCGCTCACCTCGGGCGAGCCGGCGGGGATTGGTCCCGAGCTCTGCGTCCGGCTCTGCGCAGAGCGGCTTGACGCGCGCGTAGTCGCCATCGGCGAGCGCGAATTGCTGCGCGGCTGCCCGCACGTCGAGCACGTGGCCTTGCAGCGCTCGCGCGTGCCGGGCAAGCTCGATCCGGCGAACAGCCGCTACGTGCTGGCGGTGCTCGAGCGCGCGGTGCGCGGCTGCCTGGAGGGCGAGTTCGACGCGATGGTGACCGCGCCGGTGCACAAAGGGGTGATCAACGACGCCGGCATCGGCTTCACCGGCCACACCGAGTACCTCGCCGAGCGTGCGAAGGCCGCGCACGTCGTGATGATGCTGGTCGGCGGCGGACTGCGCGTCGCGCTGGCGACGACCCATTTGCCGCTTTCTCAAGTGCCGGGCGCAATCACGACGGAAAATCTGCTCAGGACTCTCCAGGTCCTCGACGCCGATCTGCGGCGGCGTTTCCGCATCGCGCGGCCGCGCATTCTCGTCGCCGGGCTCAACCCGCACAGCGGAGAGTCGGGGCATCTCGGACGCGAGGACATCGAGATCATCGCGCCCGCCATTGCCGCCGCTGCGGACGCGGGCATCGCGGCGCGCGGCCCGATTCCTGCTGACACGCTGTTCGTGCCGGAGCGGCTGAGCGCCGCCGATTGCGCGCTCGCCATGTACCATGACCAGGGCCTCCCGGTGCTCAAATACGCGAGCTTCGGACGCGGCGTGAACGTGACCCTCGGCCTGCCGTTCGTGCGTACTTCGGTCGACCACGGCACCGCGCTCGAGCTCGCCGGAACCGGCAAGGCCGACCCGGGCAGCCTGATCGAGGCGACCAAGCTTGCGATCGAGCTCGCATCGGCCGCGTAAGCGCTTCGGCCAGCATTTCCTGCATGACCCGGGAGTGCTCGCGCGCCTGGTGGAAGCCATCAATCCTTCGAAAACGGACTTGATGGTCGAGATCGGCCCGGGAGAGGGGGCGCTGACCAGGCATTTACTGAAGTTGGTTGGGCATTTTGAAGTCATCGAGCTCGACCGCGATCTGGCTTCCGGGCTCGCCGCCGAGCTTCCGCCGCCGCACCTGATCGTGCACTGCGCCGATGCGCTCGAATACGACTTCAGCCGCTTCCCGCCCGGCATGCGGATCGTCGGCAACCTGCCCTACAACATCTCGACGCCGCTGCTGTTTCACCTCGCGCGCTTCGCGCAGCGCGTGCGCGACCTGCATCTCATGCTGCAGCTCGAGGTTGTCGAGCGCATGGTCGCCGCGCCCTCGACGGCTGCCTACGGGCGGCTTTCGGTCGCATTGCAGGCGCGCTTCAGGATGAAGAAGCTGTTCAAGGTCTCGAAAGGGGCGTTTCGCCCGCCGCCGAAAGTGGAATCGGCCGTGGTGCGGCTGGAACCGCTCTCCAGGATTCTGGAAATCGACGAGCAGCTCCTGAGGCGCGCGTTTTCGGCGCGGCGCAAGACGCTGCGCAATGCCCTGCCGGAAATCGATTTCGCGGCGCTGGGGATCGATTCGAACCTGAGGCCCGAGAACCTCTCGCCCGAGGACTACGCGCGCCTTTCGATGAACTCGATCTTGTAGCCGTCGGGGTCCTCGACGAAGGCGATCATGCTGGTGCCGCCCTTCACGGGACCCGGCTCGCGCGTCACCTTGCCGCCCTTCGTCCTCACCGCGTCGCAGGTCTTGCGCAGGTCGTCGACCTCGATCGCGACGTGCCCGAAGGCGCCGCCGAGCTCGTAGCGCCCGACGCCGTAGTTGTAGGTGAGCTCGAGCACTGCGCTGCGCTCCTCGCTGTCGTAGCCGACGAAGGCGAGCTTGTACTTCTGCTCGGGACGGTCGGTGGTGCGCAGCAGCTTCATGCCGAGCACTTCCGTATAGAACCTGACCGAGCGATCCAGGTCGCCCACCCTCAGCATGGTGTGGAGAATTCGCATGATTTCAGCCTCACAAGGTCCTTTGCTGCTCTTCGATCCATGATTCGGCGAGCGAGTTGACAGTTTGCGCGTCTCGGTTGCGCGTGTCGATCGGCGGGCCGATGCGCACGGTGATCACTCCGGGACGCTTGACAAAAGCATTGCGCGGCCAGAGCAGACCCGCGTTGTGGGCGACCGGCACGATCGGCGCGCCGCTCGCCGCCGCGAGCCAGGCGCCGCCGACTTGGTATTCGCGCCTCTCGCCGGGCCGCACGCGCGTGCCCTCCGGAAACACCACCACCCAGAATCCCTGCTCGAGACGCTCGCGGCCGCGGCGCGCGATGCTGCGCAGCGCCGCTGCGCC
>WNGG01003494.1_pt1 | contig 19463 bp, 16 predicted proteins | sample 5400661 | NCBI WGS metagenome assembly WNGG01 (sample SAMN13153372, study PRJNA577476) | soil metagenome | isolation source: 100 cm soil or saprolite under Garry oak tree replicate 1 | place: USA:California | collected 2016-06-15
AAACGACAGCAGGCACCGCGCAGATGACGGCCACGCCGCCCGCGACCAGGCACCATCGTCGGCGTGCCTGACCTCGCACCACGCTCACGGCCGCCGCCAGCCCACACTCACCAACCCAACCTACGACCGAACCCAACCTACGACGGAAATGCCCGCACCCGCCGAATGGGAATCGCCTGCCTGGGCCGTCGGGTAGCGCGTGCGGTTACTGCAGGTCGAACTCGTTGCCTTCGGGGTCGCGCATCGTGATCCAGTACTCGCCGTGCTGTGAACCCGCTCGCACGAACGTCGCGCCGGCCTGCGCCAGCCGTTCTGCTTCCTTATCCACCCGCGTGCGGCGTTGAATGAGCGGTACGTCGCCGCTCCCGCCCACGTTCATGTCCAGGTGAACGCGGTTCTTGACGATCTTGGGCTCGGGCACACGCTGAAAATAGATTCGAGGGCCCTTCCCGTCCGGGTCGGTGATGGCGCTGGAGTCGTCGCGGCGCTCCGGCGGAATCTCGTGCTCGGCCAGCCACGCCTCCCAGGATGGTGAGGGCTCGGGCGGGCCGTCCAGCTTGTAACCGAGGGCAGTCGCCCAGAAGCTTGCCAACAGCGGAGGGTCAGCACAGTCGAACACGACTTGGACTGATGTTGCCATGGGGGAAACATAGCGGTCATGGACGGGCAAAGGCGGCGCAGCCATTGGGCGTGGGGATACGAAGACGAGCTTGCCCCGGCCGCGCAGCTGCGCGGGATCACCGAACTCGTCGCGGCTGCCACCGGGTTCAGCGCACCCGCGGAGGTCGAGGAACCTGTCCCTTTTGAGCGCGCGCGGCTGGCCGAACCGCGGATTGCGGTGCCCCGCCGCCTGGCGGGCATCTGCTCGCAGCAGCCCCACGACCGCGCGGTGCATGCGCACGGCATGGCCTACCGCGATCTCATCCGGGCGTTCCGCGGGCAGTTCGAGCACGTCCCAGACGTAGTGGCCCGGCCTCGTGACGAGCATGACCTCGAAGACATACTCGGCTGGTGTGACGAGGCAGGCCTCGCCATGATCCCATTCGGTGGCGGTACGAGCGTTGTCGGCGGGGTCGAGCCACGGGTGGGCCCGGATTATGCGGGCACCGTATCCGCGGATCTCTGCGCGCTGAGCCGGGTACTCGACGCCGATCCAGTCTCAGGCGCAGCCCGGATCCAGTCAGGCGCGACAGGCCCGGTGCTGAACGCGCAGCTCGCCTCGCACGGGCTGATGCTGCGCCACTTCCCGCAGTCGTATGAGTTCTCCACGCTCGGCGGCTGGATCGCGACCCGGGCAGGAGGGCACTACGCAACCGGGCCCACGCACATCGACGACCTGGTCGAGTCGGTCCGGGCGATCACCCCGCGCGGAACGTGGCAGTCACGGCGGCTGCCGGGCTCCGGCGCCGGCGTGTCCCCGGACCGGATGCTGCTGGGCTCGGAGGGAATCCTTGGCGTGATCACCGAGGCATGGGTGCGGGTGCGGCGCGCGCCGGTATACCAGGCGGCCGTGTCTGTGCGGTTCGGGTCGTTGCACGCTGGAGCGGAGGCAGTGCGCGCGATAACCGGGTCGGGGCTTTATCCGAGCAATTGCCGGCTGCTTGATCCGGTGGAAGCGGCACTCGCCGCCGGAGGCGACGGGAAGCACGCGCTGCTGATGCTCGGCTTCGAGTCGGCGGACCACGCGGTAAGTGCCTCGCTGGACGCCGCACTGAAGCTTGCCGCCGCGCACGGCGGAAGCTGGGACGAGACCCGGGTCTCCTACCTGCGCAACGCGTTTCCGGCCATGGGTTTGATCGCCGAAACGTTCGAGAGCGCGGTCACCTGGGACTGTTTCGCGGCCTTCCACGAGACCGTGACCGCTGCGGCGGCAGAGACGGCAAGGAAGGTCTGCGGATGGGCGGTCATCACCTGCAGGTTCGCCTTCGCCTACCCAGACGGGCCAGCGCCGGACTACACGGTGCTCGCGCAGGGACGTCGGGGGGAGGAGGTCGCCCAATGGGACGTCATCAAGGCGGCGGCCTCCGATGCCGTGCTCGACTCCGGGGGCACCATCACACACCATCACGCGGTCGGCCGTGACCACCGGCCCTGGTACGACCGCCAGCGCCCGGAACCATTCGCGGCAGCGCTGCGCGCCGCCAAGGCGGCGGTGGACCCGAATGCGATCCTCAATCCCGGCGTGCTCATCGATCCCGTGAAGCAACCCCGCAGACCCGCTGGTGGTGCGCGCCGCGGAAGCCGTTAGGGACCATCGAGATCCTTAACGGCGGTGCATGGTGGCACGGCACCTGATGGGTCTACGGCAGCGTGAGTATCTCGTAACCGGTGTCGGTTACCAGGATCGTGTGCTCGAACTGGGCGGTGCGCTTGCGGTCCTTTGTGACGGCGGTCCAGCCGTCGGGCCAGATGTCGTAGTCGATCGTGCCGAGTGTGAGCATCGGCTCGATGGTGAACGTCATCCCCGTTTCCATGACCACAGGGACCGACGGGTCATCGAAATGCGGCACGACCAGGCCCGAGTGGAACGTGGTGCCGATGCCGTGCCCGGTGAAGTCGCGGACCACCCCGTAGCCGAACCTGCGGGCGTATGACTCGATGACCCGGCCGACGGCGTTCAGTGGCCGGCCCGGGGCCACCGCCCGGATTCCGCGGCGCATGGCCTGCCTGGTGCGCTCGACAAGCAGCCTGGACTCCTCGTCTATGTCGCCAACTCCAAACGTCGCGTTGGTGTCGCCATGCACGCCGCCGATGAACGCGGTGATGTCCACATTGACGATGTCCCCGTCGCGCAGCACCGTGTCGTCCGGTATGCCGTGGCAGATCACCTCGTTGATCGAGGTGCACAGCGACTTCGGGTAGCTGCGGTAACCAAGGGTGCTCGGATATGCACCGTGATCGCAGAGGAACTCGTGCCCCACGCGATCGAGTTCGTCGGTGGTCACGCCGGGTGAGACGGCGCGGCCGACCTCTTCGAGCGCACGGGCGGCGAGCCGCCCGGCGATCCGCATGCGTTCGATGGTGTGTGCGGATTTGACGTCAGGCTCGCCGGTACGAGGTCGCCGCTTTCCCACATACTCCGGCCGCGGTATGTGCACTGGCACCTGACGCAGCGGCGAGACCCGGCCTGGCTGGAGTACGGTCGTCATGTGCTGCGAGTCTAGTTGACATGAACCAATCGCAGCGCTGGTGGTACTGCCTCAAGCACAACACCGTCGAGCCGGAAGCCGGCTGCCCAGCAAAGGACAGGCTCGGGCCCTATTCCAGCAGGGAAGAGGCCGCACGCGCGCTTGAGATCGCGCGCCGCAGGAACGAGGAATGGGAGGCGCAGGACCGCGACTAACCGTATGCCCGGTAGTGTGTGGGCGGGGCTCGCGGAGAGGGGGTTGCGGGTGGCCGGCGATCAGCCAGAGTCGGGTCTGCCGCCTGCGGCACAACGGCGAATGGCCGAGATCCGCAGCAGCGGGACGTGGGGATCCGCGCTGTCGACCGCGGAGTTCGCCGCGATCCGGTCGGTTGGCTTCGAGCCTGTTGGCCAGGTTCTCGGCGCCGCCGTCTACAACGTGGGCTTCAGCGGCGGCTACTACTGCCCGGGCGCCTGGGGCAGCGGCGGCTGGGGGAGCGGCGGCTTGGGCGGAGGCTTGCTTCGCGGCACGCCGTGGCAGTCACCCACCGAGGTGTCCGGGCGCGGCGGCGCGGCTTCGTTCGGGCCGTTGGTGCAGACGATGTACGAGGCGCGGCGGAAGGCGCTCGGCCGGATGACGGCCGAATGCGAGCAACTCGGCGGGCACGGCGTGGTCGGCGTATCACTCGACATTGGCCCATTCCCCGCAGGCGGCCTGGAGTTCAAGGCGATCGGCACCGCCGTGCGTGCGCCCGGCGCCGTGTATCCGGCGGCGCCGTTCACCTCGCACCTGTCCGGCCAGGACTTCGCCAAACTGATCATGAGCGGCTGGGTGCCTGCCGCGCTGGTCCTCGGCATCTCGATCGGCGCACGCCACGACGACTGGATGACGGTGGGCCAAACCCGCTGGAGTTCGGGCAACGCCGAGGTGACCGGATACACCGAGCTGGTCAACGCCTCCAGGCACGATGCGCGGGTTCAGCTCGAGCGGGACGCGCGCGGCCACGGGGCGGACGCGGTCGTCACGTCACGGATGGAGCTGCGGTTGCGTGAGCGGGAGTGCCCCGCGCAGGAGGGCAGCCGCGACCATATCGCGGAGGCCACGTTTGTCGGCACCGCCATCGCCCGTTTCGGGCGGCGGCCGGATCCGGGGATGCCTGAGGCGGGGGAGGCGCGCGGTGCACCGGTGCCCATCGCGGCGCTTTCGCTCGACCCGCAGCGTCGGCAGGCGGCCAGGGTAAGGCTCGGCCGGTGACATCAGAACCACCGAAAGACTCGCAGCACAGGGAGAGGCGATGACCGATCAGCAAAGCGCTGGCCTGGCCGCGCAGGGGGTGCCGCAGGACGCGATGCGCCGGCTCGCCGAGCTGCAGCCTGGCAAGGCCGGTGCCATCTTCACTTCTGACCTGTCTGTGAACGAGTTCCTGCTGGTCCGCGAGGCTGGCTTTCGCCCGCTCGGCCTCGTGCTCGGCAGCTCGATCTACCACGTCGGGCTGCAGATCGGCCGGTGGGGCCGCAACCAGGAGCTCGACGTTTTGTCCCAGGCCATGTACCACGCCAGGGAGCTGGCGATGACCCGGATGGAAGCAGAGTCTGACGCGCTCGGCGCGGACGGCATCGTCGGGGTCCGGCTGGATGTCGAGATGAAGGAGTTCGGCAACGACATCGCCGAGTTCATCGCGATCGGCACCGCGGTGAAAGCCACAGAAGGTGCGGGCGGGGGCGGCGTGACCAACTGGCGCAACAACAAGAACCAGCCGTTCACCTCCGACCTGTCCGGCCAGGATTTCTGGACGCTGATCCGCGCCGGATACGCGCCGCTCGGCATGGTGATGGGTTCGTGCGTCTATCACATCGCCCACCAGCGCCTCGGTGGTGTGCTCAGCAATCTGGGCCGCAACGTGGAGATCGAGCAGTTCACGCAGGCCCTGTATGACGCCAGGGAACTGGCAATGAGCCGGATGCAGGCCGAGGCAGAGGCGCTGCACGCGGAGGGCATCGTAGGCGTTCAGTTGCGCCAGCACAGCCACCAGTGGGGTGCGCACACCACGGAGTTCTTCGCGATCGGTACGGCGGTGCGGCCACTGCGCGAGGATCACGTGATCGAGCGGCCCACAATGGTGCTCAGCCTCGACGCCTGAGGTCGCTGGGTGCTATTGTCCGGGCGGTCCGCTGACCGCGTCGAGCAGCCGGGCAAGCCGCTCACGCCAGCCAGGCCTGGCGGCTCCCTCGCATTCCCCAGCGGCCGCGCTGACCAGATGCTGCGCCCCGTCGAATGAGACGGGGGCGCTGGCGGGATCGACGACAAGGGACTCGTGTGCCAGTCCCTCGAGTTCGCTGTCCCCTTGATCGAGCGCCACGATGGTGGCGCCGATCCGGCGCGCGTCGTCCACGCGATCAAGCAGCGGTGCGGGCGCGGCTTGCCCTGCGACCACGAAGAGCCTTTCGCCGCGCCGGGCCGCTTCCAGCCGCTCCAGGCCGATCCGCAGGTGCGGCGGCGCATCCGGTGGCGGTGACCAGCGGACCAGAGTCGGCATCAGCTCCGGCACGCCGCCGAACCTGGACTCCTCTTCCAGATGGGCGGTGACATGCCATGGATCATCGCCTGGCGTGCCGACGACGAGCAACCCGCCGGCGCTGCGCCTGGAGCCGCGCAGCGCCCTGCCGAGCCTGCGGGTGCCTTCCAGCCACCGGGTCGACGCGAGCAACTCTCTGAGCGCGGCGACCTGGTTCGCGTCCATCGCTCTATCGTGCCGGGTGTGCCAGCTCAGCGCACCCATACCCGGGGAAAGCACGCCGGTCGGGTGACGCAGCGGTGCGCCGGGATGACAGGATCGTGACATGACCCAGCTCCGCCAACCGAGTGGTTCAGCTCCTGACGTCGCGGGCCTATCGATCGGCATCCTCGGCGGCACCGGAGATGAGGGCCGCGGCCTGGCACTGCGGTTCGCGCATGTGGGCCACGGCGTCATTATCGGCTCGAGAAGCCTGGAGAGAGCGTGTGCCGCGGCCGCTGGCCTCGGCGCGGAACTCGGCATCCGGGGCATGGAGAACGCGGCTGCGGCGCGTGCGGCGGACATCGTGATAGTCGCCGTGCCATGGGAGGGCCACGGCGCTCTGCTCGCCTCACTCGCCACCGAGTTGTCCGGCAAGATCGTCGTCAACTGCGTGAACCCGCTCGGCTTCGACGCCCGCGGCGCGTTCGCGCTGCGCGTTCCCGAAGGCAGCGCGGCACAGCAGGCCGCGGCGTTGCTGCCGGAAAGCCGGGTGGTCGGCGCGTTCCACCACGTCTCCGCCGTCCTGCTGCTCGACCCCGACGTCGCCGAGATCGACATGGACGTGCTCGTGCTGGGCGATGACCGTGTGGCCACCGACCTGGTCCAGGCGCTTGCTGCCCGCATTCCAGGCATGCGTGGCATTTACGCCGGCCGCCTGCGCAACTGCGGCCAGGTGGAGGCGCTCACCGCCAACCTCGTCGCTGTCAACCGCCGCTATAAGGCCCACGCCGGCGTGCGCGTCACCGATGTGTGAGCCAGTGCCGCCATGCTGCGTTGTCGCTCAGCGGTAGGAATGCTCGGCGGCCGGGAACGCGCCGGAGATGACCTCTTCCGCGTAGGCCCTTGCCGCGCGTCCCAGCGCGTCGGCGATGTCGGCGTACTGCTTGACGAACTTCGCGGTGCGCGGCGAGAGCCCAGCCATGTCCTGCCACACCAGGACCTGTGCGTCACAATCCGGGCCCGCGCCGATGCCGATGGTGGGGATGGAAAGCGATGCCGTCACCCGGCTGGCGAGCTCCGTGGGCACGCACTCGAGCACCACGGAAAAGGCCCCGGCCGCTTCCAGTGACTTGGCGTCTGCCAGCAGTTGCTCTCCGTCCTCGCCCCGGCCCTGGACCCGGTACCCCCCAAGCGCGTGCACCGACTGCGGGGTCAGGCCGAGGTGCGCCATCACCGGGATACCGGCCGCGACAAGGGTTTCCACCTGGTGCAGCACCCGTCGGCCGCCTTCGAGCTTGACCGCGTGCGCGCCGGACTGCTTCATGAACCTGATCCCGGCGGCGAGCGCTGCCTCCGCGGACGCCTGGTAGGACCCGAACGGCAGGTCCGCCACCACCATGGCGCGGGTGGTGCCGCGCACGACGGCGGCGGTGAGCGGGATGAGGTCATCAACAGTGACCGGAATGGTGGAGTCATGGCCGTAGACGACCATCGCAGCCGAGTCGCCGACCAGCAGCACAGGGATTCCCGCCTGGTCGAAGACCCGTGCGGTGAGCGCATCGTAGGCGGTGAGCATCGGCCACTTCTCGCCACGCGCCTTGGCCGCCGCGATATCGCGTACGGTGACGCGCTTTTCCCGCTGGCCCCCGTAAAGTGCGGTGGGCTGATGCGGCGTAGCGGCAGCGGAACCACTTGGAGCTGTCATAGCTGGAACCTCCTGGCCTCGAGGCGCCCTCGCGGCGTCCCCGGACATACTCCGATCATCACATGTCCGGACATGGAGGTGAACCGCCGAGTGCCCGCGGCCGGCTAGACGAGTGCTTCTCGGTCGGCTAGACGGTGCTCGCGGCAGGACGACGTGTGCCTTCCAGTTGGCTGAGCCGAGCGGGGAATAGGTTTCGAAACGATTCCGTTTCGTATCGGTGATTAGGGTCAGACAGGGAGGACCATGCAGCACGCCGCCGGCCCAGCGCAGCGATCTTCGGCAGCCAGTGCGGGGGGATATAGCCGCCGCTGGTATGTCCTTGGCGTTCTGATCGTTGCCCTGCTCATCATCGTCCTGGACAACACGGTCCTCAACATCGCGCTCAAGACGATCGCCGATCCGCGGGCTGGCCTTGGCGCCAGCCAGAGCCAGCTCGAGTGGGCGATCAACTCATACACGCTGGTGTTCGCGGGCCTGCTTTTCACGTTCGGGGTGATCGGCGACAGAATCGGGCGCAAGCGGATGCTGGTGATCGGCTTGGGCTTGTTCGGCCTCGGCTCACTGCTTTCCGCGTACGCGCATAGCCCCGATCAGCTGATTGCGGCCCGCGCCGCGATGGGTTTTGGCGGCGCGGCGGTGATGCCGCAGACGCTGTCTATCATCGCCAACGTCTTCGAGCCGCGTGATCGGGCCCGCGCCATTGGCATATGGGCCGCCGCCGTAGGTGCCGGGATAGCGATCGGCCCGGTGCTTGGCGGGTTGCTGCTGACTCACTTCTGGTGGGGCTCGGTCTTCTTGATCAATGTGCCCATCGTTATCTTCGGAGCCGTCGCGGTGCTGCTCATCGTCCCCGAGTCGAGAAACCCCGATCCGGGCAAGGTCGATCTGCTCGGTGTGCTGCTGTCCATCGCCGGGCTCATGCTCGTCGTGTACGGCATCATCCAGGGCGGTAACACCGGTTCCTGGGTCCGTCTGGATGTGCTCGGGCCGGTCGCCGCCGGCATCGGCGTGCTGTACCTATTTGGCCGGCACGAGACCCGGATCAGCCATCCCTCGCTCGATGTGCGGCTGTTTCGTGACCCACGGCTTTCCGCGTCGGTTGGCGCCATCGCGCTTGTGTTCTTCGCCCTGGCGGGCGTGATCTTCTTCATCAGCTTCTACATGCAGGACGTCCGCGGTTACAGCCCGTTGCACGCCGGGCTGCTCACCCTCCCGCTCGCCGCGGCGCAGATGCTGTTCTCGCCGCGCAGCGCCGCGTTCGTCCAGCGGTTCGGTACCAAGGCCGTGGCCACGGCCGGCCTCGCCGTGGTCGCGGCGGCGTTGGCGAGTTATCATTTCTTCCTCGGCGCGGACACGCCGATCTGGGTGCTGGGTGTGATCTTCTTCGTCCAGGGCGCAGGAATGGCCAACGTGATGCCGCCTGCCACCGATGCGGTCATGTCGGTGCTGCCACGTGAGCAGGCGGGCTCCGCCTCCTCGCTCAACAACATCGCGCGGCAGGTCTCTGTCGCGCTCGGTGTGGCAGTGCTCGGCTCGATTCTCGCCCAGGTTTACCGTAACCAGCTGACTCCACACCTGACCGGCCTGCCAGCAAGCGCGCGCGACGCGGCGACGGCGTCGATAGCGGGCACCCAGGCGGTCGCGCACCAGATGGGTCCGGCCGGGGCGCGCCTGCTTGGTCCCGCGAACGCAGCTTTCGTACACGCCATGCATGTCACGTCGCTGATCTCGGCCGTGATCGCTCTGGTGGGCGCGATCGTGGTGTTCATCTGGATGCCCGGCCTGCGCGGCCGTCCCGCCGAGCAGCAGGTCGGCGAGCACGCGGGGGAAAAGGCGACCGAGTCAGTAAGGGTGTGACTCAGATGACTCCGGCAGTTGCCAGCCCACTCGCCGTGGCCCGCCGCCGCGGCCGCCCGCGCAGCGAGCAGGTAGATCAGGCAATCATCGAGGCTGCGCTCGCCTTGTTCGCCGAGTCAGGGGTTCAGGGCCTTGGCATTGAGGCGGTCGCGGCGCGGGCAGGGGTCGGCAAGAGCACGATTTACCGGCGCTGGCCCGGCAAGGAAGAACTTCTCGTCGACGCGCTCGCGGCGCTGAAGACCCCGCTGCCCGAGCCGTCCGGTGTGTCGGTTCGCGATGACCTGGTCGGGCTGCTGCGGGTGATCTGCAACGACATGGCCGACCCGCGCCACGCCCGGGCGGCCGCCTTGCTGCATGGCGAGGGCCACAAGTACCCGCGCCTTTCCGCGCGGTTCATCGAGACAGTGGTCGAGCCGCGACGTGAGGTGTTCCGTACGGTGCTGCGCCGCGGCATCGAGGCGGGGGAGATCCGCGCAGACACCGACATCGACACCGCTTTGTTCATGATGACCGGCGCCGTCCAGGTCAAGGGACGGGGCGGTATCGAGGCGATACCTGACGGCTACGCCGAGCGGATCGTGGACCAGCTGCTGCAGGGCCTCGCCCCCCGCTGACGTTCCTCAGCCGCTTGGGCGCTGCTCACGCCAGCGGCTGGTGATGGGCAGCCGCCGGTCGCGGCCGAAGTTCTTCGGCGTGATCTTCGGGCCTGGTGGGTACTGGCGCCGCTTGTACTCGGCGGCGTCCACCATGCGGATCACCCGTTCGACGAGGTCCGGGTCGTGCCCGGCCGCGACAAGTGCCGCGGCACCCATGTCGGCGACCACGTAGTCGTCAAGCAGCCGATCCAGGACCTCGTAATCAGGCAACGTGTCGATGTCTAGCTGGCCGGGCGCCAGCTCCGCGCTCGGCGGCTTGGTGATGCTGTTCTCCGGGATCGGCGGGGTCTCGCCGCGCTCGCCTGCCCGGCTGTTCCGCCAGCGTGCGAGCCGCCACACCAGCGTCTTCGGCACATCCTTGATCGGCGCGAAGCCACCCGCAGAATCGCCGTACATGGTTGAGTACCCGGTCGCAATCTCACTCTTGTTCCCCGTGGTCAGCACGAGGTGGCCGTGCTCGTTCGACAGCGCCATCAAGATCGTGCCACGAATCCGCGCCTGCAGGTTCTCCGCGGCGATGCCGTGCAGGTCAAGCTGGCGCTCGAACGCGGTCACGATATCGCCGATCGGGACCGTCACCTCGTGCAGTCCCAGGCGCTTGACCAGGTCTTCTGCGTCGCTGATCGAATGCTCTGTGGAGTACCTGCTCGGCATCAGCGCGACGTGCACCGGGTCAGGGCCGAGCGCGTCGGTGGCGATGGTCGCCGTCAGCGCCGAGTCGATGCCGCCGGACAGGCCGACGATCACAGAACGGAAATCGTTCTTTCGCACATAGTCCCGTACGCCGGTCACCAGCGCCGTGTACACCTCTTCCAGGTCGCCCATGCGAGGTGCTGTCACATTCACGGCAGGAACACTGCGCGGCAGCCGTTCAGGACCTGCGAGAGCCAAGCCTTCCGGTGGCGGCAGGGTAAGCCGGCCGATGGTGATGACGGTCCCATCGCCCGCATCGGCCGGGGTCTCGCCGTCGGTCAGAGCCGGGTCGGCGGCGGGCAGCTCCAGGTCGGCGAGCACGAGCGCGTCCGCAAACTGCGGCCCGCGGGCGATCAGCTCGCCTGCCGCGTCCACCACGATGGAGTCACCGTCGAACACCAGCTCGTCCTGGCCGCCGGTCATGTTCACATAGGCGAGCGCGGCACCAGCCTCGCGTGCCCGGCGGACGCACAGGTCCAGGCGCACGTCTTCCTTGCCGCACTCGTACGGTGAACCGTTCGGGACCACGAGCAGGGCCGCACCGGCCTGCCTGGTGACCGCAACCGGCCCGCCGTCCTGCCACAGGTCCTCGCACACCGCGATCGCGACGTCTACCGGCCCGGCCTGCGCCGCCTCGGCACCAACGGCGTCTGCCGGCGCCGTGTCCGTGGCGTCTGCCGGCGCCGTGTCCGCGGTGGCGTCCGCCGGCCTACCCGTACCCTGCAGCCGGAACACGGGCAGCGTGTCGCCAGGCACGAAGTAGCGGTACTCATCGAACACGCCGTAGTTCGGCAGGTGATGCTTGGCTGTACGGGCGACGACCCGTCCCTGGTGGATGAGCGCCACCGCGTCCAGCGGCGCGCCCGCCGGCAGGCCGGTGCGAGGTGCGACGTCTGCGCGCCGGTCCAGGTAGCCGGTGACCACCGCGAGGTCGCCCATACCCTGGGCCGCGAGCCGCGCGGCGGTTGCGTGCAGCACCGACACCGAGGCGTCCACGAACGAAGCGCGCAGCGCGAGATCCTCCACCGGGTAGCCCGTGAGCATCATCTCTGGGAAGACCACGACACATGCTCCCGCCGCTGCGGCTGCGCGGGACCAATCGACGACCAGGTCCGCGTTGCCGGTCAAGTCTCCGACGGTGGGGTTCACCTGGGCGAGGGCAATCCGAAGCCAGGGCACACCTTCAGCTTATGCGGCGGCCACGAGAGACTAGAGACTGAGCAGCTACTGGCTGGGCGGAGGCGGATTCGGTGAAGGATCACGCCGGCAGCGTGGCGCTGGTGACCGGCGGATCGAGTGGAATTGGCCGGGCGGTGGCCGAAGTGCTTGCCGCCGCTGGTGCCTCGGTCGCGGTGAACTCGGCGGACGCCGACGAAGCCCGCGCGGTCGCAGAGGCGATAGCTGCCAGTGGCGGGACCGCGATTCCGGCCGTGGCGGACGTTTCGCGACCCGAGTCGATCGCAGCGGCGGTCGACGCGGCGGTCAGGGAGTTCGGCGGCACGCTCGATACCCTTGTCGCCTGCGCAGGTATCCAGCGCTATGGCAACGTCGCCGATACCGACGAGGCAACCTTCGACGAGGTCTTCGCGGTCAACGTGAAGGGCGTGTTCTTCACCGCTAAGTCGGCGCTGCCGTATCTGCGGCGCAGCGCCAGGGGAGCGATCGTGGTGGTGTCGTCGGTGCAGGCATACGGCAGCCAGGCCCGGGTCGCCGCCTACGCGGCGAGCAAGGGCGCGCTGAACGCGCTGGCCCGGTCGATGGCGATCGACGAGGCGCCGCACGGCGTTCGGGTGAACACGGTATGCCCTGGCTCGGTCGACACGCCGATGCTGCGCTGGTCGGCCGGGTTGTTCAGCGACGGCAGCCCGGACGGGATTCAGCAAACGGTCGATGACTGGGGCCGCTCGTACCCGCTCGGTCGGGTGGCGGAACCCCGTGAGATCGCCGAGGTGGTCAGCTTTCTTGCGAGCCCTCGCGCCAGCTTCATGACCGGGGAGGACATCCGGGTGGACGGCGGCCTGCTCGCCAGGCTCGCCGTGGCGATTCCAGCCACGACGGACAAGGAGATGTGACGAGTTGGGTATTCGGTTGTCCCTTGGTCATGTGGAAAGACTCGACGACACCGTTGCCGCCTTCGCCCGCCAGCTCGGGATACGCGGCGTGCAGCTGCATGCTCCGGCCGACCTTCCTGGTGCGGACGGCTACTGGAGCGTGGCGGAACTGGTGGCGCTGCGTGAACGCTGCGAGGCTGCGGGGCTCGCCATCGATGGCCTCGAGAACGTGCCCGTCGCGCACTTCAGCAAGGTCCAGCGGGGTGAGCCTGGCCGTGAGGAGCAGATCGAGAACTACCGCAAGACGCTGCGCAACATGGCGCAAGCCGGGATCTTCCTGCTCGGATACAACTTCCTGCCGACCTACGTGTGGCGGACGGACATGAAGGCGGCTGGCCGGGGAGGCGCCACCGTCACCGCATTCGACCTGGCCGCGGCGGGCGCGGGCAACGCGCTTTCCGACTACAAGCTGACACCAGGCGGCGAGCCGGCCGAGCCAATCGACGCGGATCAGATGTGGGCGAACCACCAGTACTTTCTCGACGCGGTGCTGCCGGTCGCCGAGGAGGAGGGCGTTCGGCTGGCCCTGCATCCCGACGACCCGCCGGTCGACGTCGCGCTCGGCGGCGCGGCGCGCATCTTCACCTCGCCGGCGGCGCTCATCGCCGCCTTCCTTCAGGCGGGCAGCAGTCCGGCGTGGGGACTCGATCTTTGCCTAGGCACCGTTTCTGAGATGGGCGGTGAGAAGGCCATCAGCGAGGTGATCGACTTCTTCGGGCCGAAGGGCCGCATCTGCTACGTGCACTTCCGCGATGTGCAGGGTGTCGTGCCGAGCTTTCGCGAATGCTTCCTCGGCGAGGGCAACTTCGACCCCGCGGCGGTGATCCGCCAGCTCGCGGTCAGCGGTTTCGATGGCTTTCTCATTGACGACCATGTTCCGGCCATGGTGGGTGACCCTGGCACCTGGGGCGACACTTCCACCGAGGCCTACTGCTCACGTGGCCGGGCCTACGCGATCGGCTATCTGCAGGGTCTGCTGAAGGCGCTCGGCGTCGGCGACTGAGCCGAACGATCATGATCCCAGAGGTGGTCATCCGCGCCGACGCCGAGACAGGTGAAGGGCCGGTATGGGATGACAGGACCGGGGAGCTTGTCTGGGTGGACATCCCGGCAGGCGTGCTGCACCGATCCGACGTCGGTTCGGGGGCCGATACCGCGATTGCCGTCGGCATGATGCTGGGCGCGGTCATCCCCGCGCCGGGCAGCGGCTGGGCCGCCGCGGTCGAGGACGGTTTTGGCCTCATTGACCCGAACGGCCAGCTTGAGTTGCTCGACAAGGCGCTCCCCGAACCGCACCGGCGGATGAACGACGCCGCATGCGATGCCCATGGCCGGATGTGGGCGGGCAGCCTGACGAAGTCCTTCGACCCGGGCGCGGGAAAGCTGCACTGCTGGGAGCATGGCCGGCCGTCCCGTGTCGTACTCGGCGGGCTGACTCTGCCGAACGGTATCGGCTGGAGCCGCGACGGCACCGCCATGTACCTGGCCGACACCGGGCATTCGGCGGTGTTCTGTTTTGACTACGACGTCGACGAGGCGCGCGTCGCCAACCGGCGCATCCTGATCGAGGTCCCGTCTGCGCTGGGGAAACCCGACGGCCTCACGGTGGACGCGGACGGCTGCCTCTGGATCGCGCAATGGGGCGGATGGCGGGTCTGCCGCTACGACGCGAAGACTGGCGGGCTGCTGCGCACCGTCGAATTCCCGGTGGCACAACCGAGCAGTTGCGCGTTTGGCCCGGGTACGACGCTGTACGTAACCACGGCGTGGGAGGGCCTGCGGGTACGGGAAAGCCAGCCGCTCGCCGGGTCGGTGTTCGCATTCGACGCCGGAGTCCACGGTGCACCCACCGGAACGTTCCGGTTCGGCGCACCGGCCCACGCGCCAGGCCGGTAGGTAACCTGCCGGAAACAACCTGCGGGCAGACTGGGCACATATGAGGCCGCGCGATCCCAGCACTGGATCGCACATGACAGAGCAGGCAGCGGCCCCCGACCGGTCGAAGGTGATGGGCGTGGACAGACAGGTCGAGTTCGTGCTGCGCACGCTCGAAGAGCGAGATATCCGTTTCGTCCGGCTCTGGTTTACCGACGTGCTCGGCTACCTCAAGTCGGTCGCGGTCGCCCCAGCCGAGCTTGAGGGCGCCTTTGCCGAGGGCATCGGCTTCGACGGATCGGCGATCGAGGGGTTCGCCCGGATCTTCGAGGCGGACATGCTGGCCAAACCGGACCCGGCCACGTTTCAGCTGCTGCCCTGGCGCGGCGATTCTCCCGGCGTCGCCCGGATGTACTGCGACATCCTGATGCCGGATGGCTCGCCCTCCTACGCCGATCCGCGGTGGGTGCTCAAACGCGCGCTGACGAAGGCGTCGCAGGCAGGATTCACCTTCTATACCCACCCCGAGATCGAGTTCTTCCTGCTCAAGGAGCGACCTGAGCCGGGCAGAAAGCCGCGGCCGATCGACTTCGGTGGGTATTTCGACCACACACCGCACAGCAGCGCGCCCGAGTTCCGGCGCCACGCGATCATGATGCTGGAGTCGATGGGAATCTCGGTCGAGTTCAGCCACCACGAGGGCGCACCAGGTCAGCAGGAGATCGACCTGCGGTACGCGGACGCGCTCACCACGGCGGACAACATCATGACCTTCCGCCTGGTGATGAAGGAGGTGGCGCTTCAGCAAGGGGTGTACGCGACCTTTATGCCGAAGCCGTTCACCGATCATCCGGGCTCAGGCATGCACACGCACATGTCCCTGTTCGAAACAGACCGCAACGTCTTCTACGAGCCGAGCGGGCAGTATCAGCTTTCCAAGATCGCTCGCGCGTTCATCGCCGGCTTGCTCAGCCACGCGGCCGAGATCACCGCCGTGTGCAACCAGTGGGTCAACTCGTACAAGCGGCTGTGGGGCGCGGCCGAGCGCACAGCCGGGGCTGGCGGCGAAGCGCCCGCGTACATCTGCTGGGGGCACAACAATCGCTCGGCCCTGGTCCGGGTGCCGATGTACAAGCCGCAGAAGGGCAACGCGACCAGGATCGAATTCCGCTCGGCCGACTCGGCGTGCAATCCGTACCTCGCATTCGCGCTGGTTCTGGCCGCCGGGCTGAAGGGCGTCGAAGAAGACTACGAGCTTCCGCCAGACGCCGAGGACGACGTGTGGGCGCTAACCTCCGCGGAACGGCGTGCGCTCGGCATCAAGCCGCTGCCGCAGAACCTCGATGAGGCCATCCGCGCCATGGAAAGCAGCGAACTCGCCGCAGAAACCCTCGGCGAGCATGTGTTCGACTTCTTCCTGCGGAACAAGCGCGCAGAATGGCACGAGTACCGTCGCCAGGTCACCCCGTTCGAACTGGACCGTTACCTGCCAGTCCTCTGAGGGTCCGCGCGCGCGTTACCAGTGACGCTTTCGATCATCCCGAACGGCTGCCGCGGCGTGGCACAAGCTAGGGACCGTTAAGCCGGGGGTTGGCTGCGAAACCTGGGCATAATGGCGTCTCGGTGTAGCCGGTGCCTGCTTGCGGCCGGGCGGCACTACCGTTCAATAGTGAGCACGCCGCGGCTGGGGACGCTGGCAGGGATGCTGGCCAGGATGGGTTTCGCTAACCCAACGCGGGCGGAGCATTTGATCAGCGCTGAGCTTGACCTTGACCTCGCGCCAGCGACCGGCATGCCCTTTACAACCGCGGCACGGCATGTCATCGACACCAGGGACGTGATCGAGGGCGCGGATGCCGAGCTGCTCGCTGTGCTAGCGGCCGCCGCCGATCCAGACCTCGCGCTTGGCGCGATCGCCGCCATTGCCGAGCGCTGTGGCCCTGTAGGTGGCGCCGAACTGCGCACCGCGTTGCGCGGCGAGCGTGGATTCCGCGACCGGCTCACGGCAGTGCTGGGGGCGAGTCCGGCACTCGGCGACTACCTGCTGCGACATCCCGACGACTGGCGCATTCTGCGCGGGCCGGATGCGCTGCGCCGCCCGTCAGCGGGTGAACTGCGCGCTGGGTTGCTGAACGCCGTAGATGCGGATCCCTACGACCCAGAGCCGATCGCCAGGCTGCCAGGAAGCACTGCCGTAGCCGACCCCGTAACGGCCTTGCGCGTGGCATACCGGCGACGGCTGCTGCACCTGGCTGCACGTGACCTGACCGGCACCGCGGCGGTGGAGGACGTCGCCGCCGAACTCGCCGACCTAGCTGCGGCCGCGCTCGAGGCCGCGCTCGCCATCGCCCGGGCGCAGCTTCGCGGCGAGAGCGCCACGGCGCGGCTCGCTGTGATCGCGATGGGCAAGTGCGGCGGGTGCGAGCTCAACTACGTCAGCGACGTAGATGTGATCTTCGTCGCGGAGCCCGCGCACGGTGCTGACGAGGCCGCGGCCATCGCCGCCGCGACAAAACTGGCCGGCGCCATGATGCGGGTGTGCTCACAGAGCACGCCGGAAGGCCAGCTCTGCCAGGTGGACGCGAACCTGCGCCCCGAGGGCCGCAGCGGGCCGCTTGTGCGCACGCTCGCCAGCCATCGCGCATACTTCGAGCGCTGGGCCAAGACGTGGGAGTTCCAGGCATTGCTCAAAGCGCGGCCGATCGCGGGAGACCTGGAGCTCGGCGCGCGCTACGTCGAGGTCATGGCACCCCTGGTTTGGCAGGCGGCGCAGCGAGAGCATTTCGTCGAGGACGTGCAGGCGATGCGCCGCCGGGTGGAGCAGACCGTGCCGCGCGAACAGGCGGCGCGGCAACTCAAGCTCGGCCCGGGCGGCCTGCGCGATATCGAGTTCGCCGTCCAGCTGCTCCAGCTCGTACACGGCCGGTCCGATGAGAGCCTGCGCAGCCCTTCCACGCTCCAGGCGCTCACCGCTTTGTCCGATGGCGGTTATGTGGGCCGTGATGACGCAGCCGACCTCGCGGCGGCCTACCGCTTCCTGCGGCAGGTCGAACATCTGCTGCAACTCCAGCACCTGCGCCGCACACACGTCGTACCCCCCGAGACGGACGTGACCGCCAGGCGCAGGCTCGGGCGGGCACTTCCGGACAGCAAGGCCGCGGGCAGTGCCGATCCGGCGGCGGAGTTCGCCGCGCGATGGCGCAAGCATGCCGCGGCAGCCCGCCGCCTGCACGAGAAGCTGTTCTACCGGCCGCTGCTGCGTGCTGTGGCACGCCTTCCAGGTGAAGCCGTCCGGCTGACGCCGGACGCCGCACGGGCAAGGCTGGAGGCGCTCGGCTATGAGGACCCCGCAAGCGCGCTGCGCCACCTGGAAGCTCTGACCGCCGGCGTGTCCCGCCGCGCCGCCATCCAGCGCACGCTGCTTCCCGTCATGCTCGGTTGGTTCGCTGATGCGCCGCAGCCTGACGCGGGCCTGCTTGCGTTCCGCCAGGTCAGTGACGCCCTCGGCGAAAGCCCTTGGTATCTGCGGCTGCTAAGGGACCACGCGCAGGTTGCCGAGCGGATGGCGTTCGTGCTCGCCTCGAGCAAGTACGCCACCGGGCTGTTGTTGCGTGCCCCCGATGCGGTGATGCTGCTCGCCGATGACGCTGAGCTGCAACCGCGGTCGCGGCCCGCGCTGACCGCCGAGGCGCTCGCCGCGGTCCGGCGGCATGCCAGCCCTGAGGACGCCGTCGCCGCGGCCCGCGCGCTTCGCCGCCGTGAGCTGCTTCGTACCGCCGTCGCGAGCTTGCTCGCACGTCTCGGCGTGGCGGAGACGGGCGAAGCCCTCACTATCGTTACCGAGGTCACCTTGACGGCCGCTCTCGAAGCCGCGGTCAAGAAGGTCGAGCTTGAGCTGCGCCGCAGGCTGCCGACCAGGATGTGCATCGTTGCGATGGGCCGGTTCGGCGGGCACGAGCTTGGTTACGCGAGCGATGCGGACGTCATGTTCGTGCACGAACCGTTGGCTGGCGCGGACGAGGGCGATGCCACCAGGGCCGCGCACGCCGTTGCCGAGGAGCTGCGGCGGCTGCTCGCCAGGCCGGCCCCGGATCCTCCGCTCACCATCGACCCCGGTTTGCGCCCCGAAGGCCGTCAGGGCCCGCTGGTACGGACGCTGGCCTCCTACGCCGCCTACTATCTGCGGTGGTCCGCACCCTGGGAGAGTCAGGCCCTGCTTCGAGCGCAGCCGGTCGCGGGCGACGCAGATCTTGGTGCGCGTTTTGTCGCGCTTGCCGACCGGTTGCGCTATCCGGACGGCGGGATCGACCGCGCAGCCGTCAGGGAAATTAGGCGGATTAAGGCGCGGATGGAAGCAGAACGGCTGCCGCGGGGTGCCGACCCGGCCCGGCACCTGAAGCTGGGCCGTGGTGGCTTGGCCGACGTTGAGTGGGTCGTTCAGCTGCTGCAGTTGCAGCACGCGCACCGAGTGGCCGGCCTGCGCACCACACGGACGCTGTCTGCGCTCGCAGCGGCAGTTGATGCCAAGCTGATAGCAGCCGCGGATGCGGAGGTCCTCGGCGCGGCATGGCGGCTGGCCACCCGGATCAGGGACGCGGTCGTGCTGGTGCGGGGACGGCCGGCGGACGCGCTTCCCGCCACGCCACGCGAGCTTGCCGCCGTCGCTCGGGTGCTCGGCTACCGGCCGGGCGAAAGCGGCCAGCTTATGGACGATCAACGGCGCGC
>WNGG01006159.1_pt1 | contig 19461 bp, 23 predicted proteins | sample 5400661 | NCBI WGS metagenome assembly WNGG01 (sample SAMN13153372, study PRJNA577476) | soil metagenome | isolation source: 100 cm soil or saprolite under Garry oak tree replicate 1 | place: USA:California | collected 2016-06-15
CGAAGGCGACCGGGGTGTTGAGATTGGTTTGCGCGTTCACGATCACCGTGCCGAGCCCCGCCTGCGAGGCCACGAACTCGCCCACGATGGCGCCCACGACGGCGGCGGTGGCGGTGACCTTGAGCGCAGAGAGCACGTAGGGCAGCGCGTTGGGCAGCCGGATCTTCAGGAACACCTTCCAGGTCGGCGCGCCGAAGACGCGGCCGAGATCGAGCAGCTCTTCGTCGACCTGGGTGAGGCCCACCGCGGTGTTGATCACCACCGGGAAGAAGCCGATCAGCGCGGCGATCAGGACGTTGGGCAGGATGCCGTAACCGAGCCACAACAGGAACAGGGGCGCCACCGCGACCTTGGGCAGCGTATTGACGAAGACCAGGAACGGCAGCAGCGCGCGCGCCGCCAGCGGCGACCACGCGACCATGATGCCGAGCGCGACGCCGCCCGCGCCCGCGAGCGCGAAGCCGCCGAGGATCTCGAGCGTGGTGACGCGCAGGTGCGTCTGCCAGGGAATCGAGAAATTGCCGAGCGCCTTCGCGACGGCGAGCGGTCCCGGCAAGAGGTATTCGCGCACGCCGAAGAGCGGCCCGGCCGCCTGCCACGCGGCCAGCAGGGCGGCGAAGACGACGAGCGACGGGAGCAGCCGCGAGAGCCCGCGCGCGGTCATGGGGCGCCCATCGTACCGCCGCCCCCGTGTGCTACGCTACGGCCCGTGCGTTGGCTCGTCGTGCTTCCTTTCAATCGCGCCGGGCTCATGGGCGTCGATTTCGGCGAGGAGCTCGCCGCGCGTGGTCACACGGTGCGGCTCTTCGAGTACCGGCGCGACAACGCGCTCTACAAGAACAAATCGACGAAGGCCGCCTACCAGCTCTGGATCCTGCGCCTGCTCGAGCGCGCGTGCGAGTCGTGGCGTCCCGAGGTCGTGCTCGTGATCAAGGGTGGCCCCATCACGCCGAACCTCGTGCGCCGCGTGAAGGCGCGCGCCGACACCCTGTTCGTCAACTTCTTCCCCGACAACCCATTGTGGATGATCCCGTTCGGCTGCCTGGAGGCCTACGACGCCTTCTTCACCAAGGAGCGCTACGCGATGCGCAGCCTCCAGCAAGTCGGATTGCGCAACCTGCACTATCTCCCGATGTACTGCGTGCCGTCGCAGCACCACCCGGTGGTGCTCTCGCCCGAGGAGACGCGGCGCTTCTCGGCGCCCCTGTCGTTCGTGGGCAGCCGTTACGACTACCGGGAGCGCTTCGTTCGCGAGCTGGCCGACGCGCCGCTGCGCCTGTGGGGCGCCGGCTGGGGCCGCAGCCCCGATCCGGTCGTGCGCGGCCTCGTCGCGGGGGGGCCCGTCGTCGGCCACGACAAGCTCTGCGTGTATTCCGGGTCCACGATCTCGCTGAATCACCACCACCCGATGAACGACATCGTCGGCGTCAACACGCGCACGTTCGAGCTGGCGGCGGCGGGCGCCTGCCAGGTCGTGGACGCGAAAGACGAGCTGGGGCCGCTCTTCAAGCCCGGCGACGAGCTGCTCGTCTATCGCGATCTCGCCGAGCTGCGACGCCTGCTCGACCATTTCCTGGCGCGGCCCGACGAGGCACGCGCCATCGGCGAGAACGCGCGGCGCCGCGCGCTGGCCGAGCACACGCTGGGGCACCGCGTCGACGAGATGCTCGCCGTCTTGCAAGACCGCTTCGGGATCGACGCCCGACCGTCGGGCCCCGGGGTCCCGCCCAGGGGCCCCGACGGCACAGACGAATGACCGACTCGCTGGCGCGCGAGCTCGCCTGCATCGACTGCGGCACCGTCCACCCGCTCGGCTACCGGCTCGAGTGCGAGAAGTGCCGCGGCCTGCTCGAGCTGCGCTACGACCTCGACGTCCTGCGCGCGCGCGGCCCGGCCCTGCTCGCGGGCGGCGGGCTCTGGCGGTACGCGCCGGTCCTGCCGATCGCCGATCCCGCGCACCGCGTGACCCTCGGCGAGGGAGGCACGCCGCTGCTGGACTGCCCGCGCCTCTCGAAGGTGCTCGGCGTGCGCAGCCTGGCCGTCAAGTTCGAGGGCGCCAACCCGACGGGCACCGTGAAGGACCGGTCGTCGGCGACGGGCGTGGCGGCCGCGCTCCAGTTCGGCTTCACGGCGACCTCCGTCGTGTCGAGCGGCAACGCGGGCTCCTCGATCGCCGCCTACTCGGCCCGCGCGGGCCTGCGCTCGCTGATCTTCGCGTACGCGCGCGCGTCGGCGCCGAAGCTCTTGCACATGGCCGCCACCACCGCGGATCTCGTCCTCTACGAGGGCGTCTACGACGACCTCATCACGCACTGGGACCGGCTCGTGGAGTCGCGACTCTTCTTCGACTGCGGCGCCTCGCGCAACGCCTACAAGCACGAGGGCAAGAAGACGATCGGCTACGAGATCGCCGAGCAGAGCGGCTGGCGCCCGCCCGACGTCGTGGTGGCGCCGGTCGCGGTCGGCGAGACGTTCATCGCGGCCGCGCGCGGCTTCCGGGAGATGCGCGACGCCGGCTGGATCCCGCGGGTGCCACGGATGGTCGCCGCGCAGGCGACGCGCGCCAACGCGATCTCGCGCGCGTTCCGCTCCGGGCGGCCGCTCGAGCCGCTGAAGATCGGGTACACGGTGGCCGAAGGGCTGGCCACGGGCAACCCCGGGCGCAAGGGCGAGTGGGTGCTGCGGCTGCTACGCGACGGCCGCGGCGCCGCCGGCGATGCCGAGGACGAGCAGATCCTCGAGGCACAGCGGACGCTGGCGCGTACCGAGGGCATCTGGGCGGGACCGACGGGCGTGGCCACGCTCGCCGTGCTCGGCAAGATGCTCGCCGCCAAGGAACTCGACCCCGCGCAGTCGTACTGCGCGATCGTGAGCGAGACCGGCCTCAAGACGGAGGCGGCGCCGCCGAGCCGGGCGGCCACCGCGTTCGACTTCGACTCGCTCGAGCGCCTCGTGGAGCAGCGGCTCGCCCGCGCCTAGGCCGCTCCCCCGCGCGTTCTACCTCCGTCCCGCGCCCGCCGTCGCGCGCGACCTCCTCGGCTGCATCGTCGTCTCGCGACGCGGCCGCACGCCGACGGCCGGGCGCATCGTCGAGGTGGAGGCGTACCTCGGGCCCGAGGACGAAGCCTCGCACGCCGCGTTCCGTCCCGGCAGCCGCTCGCTGTTCTACGGCGCGGGCGGCCACGCCTACGTCTACCTCAACTACGGCATCCACTACTGTCTGAACGCGATCACCAACCCCGCGGGCCGGCCCGGCTGCGTGCTGATTCGCGCCCTCGAGCCCGTCGAGGGCGTGACGACGATGGCGCGCCGCCGCGGCGTGGCCGTCGACGCACGGCGGCTCGCCAGCGGCCCCGGCAACCTCACGCGCGCGCTCGGCCTCACGCTGCGCGACAACGGCGCCGACCTCACGCGCGGCCCGCTCGTCATCCTGCCGGCCGAGGGGCCGCGCGACTTTCGACTCGCGCGCGGCCCGCGCGTCGGCATCACGCGCTCGACAGACCGGCCGCTGCGCTTCTGGATCGCCGGTCATCCGAGCGTCTCCGCCGGGCCGCGCGGCGGAGAGCCCTCGCGCGCGCGGGCGAACGCGTGGCGTCGAAGTGCCACACGACGAATGTGAGATCGCCGTGGTGGCGCCGACTCGCGCCGACGCGGCCGAGGGCCACGCGTCGGATGACGCCGCGCCAGAAGCGCTGCGCGGGGTTCCACGTGAGCACCGCCACCTCCCATCGGCCGGGGAAGCGCGCGAACAGCGCGCGCGCGGCGCGCGTGCCCACGCCGCGCCGGCGGTATTTTCGCAGGACGAAGAACTCGCTGATCTCGCGGACGCCCGCGCCCGCGAAGTGGGCACGCTCGCGCACCAGCGCGAAGCCCGCGGGCCGGCCGTCGAGGCGCACGACGAAATGGTGGCCATGGCCGCGCCGCCAGAATCGTCGGTGCCAGCCGGGAGAGCCGAACGTGCCGTCGGCCTCGACGCCCCAGCGGTCGCCGCCGAGGTCGTAGATGTAGAGCTGGATCAGGCGCCGCACGAGCGGCACGTCGGTCCGGCGCAGCGAGCGAAGGCTGAAGCGCGCCACGTCGTCAGCGGCCGCGGCGGAGCGCGTCGGGATCGAACAATGCGTCGTCGAGACCGGTGTTGACGGCGGCCGAGCGGACGACCACGCGCACGATCAGCTTGCCGTCGACGAATGCCTCCTGCCGGTGCGGCAGCGCGAACCCGCCCACGAGCGGACGGTGCTCGGTGAGCGCGAGATCGATCACGCTCTCGCCGCTCGGCAGCTTCTCGCGCGTGACGAAGCGCACGACGCCGCGCTCGGGATCGAGCCAGACTTGAGGCACCGCGCGCTCGCCGGGCCGGGCGCCGATGACGGTGACCGTCCGGTCGCCGGAGCGCGTGACGTAGCTCACGTCGTCGCGCACGCCGAGCACCTTCCACTCCGCGAGGAGGTCGGCGCCGGTGCGGCGGAACGGGACGAGCAGTTGGGTGGGGTCGCGCGTGCCAGGCGGCGGCGCCTCGAACGTCTTGCCGTCGGGCGCGCGCACCCAGATCCGATCGCCGACGGTCAACCGTACTTCCTTCTGGCCGTCGATCGTCTGCTCCACGCGCTGTCGCCGCGGCAGCTTGACGTACACCCGCTGCTCGCCGTTCGACTGCGGGTGGCGGCCGGCGGGATCGAAGAGCGTCAGCGTCTGCTCGATCACGAGGTCCGCGACGTTGACCTCGCCGAGGCGCGCCAGGAAGGCGTCCACGGCGGCGCGCGCGTCGGAACCGGACGCGGCGGCCACCGAAATCTGTGCGGCCAGGAGGATTCCGGCGATGGCGCGGAGCACGAGTCGGTTATACGGGCGAGCTACGCGAAAAGTCAACGAAAAGCCTGAATTTTTGGGCCGAAAATGTTGACACTCCGGGGCCCGGTCCGTATCATCAAAGGAACCTAAGGAGCGCGCGTGCTTACCTCCCCCGATGCCCTGACGGGCGGCGTCCTCGAGCTGATCTGGAGCGCGGGACCCATCGCGAAGGCCGTCCTCGCGGTGCTCGCGGTCTTCTCGATCATCAGCTGGGCGCTCATCGTCGAAAAGTGGTGGCAGCTCCGCCGCGTGCGGCGGCAGACCCTCGGCTTCCTCAAGGTCTTTCGCGAGGGCCGGCGGCCGAGCGTGGTGGCGGTCGCCGCGAAGAAGTTCCGCGAGAGCCCGCTCGCGCAGCTCTATTTCGCCGCGTACCAGGAGCTGGCGGGCAGCCACGAACTGGAGCGCATGGTGGACGACGGCGAGGAGGCGAGCACCGAGCGGCTGGAAGCGGCCGACCGCGCCATGCGCCGCTCGGCGGGCCTGGAAGTCGCCCAGCTCGAGCGTTACCTGCCGTTCCTCGCGACGACGGCCAGCGCGTGCCCGTTCATCGGCCTCTTCGGGACCGTGGTGGGCGTCATGAATTCCTTCCACGGCATCGGCGCGCAGGGCTCGGCGAGCCTCGCCGTGGTAGCGCCAGGCATTTCGGAGGCGCTCGTGGCGACGGCGGCCGGCCTCGGCGCCGCCATCCCCGCCGTCATCGGCTACAACTACTTCGTCAACCGGGTGAAGCACTGGGCGACGGAGATGGAGGGATTCGCCCTCGACATGCTCAACCTCCTGAGCCGTCCGGCGCCCAAGCTGGCGCGGCCTGCGAAAGATGGCGTTTAGCGCCGGGCCGCCCGGCGGCGCGCGCCGCATCGGGACGAGCCTCGCCGAGATCAACATCATCCCGCTGGTGGACGTCGTGCTCGTCCTGCTCCTGATCTTCATGCTCACGGCGCCGATGATGTACCGCGGCATCGACGTGAATTTGCCGCGCGCGGCCGCCAGGCCGACCGCGGTCGAGGAGCGCATGGTCCTCACGGTGACAAAGGACCGCGCGCTCTATCTCAACGACAAGCGCGTTCCGTCCGGCGGCCTCGAGGGCATGCTCCGCGACGCCTTCCGCAACCGCAAGGACAAGACGCTCTACCTCAAGGCCGACGCGGGCCTTTCCTACGGCGCGGTGATCGAGACGATGGACATGGTCCGGCGCGCCGGCATCGAGCGCCTCGGTATGGTGACCGAGCCCGTCCGCGAGCGCTGACGTGAGCATCGCCGCCGCCACGATCCGGATGCGTCCGGCGCGCGGCCCCGCCCTCGGGAAGGCACCGCTGCCCGTCACCGCGACGGTCCTCTCCGCGATCCTGCACGTCGTCCTCGCGGTGGCGTTCGTGCTGGGCGCGCGAGCGTGGTCGCAGTCACAGCCCAAGACCTACGTCGTCAACCTGGTGCCCGCCGTCGCCGCCGTCGGCTCGCCGCAAGGCCGGACGACGCCGGTACTGCCGCCACGTCCGGAAGAGATCGCGCGCCCCGAGCCGACGCGTCCCACCGAGCTGCCGCAGCGCGAGACCGCGCGCGAGACGGCGGCGCCCGAGATGCCGGCGCGCGCGCGCGAGCCGCTGGCGCTGCCCGATCGCGCCTCCGCGCCACGGCCCTCCGCGACGCCGCGCGCGGGGGACAAGGAGCTGCCGTCGATGGCGAGCCCATCGCCGCGGCCCGCGCCCGCCCCCGAGCGCGCGCCGAGCGAGGCGGTGGCGCGCGCGACCGCGCCACCTCCCATCGGGCGACGCGACGGCTCGCCGCAGGGCGCGGGCGCGATGACGCTCAACGTCTCGGACTTTCCGTTCGCGTGGTATGTCAGGACCGTGCACGCCAAGATCACCGAGCGATGGGCCGGCCGGGCTATCCCAGGGCAACAGCCGGTGGCCGTCTTCGATATCGGCCGTGATGGCCGCATCAGCGGCCTCGCGATCGAGAAGTCCTCCGGCAATACTTACTACGATCAAGCCGCGCTGCGCGCCATCACCGAAGCCGCGCCGTTCCCGCCGCTGCCCGCGGAATTCGGCGGCCAGGCCCTGGGGGTCAAGCTCGGCTTCCACTTCCCGGAACGAGGGTAATCACGTGTGTGTCCGAAAGCCGTTCGCGGTCGTCGCCATCCTCCTCGCCGTCGTCATGCAATGGGCCGGACCGTCGGCGCCTCGCGCCCAGGCCCCCGAGCAGAAGACCACCGTCATCATCGACATCCTGGGAACCCCGGGAAAGAAAATCAACATCGCCGTGCCCGAGTTCACCGTGGTCTCCGGCACCGACAGCGCCGGCGCCGCGAAGCTGCTCGCCTCGGTCACGGGCAGCGACCTCACCTTCTCCGGTCTCTTCAGCGTCGTGGCCGGGACCGGCGCAATCCCGCCCAACAATCCCGCCATGCTCGCCCAGTCGTGGCAGGAGTTCGCGGCCTCCGGCGCGCATGCCGGGCTGCACGGCCTGCTCGCCGTGCGCTCCGATCGGCTCGAAGGCGAGATGCGCCTCTACGACCTCACCACGCCCGAGCACCGGTTGATCGCGACGAAGAAGTTGGAGACGCCGATCGCGCAGCCGCGGCGGCTCGCGCACAAGATCGCCGACGAGGTCGTGCTGCAGTTCACGGGCGAGCCGGGCATCGCCGACACCAAGCTCGCGTACGTGACGGGACCGCGCGGGGCCAAAGAGATCGTGATGGCGGACTACGACGGCATCGGTCCGGCGCCGGTGACGCGCAACGGCTCCATCAACCTGATGCCCGTGTGGAGTCCGGACGCGCGCTCCCTCGCGTACACGTCCTACAAGCAGGGCTACCCCGACCTCTATCGCGCGTTTCCGTTCGAGCGGCGGCCGGAGCAGACACTGGCCGCGTTCGTCGGTATCAACTCGTCGCCCGCGTTCAGCCCCGACGGCAAGAGTCTCGCGCTGACGCTCTCGAAGGACGGCAATCCCGAGATCTACGTTCTCACGCTGGCCACGGGCACGATGCGCCGGCTCACGCGCAACGCCGGCATCGACACGGAGCCGACGTGGGAGCCCTCGGGGCGCCAGCTCGCCTTCGTCTCCGACCGCAACGGCGCGCCCAATGTCTACGTGATGGACGCCGAGGGCACGAGCGTGCGCCAGCTGACCTCGGGCGGATTCCACACGCAGCCGCGCTGGTCGCCCAAGGGCGACAGCCTCGTCTACACTGCGCGTCAGGGCGTCCACGACCTCTGGATCGTGAACGTGGACGGCTCGAATCCGAGAAAGCTGACGGACAGCGCGGGCGACAGCCAGGGCGCCACGTGGGCGCCCAACGGCCGTCACCTCGCGTTCCAGTCGAACCGAAACGGGCGCTGGCAAATCTTCGCGATGCTGGCCGACGGCTCGGCCCCGGAACTCATCACCCGCGGCCCCGGCGACTCGACAAGTCCCTCGTGGTCGCCTCGACTACCGTGATAGGCTTCTAATGTTGAAGCGGACACTCCAGCGCACGCCAAAAGGAGGCGTCATGCTTACGCGCTGTTCGCATCTTGCGCTTACTTCGCTGCTCGTCGCGGCCGCGGTGCTCAGCGGCTGCGCCAAGCGGCCCGCGACCATGCAGGCGGCGGCGCCGGCGCCGACCGGCGCCGCGAGCACCACCGCGGCCACGCCGCCCGCCCCCGCGCCGATGCAGAGCGCCCCTCCCAGCACGACGCCGGCGCCACAGGCCACGGCGCGACCGGTCGTCCAGGACTTCGCGGCCATCGCCGAGCTGGCCGATGTGTTCTTCGACTTCGACAAGTACGACATCCGGCCCACCGACGCGAAGACCCTCGACGCGAACGCCAACTGGCTGAAGTCGAATCCCAACCACCTCCTGCTCATCGAGGGCCACTGTGACGAGCGCGGCACCAACGAGTACAACCTCGCGCTCGGCGAGCGTCGCGCCAAGTCCACGATGAACTATCTCGTGTCGCAGGGCGTGCAGGCCAACCGCATCACCATCATCAGCTACGGGGAAGAGCGCCCACTGTGCACCGAGCACAACGAAGCGTGCTGGAGCAAGAACCGGCGCGCGCACTTCCTCGTCAAGCCGCGGTAGCCTTGGATTCCATGGCGAGGAGAAGGCGCGCCCTTCTTCTCGCCTCCCTGTTGCTCGGCGGCTGCGCGTCGGTTCAGGACGCCACCGGCGTCGCCACCCAGCAGGATCTCCTCCAGCTCCGGACGGACGTGACGCTCGTGCAGCAGCGCGCCCAGCGTGCGCTCGGCGAGGCGGAGGCCGCGCTGGCGCAGGCGCAGCGCCGCGACCGTGACACGGAAGCCGAGCGGCGCCTCGCCGCGCTCACGCAGCGCGTGGACGCGCTGACGGCTTCGCTCACCACGCTCTCCGGCCAGCTCGACGAGATCAACGGCAAGCTCGAGGCGCTTTCGCGCCAGCCGCGCGCCGTCGCGCCGCCCCCCGCGACCCCATCGCGTCCGTCCGGCGCCGCGCCCGCGGCCCCGGCGTCGCCGGCCCCGCCCCCGGTCGGCAGCCGGCCGACGACCAACACGCTGCAGCCACAAGACATCTATCAAGCGGCGTACCTCGACTTCAGCAAGGGCAGCTACGCGCTCGCGATCGCCGGCTTTCGCGAGTTCCTGCGCCGCTTCCCGGACCAGGCGCTCGCGGGGGCGGCGCAGTACTGGATCGGCGAGGCGCACTTCTCGCTCGCGCGCGGGTACGCCAATGCGGGCCAGACCCCGCAGGCGAACGAGGCGCTCGAGCAGGCGATGCAGGAGTTCCGGAAGGTGCTGGCCAACTACCCGCGTAGCGACAAGGCGCCGGCGTCGCTTTATAAGGAAGCGCTGGTCCTGCTCGAGCTCAATCAGCCCGCGGTCGCGCAGCAGCGGCTGCAGTACCTGGTGGAGACCTTTCCGCAGTCGGAGGAGGCCGCGCTGGCTCGCGAGCGCCTCTCGGCGCTCCGGCCGCGCTGAGCTACTTCGCGTCGAGGCCGAGCACCCAGACCACGGCCACGTCACGCTCCGGCGTGCCATAGACCATGACCGTGGCGCCCGGATCACCCGTGGAGGCGGAACGGACGATGACCCCATCCGACGGCGCGCCGCCTGGCCCGAACTGCCAGACCCCGACCGACACAAGGAGCGTCGCCGCCAGCGCGCCGCCGAGCGCCCACTTCGGCCGCCACGCGCGACGGGCCGCCGGCGCGGGCCGCGCCATCTTCGCCGCGTCGACGCCCCGGACGACACCCGGCCAGAAGCCGGTCCAGTCCGGTTCGGCCACGGCGATGTTCTGCTGGAGCAGCGCCCGGAGACGGCGCAGCCCGTCGGCCTCACGCTGGCACACCCCACAAGTCGCCAGATGGGCGGCCGTCGAGCGCGCCGTCCCGTCATCGAGAGCTCCGTCGAGGTAGGCTCCCAGCCGTCGTCGGTTCAGGTAGTGGCTCAGCACGTCGGTTGGACGGCCGTCCCCCCCGCCGTTATTCTCATCACGCACCATGATAGCCGAGCGGTCGACGACCGTCCGCGCGGGCGCCGAGACCCTCGAGGCCCGCGTCGCCGTACCATCGGGAGCCCGGCTGGGCGTGGTCATCAGCCATCCCCACCCTCTCTATGGGGGTGATATGGACAGCCCGGTGGTCGCCCGCATGGTCGAGGTCTGCCTCGGCCGGGGCCTGGCGACCCTCCGCTTCAACTTCCGGGGGGTCGGCGCCTCCACCGGACGGCACGACGAGGGCCGGGGCGAACGGGAGGACGTTCGCGCCAGTCTCGATCACCTTCGACAGGCGCTGGGCGGCGAGGCGCGAGTGGCGCTCGCCGGCTACTCGTTCGGCGCGGCCGTCGCGGCGGCGGTCGCCGCCACGACGCCGGTCGGGGGCCTCGCCCTCGTGGCGCCTCCGCTGCGCGTCGCCGAGGTTCGCCTGCCGTCGGGCGTCACCGGCCCCGTGCTCGTCGTGGTGGGCGCGGAGGATCAGTACTGTCCCGCCTCCGCGCTCGAGACGATGCGCGCCGGCCTGCCGGCGGCCACGGTGGTCGTGATCGAGGGCACGGATCATTTCTTCTTCGGCTCGCTGACGCCGCTGGGCGACGCCGTCGGCGCCTGGGCCGACGCGCTGCTGGTCAGCTAGATCCTGGGCAGCCGCTGCGGCGTCGCGGTGCCGGCGGACAGGATGATGCGGATGCCTTCCTCGACGCTGAGGCCCGTGTGGATCACGTCGCCGTCCGGTACCACGATGATGTCGCCGAGGTAGAGGTTGTTCGACGGCACGAAGACCGTCACCATGTCGCCTTTGGCGGCGGGCGTCTCGAGCAGCACATGGCTCGTGACGAAGCCGAAGGCATACGCGCCTTCGCGCGGGTGCTGCACGAGCACGACGGCCTTGAACGAGTTCCGCCGCTCCGGTGAGAAGGAGTCGATGAGCATCTTCACCGACGGGTACAGCAGTCGGAAGACGGGCACGCGGTGCAGCCATCGGTCGCCGAAGGCGAGGACCCGGCGCCCGGCGACGTTGCGCGCGACGATGCCCATGAGGATGATCAAGACCACCGCGGTCAGAAAGCCGAGGCCGGCCACGGGCCGTCCGAGCATCCGCTCGTATATCGGGGCGAAGCGCTGGTCGATCCAGCTCCAGAAGGCCCACAGGATCCAGGCGGTGGCGACGGCAGGAACGGTGACGAAGAAGCCGGCAATGAGGCGGACCTTGAGCCAGGTCTTCATCACTTCGACTATGACATGACGCGCCGGAATCCTCAAACTCGGCGCCGCGTGCTCGTGACCGGCGGCGCCGTACGCCTCGGCCGCGCGATCGCGCTGGGCCTGGCCGACGCCGGCTTCGACGTCGCCCTCGGCTACCACCGCTCGGCGGCCGCCGCCCGCGCGACCGTGCGCGCGCTGCGACGGCGCGGCGCGGCCGCCGTCGCGCTGCGCGCCGATCTGCGCGAGGCGGCCGCCGCGCGCCGCCTCGTGGCGGCGGCCGCGCGCGCGCTCGGCGGCCTCGACGCGCTCGTCAACAGCGCGGCGGGCTTCGCGCGCACGCCGCTCGCGAGCGCCGCGCGCGCCGAGTGGGACGCGCTGCTCGACGTCAATCTGAGGGCGGCGTTTTTCTGCGCGCAGGCCGCCGTCGCGCGCATGCGGGCGGGCGGCCACGTCGTGAACGTCGGCGACGCGTGGGCGCGCGGCGCGCCCGCGGGCTGGTCGGCCTACGCCGCGTCGAAGGCGGGGCTCGAGGCGCTGACGCGCGTGCTGGCCGCCGAGCTCCGGCCGCGCGGCATCGCCGTGAACTGCGTCGCGCCGGGCCCTGTCCTGAAGCCCGAGCGTCTCGCGCCCGCGCGCTGGCGCGCGATCACGCGTGGCCGCGCCGCGCGCCCCGCCGACGTCGTGGCGGCGGTGGTGCATTTCGCGACGTGCGCGCCGTCGGTGACCGGCCGCGTGCGCGACGTGCGTGGGCGACGCCCGTGAGCGGCCGCACCGGTGGCCGCGCGGGCGGACGTCGGACTACAATGCCGCTCATGCATCGGCGCGTCTTCCTGAGCGGAGCGCTCGGCGCGGCGACGGGCGCGCTCGCTCGGCCTCCCCGTATCGGCGCCCAGCCGCCGACGCTCAGCTTCGCGACGTCGCGAGGAGCGCCACGGCTCCGCCGGGGCGCTGCCGAGCGTTGGGGGGTATCGAGGAGCGCCACGGCTCCGCCGGGGCGCTGCCGAGCGTGGGGGGTATCGAGGAGCGCCACGGCTCCGCCGGGGCGCTGCCGAGCGTGGGGGGTATGGGGGGCCATCTCGGGGCCCCCCATGTCTATAGCCCGGAGGCGTCGACCAGGTCGGTGAGGTTGTTGACGTTGACCCAGCCGCCGCGCACGTAGACGACGCGCACCGGGCGGCCGGCGGCCAGCACGCGCGTGACCAGATCCGACAGCCGCGCCGTCCGCAGCGTGCCGTCGGCGCGCGCGGCGGCGATGGCCTCGCGGAGCCACGCGGCGCCGTCGCGTCCGGCGTGCAGGAGGCCGACCCACACGCCGTGGCTCGCGGCGGGCGCGACGGCGTCGCCGATGCCGACGAGCCACACCTCGTCGAACTCGAAGCGCCCGCTATCGGGCCGCGCGCCGCGCACGCGGTCGGGGGTGGCGCTCGCCGCCAGCGTGGAGTCCACCACGAGCGTGATCCCCTCGCCCGCGTCCTCGAGCAGCGCCTGCACGAGGTGACGCTTGAGCACGATGTCGCCGAACGCCACGAGGGTGCCGGAGACCAGCGAGTCCTCGGCCAGCGCGAGCGAGAACGCCTCGCCCGTCTCGCCGAACTCGGCGTTGTCGACGAAGCGCGCGCCGGCGACGTCCACGGCCGCGGCGTGGTGGCCGCGCACGACGGTGACGCCGCGGCAGCCGAAGTGCGCGAAGTCGTCGAGCAGGCGCCCGAGGATGGGCCGGCCCTGCACCTTGAGCATGGCCTTCGGCACGGCCGTGGTGAGGCCCCCGAAGTCCGTCGCCGCGCCCGCCGCCAGCACGATCGCGGAGAGCGACGCGCCGCGCGCGACCCTCGACGTCGATGAGCGACTCCGCCGCGCGGATCCGCGCCGCCGTCGCCTGCATGGCCGAGATCGACGCGCGCAGCACATGGTTGGCCCAGATGACGACGCTCACGCGGCGCGCGCGGAACTCCTCGGTGGGCGTGCGCCAGTACTTCGTCGGCACCAGCACCACCGGCGCGCGGCCGCTCCATTCGTCGAGGAACGCGAAGATCTCCGCGGGACTCGACTGGCGGCTGTGGATGAGGATCGCGTCGGCGCCGGCGCGATGGTAGGCCTCCGCGCGCTTGATCGCCTCCGCGAGGCCCCAGCCCGCGATGAGCGCCTCCACGCGCGCGACGAGGACGAAGTCGGCGTCCGTCTGGCTGTCCTTGCCCGCCTTGATCTTGCCGCAGAACTCCTCGACGTCGGCCAGCGGCTGCAGCTCGGAGCGCAGGAACGAGTTCGTCTTCGGGAAGAGCTTGTCCTCGATGGTGACGCCGGCCACGCCGACCTGCTCGAGCTTGCGCACGAGCCGGCGCATGTTGTTGAAGTTGCCGTAGCCCGTGTCGCCGTCGAGCAGGAGCGGGATCGCGGTGGTTTCGGTCATGAACGCGACGTGGTCCACCACCTGCGACCAGGACAGCTCGTTGTTGTCGCGCACGCCGAAGGCGGCCGAGATCGTGAGCCCGCTGCCCCAGACGCCCTCGAAGCCGGCCTCCTCGACGATGCGCGCCGAGAGCCCGCTGTGCGCCTCCATCAGGAAGGCCATCTCCGGACGCGTAAGTAGGCGCTTGAGCGCGGTGGTGCGCCGCTCGCTCATCTAGACCTCCAGGCTGGCCCGGAAGCGGTCGCGGATCTCCGCCGGGCTGTACGGAATGCGCGGGACGTCCGCTTCCTCCGCCGTCGTCTTCACCAGCACGAAGTGCGGGCCGTCGGCGCCGAGCGCGGCGCGCACGGCGGCCTCCGTCTGCGCGGCGGCGGTCACCGCGGCCACCGTGCGGTAGCCGGCCGCGGCGGCCACGCGATCGAGCCGCACGCCGCGCGAGGGTGAGACCTGATTGCCGGTGGAGCCGTAGACCTCGTTGTCGAAGACGACGTGGACGAGGCGCCGCGGCGCCAGCCCGCCGACCATGGCGAGAATGCCGAAGTTCATCAGGAGGTTGCCGTCGCCGTCGAACACCACGGCGACGCGCTCGGGCCGCGCCAGCGTGAGACCGAGGCCGATGGCGGAGGCCAGTCCCATCGAGCCGATCATGTAGAAGTTCTGCGGCCGGTCGCCGACCGAGAACGACTCGCGGCAGATGTAGCCGTTGGCGTGCACGATCGGCTCGGCGCCGATCGGCTTGCGCGCCGCCGTGATCGCGGCCAGTCGCGAGATGCTGGGCACGAGCTCATCCGACGTCGAGTCAACCGTCCTTGGGATTCGTCGTCGGGGAATCGCGGCTTCGGCGTGAGCCCGTCCGGTCTGCACGACTTTCGGCGGGACCACGATCGCCACCGGCTGCATGCGCGTGTCCATTTCTTTCGCGGCCCAGGCGACGTCGGCGGCGGCGCTCTCGGCGGACAGCACGTGGTACGGCATGCCCAGCAGGTCGAGGATCTGCGGCGTGATGCGACCGGTGAGGATATGCTCCGGCGCGTCCTGGCCCGCGTAGCCGCGCCAGGTCACCACGACCAGGGCCGGAAACCCGTACATCAGGGAGAGGGACGCGAGAGCATTGAGGCTGGTGCCGAGCCCGGAGTTCTGCATGAGCACGCATGGCCGGCGGCCGGCGAGCCACGCCCCGGCCGCCAGACCGACGGCGGCGTCTTCGCGCACGGCGGCGACGTACGACGCATCGCGCTCCGTCTCGAGCACGGCGATGACGTCCTCGACCAGCGAGCACGGCACGCCCGTGAAGAAGTCGAAGCCGTGGCGAGTGAGCAGGGTGGCGACGTCGCGGCCGGAGATCACGCGACGCCTACGGCTGGACGATGCGGGCGCCGCCGCCCGTGGTCCGGAGGAAGTCGCCGAGCGAGGCGAACCGCATGAACGGGTTCTGTCGCTTCTCGTCGCCGATGGTGGAGGATGGCCCGCCATAGTTGTGGCCGGGGAAGAGCAGCGTGTCGTCGGGCAGCGCCGCGAGCCGCTGAGTGAGCGAGTAGTACATCTCCTTCGGATCACTGCCGGGCAGGTCCGTGCGCCCGCAGGAGCCGATGAAGAGGGTGTCGCCGGAGACGAGGCGGCCATCGACGAGGAAACACTGCGAGCCGGGCGTGTGCCCCGGCGTGTGCAGGAACGTCAGCGCGAGCCGTCCGATCGACAGCGTGTCGTGGTTGTCGACCTGCACGAGGTCGGAGCCCAGCCCCGGCAGGAACTCGCGTTCCGCCTTGTGGACGTACACCTTGAGCGGGACGCGCGCGAGCAGCTCCTCCACGCCGGGGATGCGGCCGGGCATCCCCCACGAGGCGAGGCTGCCGCCGACGTGATCTTGATGGGTGTGCGTCACCAGCGCGCCGGTGAGCCGCATGCCGTCGGCCCGCGCCGTGTCGACGATCGTGTCGATCTCCCACGCGGGGTCCACCACCACGCATTCGCGCGCGACCGGATCGCCGACGAGATAGACGAAATTCTGCATCGGCCCCAGCTCGAGCTGTCTCAGATAAATTCCCGGCTCGCCCACTTGTGGCCCCCCTGGGGCTACGACCACTCATGCTACCGCAGGCGTCGTGAGGCGCCTAGCGCAGACCACCTGTGCCATCGCGCGGCTCGGTGATGCTGATGAACGCGTAGCCGACGGAGCGGAGCTCGTGCTCCACGCTCGGGCGCCGGCGCCGCTCCGCGTGGCGGCGCTCGAGCGGCCGCCCCGCCACGATGTGAGGGTTGGAGGTGGCGCGGCGATCGGCGCCGCGGCGATCCCAGATCACCTGCACGTTCTCGGCGTCGGAGAAGGTCTGGCTGAGGTAGCGGTACAGGTCGGGGCGGTCGCGCGCGACGATGAAGATCTCACGCGGCATCTGCGTGTGACTGTATCACCCCTTCAGATCGTCGGGCACCCTGGGGGCGGGGCCGAGCGTCCGCGGGTCCACCGCGTAGATGGCGGGCCCGGCGCCGGTCCGGACGTACGCGCGGTCCGTCTCGCGGCGGCCGACGATCAGGCGCGCCAGCTCGCCGCCGTCGCCCTTGAGCAGGACGACCTCCAGCGTCGGCGCGTCGAGCCCGTACCGGGCGGCGTCCTCGCCGTTGGGCGCGACGATCTGCTTCCAGCGCAGCGCGCGGACACCGTAGACGATGTCGTCCACCCGCGCGCCCTTGGCGGCGCCCTTGGTCGGCTCCACGAGCTTCCAGTCCGTGTCGCCGCTCCGCTCGAGCACGGCCGTCTGACCGCCGGCCTTCACCCGCAGCCGCTTGATGTCCTTGGGCTCGAGCCGGGCGAACAGCGCGTGATCGCGCAGGTCGTCCACCGAGCGGCCGAGGTCGTCGAGCGCCTTGCTGTCGACCAGCACGACGGGTCCGCGCTGGGCCACGGCGGCGTAGGCGGTGGGCGCCCCGCCGCGGCGCTCCCCCGACGGCGCGAGCAGCACCGTGGTCGGCGGCTTCCCCTGCTCGGTGATCGTGAGCTTCACCGTCGGCTTCGCGAGGACGCGCGGGACGGCGGAGGCGTCGTCGCTCAGGAATCCCCGCGCGCGCAGCTCGCGCAGTCGCGTCAGCAGCGCGCCCGCCTCCACCTGGTCGGCGGGCAGCGCCTGCGGCGCCGTGATCGTCCAGGCCTCCTTCTCGCGCGCGAGCGTGACGGCGCCCTTCGGGCTTTCGACCTCGATGCGCGTGATCTTGTCGCGGTCGAGGGCGAGGACCTGCTTGTCCCGGAGCGCGCCAACCGTGCGCGGGATCGCCTTCCCGACGTCCTCGGGCAGCAGCAGCACGCTCGACTCGCCCTCGCGCATGGCGTAGACGCCCTTCTTGGCGGTGTCGGTGCGGCCGACGAGCAGCGTGCGACTCGCCCGCTCCTTGTCCTTCCCCGTGTGGATCGTCAGCCGGAGCGGCCGGTCGAGCCCGTAGGTCGCGGGCGAGCGCGGCGCCTCGGCCACGAACTCCTTCACCTTCGCCGCCGTCAGCTTCTCGAACATCTCGCCGACCGCCTCGGTGTCCGCAGGCAGCGTCACGGGCCGGGTGATCCGCCACGCCTCGCCGGCATGGGTCACGGCCAGCGTCTCACCCTCGGAGGTGACGTCGAATCCCGAGACCTGCCCGCGCTCGAAGGCGAGGACGGTCCGGTCGCGAAACTCGGTGGCGGGCTTGGTGGCCTCGCGCAGGGCACCGTCGGACAGCGCGACGACGGCAGGCTTGCCGGCCTCGCGCGCGTACACCCAGACGCCGGTCGGCGACTTGTTACCGAGGGCCAGGCCGAGCGTCTTGCCGTCCTTGAGCGTCAGCGTGACCTCCGCCGCGGGCTTGTCGAGGCCGAAGTCGCCGAGGGCCGCCGGCTTGGGATCGATCTCGCGGTCGACCCTCGCCGTGAGCACGGTGGTGAGCGTCTCCTCGACCCGCGCGCGGTCAGCGCGCGCCACCACCGGCGACTTCAGCTCCCACGCCTCGCCCGCGCGCGTCAGCCGCACCGTGTCCTCGCGGCGCTTGAGCTCGACGCCGGTGACGTCGGTCGCCTCGGCCGAAAAGACGCGCCCCTTGCGCGTCTCGGCTCGCTCACGGTCGGGCGCCCACCGGACCTCATAGACGTAGTAGAAGCCGCCGACGAGCAGGAGGGCGACGGCGAGCGCGGTGGTGGTCTGCCAGCGCATCGCTCGGCTAGTTCGCGGCGCGCCGGCGGATCAGCGCGACGATCCCGCCCGCGAGCACGAGGCCCGGCAGGACGACGAGCGGCAGCAGCGCCACGACGCGGCCCTGCTGGGCGCTGAGGAAGATCGGCGTCTGCTTCGTGTCCTTCGGCCGCACCGTGATCTGGTCCTCTTCCTCGGCGAGCCAGCTCACGGTGTTGAGGAAGAAGTCGCGGTTGCCCTGGAAGTTCAGATACTGGTTCGCCGCGATCTCCGACGTCCCGTAGACGACAAGTCGAGCCTTATCCTTCGAGGCGACCGCCGCGACGGTCAGAGGACCCTTGGGGTCTTCGGGGTCGGGGTTGATCTGGCCCCGCTGGAGGGCGGCACGGTTGGTCTCGCCCCAGCTCTGCTGGCTCGTCTTGGCCAGGGGCTGCACGGTCGTCCCCGCCGGGGGCGTCTTCGCAGGCTGCACGCTGCGGCTGAGCGGGAAGGTGGTCATGATGCCGCCCATGTCCCGTGTGATCGGATGAGGCTCGTACGCCTGAATGATCGGGACATCGGCGCTCGCGCCGAGCAAGCGCCCGACAGGGTTGAGTTCGATGATGAGGTTGTCGCCGACGTCGAACCCGTACTTGGCGAGGAAGCGCACCACGCCATCGCCCCGCACGCGGCCGGTGAACGTGGAATCGATCATGACGAACACCTTGCCACCTCGACCGAGGAATGCGTCGAGCGCCTCCATCTCGGGAGCGAGAAGATCGGTCCGTGGACCGGCGATGATGACGACCGCGGCATCGGCAGGAACCTTTCCCTCGCGTGCCAAGACGAGCGGCTTGACCTCGTAGTTCGACTTCTCGAGGGCGCCCTTGGCCTCCGAGAACCCGGCGCGCTCGCTGTTGCCGAGCTCGTGCTCGCCGTGGCCCTGCACGACGTACACGATGCGCTTGCCCTCCCGCGTCACCTTGAGGAGGCCGTTGGTGAGCTTCTCCTCCTCGGCGTCCAGCACTTTCTCCGACCGCGTCTTGGTTTCGAGGACGATCGTTCCGTAGGACTCGATCCCGTAGCGGCGCGCCAGCGCGGGATCGAGATCGGGATCCACGATCTTCCACGTGAACTTCTTGCCAGCGTACCCCGCGTACTGCTTCAACAAGTCCTCGGCCACCCGTTTGCCGGGCTGTTCAGAGCGGTAGAAACCGACTGCGTTCACCTCCTGCTTCAGACCGCGCAAGAGCGAAATCGTCTGAGGTGACAGGCTATTCCGTTTGTTCTCTGTGAAGTCCCATCGCCGACTGTGCCTATACGACAGCGCCTCAACGAACGTGGCGATGCCCAAGAGCAAAATAACGATCACGATCGTATTGAGCGTGTACGAGAGGGTCCTCTGTCCGACGCGGTGACGG
>WNGG01013158.1_pt1 | contig 19455 bp, 20 predicted proteins | sample 5400661 | NCBI WGS metagenome assembly WNGG01 (sample SAMN13153372, study PRJNA577476) | soil metagenome | isolation source: 100 cm soil or saprolite under Garry oak tree replicate 1 | place: USA:California | collected 2016-06-15
CTTCGCGACCGAGCGCGCCTGATCGAGATCGGTTACGATCTCACTCTCGGGCACGGGCTCGCCGATGCTGAGAAGCAGGTCGCGGAAGAGTTTCCGGTCCTCTGCCGCGCGGATCGTCGCGATGGGCGTGCCAAGAGAGCGCACGCCGAAGTGGTCGAGCACGCCGGAATCGGCGAGAGCGACGGCGAGGTTCAGGCCGGTCTGCCCGCCGAGCGTGGGCAGTAGTCCGTCCGTCCGCTCGCGCTCGATGATTCGGGAGATGATATCGACGTTGAGCGGCTCGATGTAGATGGTATCGGCGATCCCCTCGTCGGTCATGATCGTCGCCGGGTTCGAGTTGACGAGGACGGTGTGCACGCCCTCCTCTCGCAGCGAGCGGCAGGCCTGCGAACCGGAGTAGTCGAACTCGGCCGCCTGCCCGATGACGATCGGACCGGAGCCGATAATCAGCACGCGGGAGGGCTTAGACGTCATCGAGCCAGCGCATTTGGCCACCATGCGGTACCAACTGCCTGATGTCGCTAAGCGTAAAGGTGTCTTCGTCGAGAGGGTTCCGGGCATACGGATTGTGGTACAGGGTGAGGGCGTATTCAAAGGCAGTCTCGCCTCGGTTTGCGCGCAGGTGCCCTACTGCAGCACATCGCTTGTGATTGCGGGGGCTGAAGAATCCGTCCGGCTCTCGGGTATTGCGAGCCCGATCGGGGTAGAGAGTTCCCCTGCCGTCATGAGGGATACTCAACACTTCGTGTCCAAACAAGGCATCTAAGAAGGAATCATGTGTGACAGGCAGGTATTGAAAGCTTCGTAGGATGACCAAGGAAGGGCGTCCGTCGTCTGGCAACTGTTCGTACGCCTTTGTGACACTGGCTTTGATGTAGAAATCGTCCTTCGACCAGCCGCCAAACCCGCCCTGCATCTGAGCAGCCGCTTTCGTGCTGAGAGGAGAATGTTCCATTCGCATTTCTAAGGAAAGTCCGGATTCGCTACGATACTCGACCACCGCGGGCGGATGTATCCCGTCAAGAGTTTTCCTCAGCCAAGCCCGGAAGTGCCTCTCCGAAAAAGCGGCCTGAGTTTTCACTCGCGTCGAGACAAGGACACTTTGTGGTGATGATTCGAGACATTCCTGCGTGATGTCCCAAATGCTACTACTTAGCCGTGATCCGGCTCGCTCTTCCGATCGGTCGTAGATCGCCTTGACCTCAACGAAAACTGGCGGATTGGTGACACATTCGAAATCCCCTGTCCTCGCAGTTCGGCCAGATGGGCGCGGTGTGTAGGAGATACCTCGACTTGCTAGGAAATACCCGGCTTCAAGTTCCGCCAGTGCGCTCGATCGTGTTTGGAATTGAGTTGAGCGCAGCCTATCGCGCACGTCATCATCCAGCAGTCCGCGCCTCAAAGCATCCGAGATGAGACTGTCGATTTGCGCTCTATAACCGACTAGGTGCTGATCGTTCGCGCACAGAATAGCCCAAAAAGTGTCTTTGATTGGACGTCGCGAACTGCAGTACTCGCCGATGTACTCGTGGGTGAAAATCGTTCGAATGCCTGGATATTCTGCAAGGCTGGGTGCTTCGTCCCTCAAAGCGGCAGCTCGTACTCCATGCCCTGCCCAACGACCTGCGCGAGCGAGCCGATGTCGCTGAAGAAGGAGAGGGCCGGTTCGTTGCCTTCGGGCAGGGTGCCGCGCAGCTTCTGGTAGCCGGCGGCGCGGGCGAAGTCCGTCGCCATGAGCGCTAGCTCGCGGCCAACGCCCTTGCGGCGGACGGCGCGCAGGAGCCAGACGCCCATCACCGCTTCCTCGGGGTCGTCTTGGTCGGGAGTGAGGGCGGCGAAGCCGCTGATCTCGCCGGCGTTGTCAGAGACGAACATCGCGCCGCGGTCACCGTACGACGAAAGTAGCTGTGCGACGCCATCCTTCGTCGGGCGCTGGGGCAGGCCGCTGTTTGTCGCGAGCTCGTCCCATACGGCGGCGCCGACGGCGGCGATGGCAGCGGCGTCCTTCTCGGTGGCGCGACGGTACTCCGGCTCAGCCATCAGGCGACACTTCCTTCCGTCGACTGGAACTGCTCGATCATTTCGAGGAAGCGGTCGAAGATGTAGACGTTGTCGAGCGGGCCCGGCGAGGCTTCCGAGTGGTACTGGATTGAGATCACCGGCTCCGTACGGTGGCGGAGGCCCTCGCAGGTGCCGTCATTAAGGTGCACCTGCGAAACCTCGAACTCGCTCGAGAGGCCGTCGGGATCGACCGCGTAGCCGTGGTTCTGCGAAGTGATGTGGACACGGCCGGTCGCGATATCCTTCACGGGGTGGTTGGCGCCGCGGTGGCCGAACTTCAACTTGAAGGTGCCGGCCCCGAAGGCGCGCCCGAGCACCTGGTGGCCGAGGCAGATGCCGAGAATCGGCGCCTTGCCGATCAGTTGCTTGATCGTGGCGACCTGGTAATCGAGAAACGCTGGGTCGCCCGGGCCGGGAGAGAAGACAATGCCGTCGGGCTTTAGCGATAAGACCTCCTCCGACGAGGTGATGGCAGGGAGCGCCGTCACGCGACAGCCGCGGGCTGACAGCAGGCGGAAGATGTTGTACTTTACACCGCTGTCCACCACGACGACGTGGCGGAGACGCCCCGAGGTCTTCGACGAAAGTTGCTCTCTGCCATGTCCCTGTGATTCCGGCGAGATTGCCTTGTTCTGTATCCGATGGGGCGTCTCTACGATGGGAGGCCACTCGTACGGATCCTCGGTGCTTACCTCGCGCACGAGGTCCGTGTCGCCGTAGCGGGGGACGGAGCGCAAGCGCGCGAGCGCCTGCTCAGTGGTCTCATCGCTTGTAATCGCGCCCATCATGACGCCGGCGGAGCGCAAGTGGCGCGTCAACGCTCGCGTGTCTATGCCAGCCATGCCGGGGATGTCCTGTGCGGCGAGGTATTCATGCAAGGTCATGTCTGAACCCCAGTGGGATGGGATGTCGCACACCTCATGGACGGCCAGGCCGCGCACCTGTATGCGCTTCGATTCGACCGACTCGCGGTTGACGCCGTAGTTGCCGGCGAGCGGGTAGGTGAGGACAAGTACTTGGCCGGCGAACGATGGGTCAGTGAGCATCTCCTGGTAGCCGGTCATCGCCGTCGAGAAGACGACCTCGCCGTAGGAGCGGGCCGGCGCGCCGAAGGGCTTGCCTTCGAAGACGCTGCCATCTTCGAGGACGAGGAGGGCCTTAGCGGCCATCGAACGCTATCCTTCCGCCGAAGATCGTGGCGACCACCCGCCCGTGAAGCGTTCGCCCTGCCAACGGGGTGTTCTTCCCCTTGCTCGCGAACGCCTCCGGCTCGACGGTCCACTCCGCCTCTGGGTCGATGACCACGACATCGCCCGGGGCGCCAACCGTGAGTGTGCCAAGACCGTCGATGCGGCGGTCGAGGCTGAGCGCACGCACCGGGCCGATCGTCAGTGCGCAGACGGTGTCCTCGAGTGGGAGCGCGGTCAGCGCCAAGCCGAACGCCGTCTCGAGGCCGCTGATCCCACAGGCGGCGGCGTCGAACTCGCACAGCTTGTCCTGGATGGCGTGCGGCGCGTGGTCCGTTGCGATGCAGTCGATCGTCCCGTCGCGCAGGCCCTCGATGCAGGCTTCGACATCGGCTGTGGTGCGCAGCGGAGGGTTGACCTTCGCGTTCGTGTCGTAGGCGAGGCCGCCGGGCGCTTCGCCGGAGCCGATGATCACTTCTTGTGTGAGCGCCAGATGGTGCGGTGTAACTTCGGCTGTGATCGGGACGCCGCGCGCCTTGGCTTGCCGGATGATCTCGACCGATCCGGCGGTGCTCACGTGCGCGATGTGCGCGTGAGATCCGGTGGCCTCGGCGAGGGCGATGTCGCGGGCGACCATCGCTTCCTCGGCTGCAGGCGGGATGCCGCGGAGGCCGAGGCGCGCCGAGACCCAACCCTCATGCATCACGCCGCCCGCCGAGAGCGCTGTGTCTTCGCAGTGATCGATGATTGGGACGCTCAGCATGCCCGCGTATTCGAGCGAGCGGCGCATAAGGTGCGGGTCGGCGACCGGCGAGCCGTCGTCGCTGAAGGCGACTGCGCCTGCCTGCGCGAGCTCGGCAAAATCGGCCAGCTCACGTCCTGCGCGGCCGCGGGACACGCACGCTATCGGAAATACTCGGACGGCGCCGTGCGCCTGAGCGGTCCGAAGGACGAACTCGACCGTACCGGCCGAATCGACGGGTGGCTCGGTGTTCGGCATCGCGCAGACGGTCGTGAAGCCGCCGCGAGCGGCCGCTAGGGTGCCGGTCGCGATTGTCTCTTTGTGCTCGAAGCCGGGCTCCCGCAGGTGGCAATGGATGTCTACGAAGGCGGGGCAGACGATCAGGCCGCGCGCGTCGATGCTCTCGCTCGCGCCCTTGCCGGCGTTCGCAGCGGCTTCGGCAATGCGGCCGTCGGAGATTAGCAGGTCGGCGACAGCATCGATCCCGTTCGCCGGGTCGATGACGCGGCCAGCGCGGATGGCCAAGGTCGTCACGCTTTCGCGCCTCTCGCGATGAGATACAGGACGGCCATGCGGACCGCCACGCCGTTGGTGACCTGCTCTTCGATGACAGATTGAAGGCTGCTCGCGAGCCCTGGCGAGATCTCGATGCCTTCGTTCATCGGGCCCGGATGCATCACGAGGGCGCCGGTCCGCGCGCGCGATATACGCTCCTCGTTCAGTTGGTACAGCGTAGCGTACTCGCGGAGCGACGGGAGCAGCCCCCTCTGCATGCGTTCCTTCTGCAAGCGGAGGGTCATCACAACTTCTGCCCCTTCGAGCGCCTGGTCGAGGTCCGTTTCGACCCTTACCGGCGGAAGAGCAAGCCCTTCCCTTGAATCCCCATTAGGGCTGCTGCCCCGGCCTGCTGCGGGCGTACGGATAGCGATGGGAAGCAGCGTGGGCGGCGCGCAGACGACGACTTCGGCTCCCACGGCCGAAAGCGCCCAGATGTTGGAGCGCGCGACGCGGCTGTGCTCGATATCGCCGACGATGACGACGCGCCGTCCCCGGATCTCGCCCAGGTGGTTGCGGATCGTGTAGAGGTCGAGAAGCGCCTGCGTCGGGTGGGCGTGGGCGCCGTCGCCGGCGTTGATGACAGCGGATTGCAGGTGTCGAGCCACGAGGTAAGGCGCTCCCGCAGCCCAGTGGCGCATCACGAGAACGTCGGCGCCGACGGCCTGGAGAGTGCGGACCGTATCGATCAGCGATTCGCCCTTCTCGACGCTCGAGCCGCCGGCGGAGATATTGATTACGTCAGCGCCTAGCGCCTTGCCGGCCAGCTCAAACGAGGCGCGAGTGCGCGTGCTCGCCTCGTAGAAGAGCGTGACGATTGTCTTGCCGCGCAGTGCGGGCACCCGGGGCACGTCGCGGCCCATCACTTCTTTCATCGCATCGGTCGTTTGCATTACGGCCTCAAGCTCCGCAGGCGTGAAGTCGTCTACGTCGAGGAGGTGGCGCCGTGTCCAGACGCGCGGGGGTTCGGCCACCGCGGGCGCTGCCGCTGAGGCCAGCTTTTCCTGTGTCATACCTCGCCCTCCATCCGCATGATCCTTACCTCATCGCGCCCGTCCGTCTCTTCAAGCAGGACCTCAACGCTCTCTTGCATTGCGGTCGGGATGTTCTTACCGACGTAGTCCGGCCGTATCGGTAGTTCCCTATGTCCCCGGTCGACGAGGACGGCGAGCTGGATGCTCGCGGGACGGCCGAAGTCGGTCAGTGCGTCCATGGCGGCGCGGATGCTACGGCCCGTGTAGAGGACGTCATCGACGAGCACCACCCGCCAACCGTCGATGTCGACCGGCATCTCAGTTCGCTGAAGATGCGGCCGCAGTTCTAGCGAAGGGATATCGTCGCGATACAGCCCGATATCCAACTCGCCGACCGGCACAGATTCGCCCTCGAACTCATGAATAGCCGCAGCGAGCCGATGAGCAAGAGGGACGCCACGAGTGTGCATGCCGACGAGCGCCAGCGACGACAGACCGTGATTGCGCTCGACTATCTCGTGCGCGATCCGGCGGACGGCGCGCCGGATGTCATCGGCCGAGAGGATAACGCGGCCGTCGAGGGGAATGGGTCCGGTCAAAGAAAAACCCCCACGCTGGAGCGAGAGGGCAAGTTCAGCCATGCTATGTGATTGTCGCCGCGTGTCGAAGCAGGCACTTCTTCGCTCCTTGGCGGCCTCACTGGACCGCGTTAAAGGTTGACGAACGCTTTCTAGCCTTCGAAAGGGTATCACGGGACGTTAGGCCGTGCAACGCTCAGAGCATGTCCGGTATGATTGGCGGCGCCGGTTATCGACGACAATGGAGGTGCGTGAATGGGCGAATTCGTGAAGATGGCCACCGTCAGCGAGATCCCCCCCGGAGAGATGACGATTGTCGAGTTGGACGGGCAGGAGATCGCGATCGCGAACCTCAACGGTGAGTTCGTCGCCTTCCAGAACGAGTGCACCCACAGGGGCGGCCCGCTGGGCGAAGGGATTCTAATGGGCGATGTGGTTGAGTGCCCGTTCCACGCCGGTCAGTTCAACGTCCGCACCGGTGAAGTCGTCAGCGCTCCGCCGTCCGAGCCAATCCCGACTTATCGAGCCAATCCCGACTTATGCGGTGCAGGTGGAGGGCGATGACATCAAGCTGGAGAAGCCGTAGCGAATGACGATCAGCTTGGCCCGCCGATCTAGCAGAAGTACTAGTTCAGGTTGGGCAGCACGTTGCTCACGTCGAATAGGAAGACAAGCCCGACGACAAGGCTGAACACAGCGGCCAGAGAGCCCGCCCCGACGTAAATCCATTTGCGCTGGGCCGAGGAGACGAACCCGGCGGTGCTCACAACCGTCACTACCGAATTCGAGATCAGCAGGCCGACCAGGAAGGCGCCCAGAGCGACGATCCCGGCGGCCTGACTTTCCGCGCCGACGGCCGTAGCGATGACGAGCGCCTGCGTGCCTGTTTCGGCGCCTATGCCGTGGATCACGCCGATACCGACAGCGGTGCGAACGCCGTATCGTTGAGCCTCATGAACGTGCTCGTGCGGGTGGCCAAAGAGACGCTCACGCAACGTGCCCCATAGGTTGCGCACCCCCGCAAAAACGAGCATCCAGCGGCTGCGAAGCTGGAAATCGCCCCCACCGCGGAAATAGCGATAGAGCGAGTAGAAAAGGTAGGCAGCCAGAAACAAGAGAGTTACCCCGACTACGCGCTGCATCACAGGGTCTATCCAATCGGGAAGAAACTCCTTGCCGAGAATCGCGGTCAAGCCGAGGACCAGGACGACCGCGCCGTGGCCGAGTGCGTACATCGTGCCGAGAAGGAGAGCCGGTCGCTGGCGCTGAAGCATGACGCCGAAAGTTCCTTGACGATGTTCGCCCGGAAGCCCATCGTGGCTGTGGTGATGAGGATGGTGGAGGGGCATATTCTCGTGCGCGTGGGGATCTGCCGGCGCCGTTGCCATCGCTACTAGCTGAACGGCCGCGATCCCGGCAGTCGAGGCCTCTGCGGCCTCGTGTTCGTGCCCGATGGCATGGTGCGACTCGTCGGTAAGCATCAGCCCAGGCTCTCTCATAAGGACCGTCTCTTCTTCGTCGAGAGCGGCGGTCGTGCTGGTGATGTCCGTGATCGCCGCGATGTGGTCCCAGTCGATACCGTGCCGGATTCCGAGGGCGAGCGCGGCGGAAACGATGCCGACTGAGCTGCCGACTGAGAGCAGCGGCAGCGTCTCGACGAGAAGGCCCGTTTCCACGATCAGCTCCGGCAAGTGCTACAGACGCCGAAGATGGCGAAGTGACCGAGGTCAGCCTGAAAGCCCTGCTCGTCGTAAAGCGCGGTCGCGAGGCTATCGAGATAGCTGTTGTCGAGCGAGCTGACGCCGCCACAGGAGCGGCAAATCAGGTGGTGGTGGCGGTCTCTGCCGATCCACTCGAACTGGGCGTCGCCGGCGCCCATGTCGGTCTCGCTCACGAGGCCGAGCTCTGCGGCGGAGCCAAGCGTGCGGTACACGGTCGACGCGTCTACGTAGGGATAGGAGCGGCGCACTTCGTCCAGGACGCTCGACGCCGTGACGTGCTTCCCGGCATGGCGCAGCGTCGAGAGGATCAGCATGCGCTGGGGGGTTATCTTCTGGCCGGCGTCGCGCAGGACGACGGCGGTTTCGGTTTCACAGCTCATTAGAGTTTGTTTGGCAATTCCGATCGCGCTGGGCAGCCGATAGCAGATGCAATCATTGGCAGTTGCATTTTATAGACGGTGGCAAATGAGCGTCAACCACCGGCTGACGTGGTGTCAGAAGTTCGCGGACCAGCCCTGCGTGTTCCGCAGACGCGTGCCCGAGAACTCCAGCGTTGAGGCGATCACGCGCGACCAGAGGTCTGTCAGCGCCGGCGTGACGCGCAGCTCTAGGCCCGATTCGGCCAGCGCGCCTAGTAGGTCGCCGACGGGCTCGACCGCTAGCGGTGCGACTGCGGAGGCGCTCACCCAGCGACCGGCGATCGAGTCACGCAGCTCGAACGTGTCGTCCGGCAAGGCGTACCGATGGAGCTTCGCCGAGCGGATGCGGTCGAGCCACGCCGCCTCGACGCCGATGACCGTCGACGCGTCGATGCCGCCGAACCAGCGCTCGCGGTCCTCGGCGCTCGTCTGAGACCCGGGCCAGAAGCAGGCGCGGGGACAGTCGAGCGGGAAGTAGTACATGGGCGCGTGCCACTCGTCGATCGCCCAGACGTGCGCCTCGCTGGAGATACGGCTGCGTCTGGGCTCGAAGATGCGGATGTGCGGCCCTTCGGAGAAGTGGTAGAGGGGCATCCGAGATCACTGCTATTGTCTTTGATCGAGAACCTTGATTTGCCACGATGACGCGGCGTTGAATTGATCAACGTGTCGCAGCACGTCAGTCAGTTGTTCGGACGAGATGCCTACTTCATCTTCACTCCCGGAGGTTAGCGGTACGCCGGTCGGCATGCTGTCGGTGAAGACGTGCACGTCGGTCCCATCGACGTTCCACTTCCGCGATTCCTCGTAGAATGAGGGAGTATGTCCTGGAACTTCTTCGAAGGTGAAGTATTCGTCTATGTTTCCTTCCTTCCGGATCGCAACCATGTACACCTGTCCGCCATCGATCAGCTCTATGGCTCGTTCGAGCGAAATTGGGGGGTAATCGATCGACTGACCCCCGCGTCCGCCGCCGCCAGTCGCCAACCCAACGAGCGCGACGCTAAGGAGAATCAGGGCTAACACTGAGCCTATGGAGCCGACGACGACTCCGAGCCAAAACGAACGCGACCCGAGTCGCAATTTCGACTCCTAGCCGCCGGCGAGGGGCGGTATCAGAATGACCCGGTCGCCTTCCTTGAGTGCATGCGAGGGGTCAGCGTTGGTGTTGCCGACGATGATGACGCTGGCCAGCTCTTCGGGCATCCCGAGCTTGACGACGAGGTCCTTCACGCGCGCGCCGTCAGGGATTTCGTAGTCGAAGGTGTCCTGGCCGTTGGGGGAGTACTGGTCGAGGTAGGCCTGTAGTTCGACGCGGACTTTCATGACGCCTCCGTCATTCTGAGGCACGAAGAATCTGGCGTGGCAAGGCGTTTGTATCGTGTTGGAAAGTCCGCGCCCCCTGCGTTGTGTCCCGAATGGGAACGACGGGCGACCGTTGGGAGAGGGACAGATCCTGCGTTCCTCAGGATGACAGTGGGGGACCGCGCTGGCTTGCCGCTCATTTCTTGATCGTCTCGTAGGCGAGCATGCCGTAGTTTATTCGCTCGCCGCCGAGCATGTGCTTCCATTTCGAGATGTCGGTCCTGCGGCGGATCATCGCCTGGACGACGCCGAGGTCCTGGATGTGCTCGGCGCGGCCGATCACCACGGCGCCGACGATGCGGTTGCCGTCCAGCAAGAGTTTGCGGTAGATGTTGGCGGCCGGATTGTGAAAGATGATCGCCTCGAGGCCGGGGCGGCCAGACGGCCCGTCGGGGTCGCGGAATTCGCCGACGGAAGCGGAGGCGAGGCCGAACAGCTCGGTGACGTTCCAGCTCAGGCTTCCAGGGTAAGTCTCAGCGTCACCCGCCATGTTGGCGCCCGCGACGCGCCCCTGGTCGATCGCGGTCGGCCAGATGGCGTGGACGACCCGCTCGCCTGAGAGGAAATCGTGCGTCTCGGCGCAGTCTCCCGCGGCGTAGACATCCGGCACGCCGGTCTCCTGGCGCTCGTTCGTGACGACGCCGTTGGCGATGTCGATGCCGGAGTCCTGCGCGAAGTCGATGTTCGGGCGGACGCCAGTGCCGCAGACGATCATGTCGGCGTCGAAGGTCTTGCCGCTGCCCAGACTGATGCTGTAACTCTTGCCGTTCCTTGCCTCGATGCCTGATACCGAATCGCCGAGGAGGACGTCGATCCCCTTCTCACGCATGCCCCGTTCGAGCGCTTTGCCGCCTGTCTCATCGAGGAGCTGCGGCATCACCTGGTCGGCAATCTCGACGACGGTGTATTTGAGGGGCGCGGCTTTAATAAGCGCGCTGACCGTGAGCAGACTGATGAAGCCGGCGCCGATCACGAAGCAGGTCTTCGCCTTCGCCATCTGCTCCTCGAGTTTGCGGGTGTCGGCCAGCGTCCAGTGGTAGCAGACGTCGGCCTGGTCGATGCCCTGAACGGGCGGGACGCGAGAGGCGGAGCCGGTGCCGATGAGCAGCTTGTCGTATGAGACGGAGCGGCCGTCTTCCAGCCCGATAGTCTTGTTCTTCGCGTTAAGGCTGGAAGCGCCTATGCCGATAATCGTCTCTACGCCATTGGCTTTGAAATAAGCGTCCTCCTGGAGGGTGATCTGGCGGAGGTTCTTCTCCCTCGAGAGGATGTAGGGGAGGGCGACGCGGGAGTAGGCGGGATCCGGCTCCTTCGAGATGAGAGTGATCGGGCCGGTCTTGTCGCGCTGGCGGATCGCGTCGATGGCCGTGAGGCCGGCGGCGGAGTTGCCGAGGATGACGTACTGGGTCATGGTCTAAGCCGAGATCGCGCTAGGGAAGCGGGTGTCGAAATCCAGTATTCCGACCCATTCTGGGCGAATAGCGATTCGGCCCATGTGCGAGATCATACCCTTCACCTGCTCGACCCAAGCCATCCCTTGTTGCTCTCCGAAATAACGCCGCGCAGATTCCGCGTACTCCGGCGTGATACCTTGGACCATTTGCACTGTCGCGGTGCCGCGTACAAGAAGCACTTTATGGGGATAGGCATTGCCGTCGATGGTGAGGGCTACTTTAGGGTTTTTCTCAATCGCCTTCAGTTTTGGGGCTCGCTCTGGCGAACCAAGCACAAATTCCCGTCCGTCCCAGTGGAACCAGATTGGCACGACTCGTGGGGTCCCGTCGAACCAGTTGTAGGCCAGCCTGGCCGGAATGGTAGAGCCGACGAGTTCCTGGGCAACAGGATCGTTTAGAAGATCCAGGCTACCCTGCCGTGTGCCCATTGTCCCCTACCTGCCCTTTTACCCAATCCCCAGTTCGGCAAGCTTCGCCGCGCTCGGGTTGCCGTCGTCGTCCCAACCTCGGAGGCGGTAGTACTCCTCGAGCATCGGGGCCAACTCGACGACCTGGTTCTGCACTGCGCCGTTGGTGAGGGGCTCGCGCGTCATGCGTGGCGGGAGCGAGTCGTCCTTGCGGCTGAGGCCGGCTTTGTTGTTGAAGAGCCGTTCGAGGTTCCAGATGCGGTCTCCCGCCTGCATCCACCCCTCCAGGCTGAGGTTCTCGCCGGTGCAGGCGTTGTACATCGGGAAGAGCTTCTCGGGCTGAGTGGCGCCGAAGGAGGCGAAGGTGCAGACGCCGACGGCGTCTTCGGCGGCGGCCTTGTCCTGGAGCTGGACCTGGACGGCGGCCTTGCCTTCGGTGGCGAAAGGGTCGAGGCGCTGGTCCTGCGGGGCGAACCACTCGACGGTCATTGAGTAGCCCCGCAGGTGGCAGGCCCCGCGGTTCGAGGTGGCGTAGCCGAGGCCCATGCCCTTGGCGCCGCGCGCGTCGTAGGCTGCGAAGTCCTGCTTCTTCGAGCCCATGAACAGCTCCGGGTGGCCGTAGTGCTCGGCGAGACGGTAGCCGCCCTCGGCCAGCAGACGCGAGAACTTGCCGTTGGGGTAGGACATCATCTCGAGGCAGCGCATGACGGCGTCGGCATTCCCGAACTTCAGCTCGGTGCCGACTTCGGCGAGGTCTTCCTGCGGAATGTAGCCGCGCTCGGCCAGCTCCATGGCCGTGGCGACGGTGCCGCCCGCCGAGATCGTATCGACGGCGTAGAGGTTGCAGAGGTAGTTGGCGTAGAGAACGGCGTCGAGCTCGCCGACGCCGCAGTCGCTGCCGAGGCCGAAGATCGTCTCGTATTCGGGGCCTTCGCCCCGGCCGCTGTACTTGCCGCCGGGCTTGATTTCGGTCACGCGGGCGCAGCCGATCGGGCAAGAGTAACAGCCCTTGTTCCGCCTGAGGACCGTGGTGGCGATCGTCGGCCCGGAGATTGCATCGGCCTGCTCGAACTGCCCCACCTGGAAGTTGTTCGTCGGCAAGATGCCGACAGAGTTCGTGAAGCCGACCGTGGAGGCGGTCCCCAGGCCGCGAAGGGCTTTCGACGTGGTCGGTGAGGCATTGATGTCCTTCATCGCCTCGAAGACAAGGCGGCCGAACTCGAGCGGATCGGCGCATTGTACGGCGCCGGTGCCTCGGACAGCGATGGCCTTGACGTTCTTCGACCCCATAACTGCGCCGACGCCCGAGCGGCCGGCGGCCCGGGACTTGTCGTTGATGACGCAGGCGACGCGATTCAAGTTCTCACCAGCGGGGCCGATGCCGGAGATGCGCGCCGACGGATCGGTCTCGGCACGGAGCGTGTCCTCCGTCTCTTCTGTGGTCTTGCCCCAGACGTGCGCGGCATCGCGGATCTCGACCTTGTCGTTCTCAATCCAGATGTAGACGGGCTTGGGCGCCCTGCCTTCGAGGATGACCATGTCGTAGCCGGCGAACTTGAGCTCGGGGCCCCAGTAGCCGCCGGAGTTCGAGCAGGCGACCGCGTCGGTGAGCGGGCTCTTGCAGAGGACCATGTAGCGGCCGCCCGTCGGGGCGTAGGTGCCTGTTAGGGGGCCGGTGGCGAAGATAAGCTTGTTCTCTGGGCTGAGGGCGTCGACCGTGGGGTCCATCTCTTCGTAGAGATAGCGGGTGCCGAGGCCGCGGCCGCCGATGTACTCGCGCGCCCACTCCAGGTTCAGCGGCTCTTTCGTCGCGGCGCCTTTCGTGAGATCTATCCGGAGGAGCTGTCCTGTCCAGCCGTAAGGCATCGTGGTTCTCCTTGCCCGTCTGGGCTAGCTCGCCGCCGCAGCGGGCTTCTCGGCGATGTCCATGCGGACCATCCACTCGATCGGCTCGACTTCGACGAACTCCAGGGCGTCGTAGGTGCAGATCTTGACGCACTGAGGGTCGCCCCCGCAGAGGTCACAATTGTGGGAGACATTCTTCTCTTCGTGGAAGCCCATGACGCTGAAGGGGCAGGCGACCATGCACATCTTGCAGCCGATGCACTTGTCGTCGTTGACCTGGACCATGCCGTTGGCGTCGCGAGTGATAGCGTACGTTGGGCAATTGCTCAGGCAGGGGGCGTCTTTGCAGTGGAAGCAGGTGACCGGCAGGTAGACAGCCTCGTCGACGAAGTCGTGGACGAAGATGCGGGTCTTGGAGGGCTGGAAGGCGCCTTCATGGAAGAAGGAGCAAGCGCCCTCGCAGAGGTGGCAGGCGACACACTTCTGCGGGTGGGCGAGGACCATCTTCACGGGTAGGCTCCCTTCAAGCGACTCCCTGCCATGCGACCCTCAAGATACGTTTCGGAATGTACGGTGTCAACGCGAGCTTGCCCGTGCCATGCGTCCCTTGGGGTTTGCGTTCTTGACGTCTACTCTGTAAGCGGAGGCCTATCTCGCAGTGAGTAGAACGACCGACGATCGCCACCATGGGGAGCCGGCACTCGCATTCAACCCCCGGAACGATCAAGCAGAAAACGACCAAAAGTTTCGCGCGCTTCCACGAACGAAAAATTCCTTAAAAGCAAACTTTTTTGGAAAGCGACCAAAACCGCACCGCGAATGACGCGTCTCAACCAAACAGAAGCCGGCGGTTACATCGCCCGCGGCTTGGCTGTATACTCACCGCGCAGCAAGGAGGTTGCTAGATGCCAATGGTGAACGCAAACGGAGTCGACATCCACTATCGAGACGTGGGCGAGGGGTTTCCCATAGTCCTCATTCACGGGTATACAGGGAACTCGCGGAACTGGGCGCTGACCGCGCCGGCGCTGGCGGAGCACTTTCGGGTGACCTCGGTCGACCTGCGCGGGCACGGACTGTCCGCGAAGCCCGTGAGCGAGGACGCATACGCGCTCGAGATGATGGCGACCGACGTCTACGAGCTGCTGAAAAGCTTGCAAGTCAGCGAATGTGTGCTTGTCGGCCACTCGATGGGCGGAATGGTCTCGCAGCTGCTCGTGCTCGGGCATCCGGAAGCCGTGCGGGCGCTTGTGCTCGTCGATACGGCGGCGGAGGTGCCCAAAGGCCTGCTCTATGAGGAGCGCCGGAAGCAGCGGCAGAAGCTCGTGGAGATTGCGAAGAACGAGGGGATGGAGGCGGTCTTCGAGGAGCAGCTGAAGGTCACGCCGATTCCTGAGGCGTTCACGGCCAACCGGGAGTACATTGACGTCTGGCGGCAGCAGTTCCTGATGACATCACGTGAGGCCTATATCGCATGCGCCAACGGGATGTCCTCGCGGCGATCGCTATTGAGCGATCTGGCTGCCATCACAGTCCCAACGCTCATCATCTGTGGCGAGCACGACGAGCCGTTCCTGGAGCCTTCGCAAGAGATGCACGAGGCGATCGCGGGGAGCGAGCTCGTCATCATCCCGGGCGCGGGACACGGGCCGCAAATGGAGACGCCGGGCGAGTTCAATCGGGTGCTTCTTGGGTTCCTGTCTAGGGTGCCTCAAACAAGTCCTGTTTGAAAGGGCACCGGCCCCGCGATGAGCCATCAGAGGGAAGTGGTTATTGACGCTCTCACACTAGTCTGATATGTATGGCGCATCCTAGAAACACGACGAACAGTCACTCCAGTCGGAGGAGCGAGCATGGGTCGCGAAGAGATGCTGAAAAACGTGGAGATATTTTCTGAGCTTGGGCGCCGTGACCTTGAGCGCGTGGGCAAGCTGATGGTCCCGCGACAGATCAGGGCGGGTGAAGTGATCATCAAGGAGGGCGATCAGGCGGCGGGGTTCTTTGTCATCAACAGTGGCAAGGTCGAGGTCGTTCAGGACGTGGACGGTAGCAACCCCCAGCAGCTGGCAACGCTCGGCCCCGGGGACTTCTTCGGCGAGATGGCGCTGTTCGAGGGCTTTCCGCGAAACGCGACCGTGCGCGCTATGGGAACCACCCGGAGATCGCGGTCGGGATCGTGCATGTGCTCGTGCGGCGGCTGCGCGAGGTTGAATCAAAGCACACGCATTAGATAGCCGTCAGCAATAAGCTCGCAGCTGTCCGCCAGCAGTGGGCCGCCTCGCGGCTAGTCCAGAATTGCGCCTTGAGCACGCAGCTGCCTCTGTAGGACCGGTACATCAAGCTGTTTAACGTTGAGGCCTGACTTGACCGCGAGTGCCGCAGCGGTGCCGGCGGCCTCGCCCGTAGCCATGCAGGGCGGGATCTCCTTCGTTGCGTGGTGGACGCGGTGATCGACGGAGATGCAGCGGCCGGCGACGAGAAGATTTTCGAGCGAGCGCGGCAGCAGGCTGCGGTACGGGATGTTGTATACGCAATCGTACTTTGTCCAGTGGCCGGTGCGGGCGATGACGTCGTCGAATTGCCGGTCCAGATCTTCGCGGGTCATCACGTAGTCTCCTTGAAGGCGCCTTGATTCCGTGATCCCGAGCTGATCGGCCATCAGCGAGACGGTAGAGTTGTCGAATCCGGGTACACTGCCGCGCAGGCGGCCAGCTTCGTTCATGACCATCTCGCGACAGTCAATGAGCGCGTCTGAGACTTCGGCGGGATCTGTCGCGTCGATCTTGCGCTTGACTCGCGCTTCGCCGCCCCAGGGGACCAGAACCCGACCTCCGCCCGGCGTGTGGAAGAAGAGGCCGCGGCCGGGAACGGCGGCCGGCTCGACGTTGGACATTTCGAACCAGAGCCAGGGGTGCACGCGCTCGAGTTCGTACGGCTCGTCGGCGGCTGCGAAGATATCGCCGTCGCCGGTGGCATCAATGACAACTTTGGCCGCGATTGCTTGCCTTCCGGCTTTGTTCTGGATGACGATGGCTTTGATCGTCCCGTTCTCTACGACGGGCTCGCAGGCCCATGTCTGGTAGAGAACGCGAACGCCGGCATCCTTGAGCATGTGATCGGCCGCGTAGACGAACTCGTGGGCATCGAAGGCGACGGAGTAGCGAACGCGGTGTCCTTGGGGCGAAGGACTGCCCCAGACGAGACCCCATTGGGCATAGTGTTCGACGAGTTTTGGGTCTAGGTCGTTCCATTGGTTGCGCGGCGGGTAATACACGGCGTTGCGAGCGTCCATGCGATCGACGATCTCCTGACATATGCCACCGACTGCTTGATGCCCGGCGCCGTCATCCATGGTCAGGAGCAGGATGATGAGTCCACCCGTGGCGAGGCCGCCGATGTAGCTGAAGCGCTCGATAAGGAGGACCACAGCGCCGTTGCGGGCGGCGGCGACCGCGGCGGACAGCCCAGCAGAGCCGCCGCCGACGACGAGCACGTCAACCCGCGACATTACGGGGACGCGAGACTTCGGGAGGTCGATGAATTCCGGTTTCGGTCCCGCAGTCACTGGCGGTTATGGCCCGGGAAGAAGCCGGCTAGGAGGCGGTGCGCCATTGGCCCTTGCCCTGACGGGTCTTGCGGGCGGCCTGAGCGTGCAGAAGTGTGCCTTCCGCCACGACGTCGACTGCGTCCATCTTGCTGAAGGCGTAGGGGAGGAACTGTTCTGGGTCCACTTCGCATAACACTTGGGCGCTGGTGTACACGTCGCCTTCGGTGTAGACGGCTTCGATGACCTGACGAACCGGTATGTCGGCGACCGGGTCATGCGGAGAATCGCGGAAGACCAACTCGCCCCGTCCGCGTCTACCGACCCTAGTGTTCGTGTCTGAAGTCACGTGAATAAGCCGAGGAGGCGAGTCGAAGCCCACGCCGTCGACGCGAGGAGTGAATTTGAAGTGGAAAGTGGAGCTTTCACGCCGGCCGGTGGCGGCGGCCCCTGTCATGCGGCCGCGCAGGCTTATCAGCCGGATTTCGTTACGCTCGGCGTAACCCCAAACGTGCTCATCCTGTTGTTCGAAGATTATCTTCGCTAACTTTTTGGGCTCACCATACAGTTCTCGACCGAAGACAACAGCCTCCGATGTCGAGACGGGCATCGTGACGCAATAGTTGCCAATGATGTCTTTGTAGCGGGCCTTGATGTAGAGAGCGGCGCCGAGGAACGGCCCGACGCAGTTCGAGTTGCCGATCTGCGCGACCCAGGCGCTCCCGAGAGGCTCGGGCGTCGGTTCCAAAGGTGGAGGAAGTAGCTGGCGAATGGTCTCGGGCGTCGTCTCGAAGACCACGGTGAGGTTCTGCGTTCCGAGGAAGTGGCAACGCGAGAACGTCTTCTGGATACGCCGGATTTCCTCGAGCGTTTTGACGAACCGCAAGTACTCCTCCTGAATTGGGTTCATGATAAAGGATGCATCCTGGGTGTCCAAGCGTTGCGTTTTACGTACGAACGTCGTGAAGTGCGCGCGCGTGCCGGTATCGATAGCTGAGACCTGTTTGCCATAATGGGACGCGTATGTCCCCGTTCCAGGCTCCAGCCTGAGCATGTCCGCCGAAGCCGCCGAGACGATTGCGGCGCCGCCCGGAACGATCGACGAAGAGCACCTCATCCGTTCGGTCATCCGGCTGGCCTGGCCTGTCGTGGTGCAGCAAGTCAGCTTCTCGATGGTGCAGCTCGTCGACACGGCGTTGGTGGGGCACCTGGGCGAAGATTCCCTCGCCGGTGTTCGTCTGGCCGGCCAGATCTTCTGGTTCTCGCAGGCGGGCATGATGGCGCTGGCGGTCGGTTCAACCGCTGTTATCGCGCGGAATGTCGGGGCGAACCGGCCGGAGCTGGCGTCCCGAACGCTTCGCAACGCGATCATGATGGCATTGGCATGGGGCGTGCTTGTTGGGGTGGTGATGTGGTTTCTGGGGAACTCCTGGTTGAAGCTGCTTGGCGCCGAGCCGGAAGCGCGCCACCAGGGCACGGTTTACCTGAAGGCGGCGGCAGTGGGTATGCCCTTCTGGTCACTCACGTATGCAGGAAGCGCCTCTCTTCAGGGGGCAGGCGATACGCGGACGCCTATGGCCATAGGCGTCTTAGTCAATGCGACTAATATCGTGATCGCCTATACGCTGATCAATGGCCGGGGGCCGTTCCCTCGGCTCGATGTGCTGGGATCGGGAGCGGGATTCAGCGGCGCCGCGATCATCGGCGGCAGCCTCGTCCTTACCGTACTTGCTTCGGGCACCAGGATCATCCACTGGTATCCCTGGGAGGCGCTGAGATTTGATCGGGTGGAAGCGGGACGTGTGCTAAACGTAGGCGTGCCCGCCGGCCTGGAGCAGATACAGTTCAACATTGCCTTCATGACGTATACGCGCATTATCGCGACTCTCGGCACGACGGCGCTGGCGGCGCATGGCGTCACGCTGGCGATCCAGAGCCTCACCTTCAACGTCGGCTTTGGGCTCAGTGTGGCGACGACGGCGCTGGTAGGCCAGAGCCTTGGGGCGCACCGTCCAGACCTGGCCGAGAGATCGACCTATGTTACGATGCGCTACTCGCTTGCGTTCATGGTCGCGCTGGGCGCGGTGCTGATGATCTTCGGCGGCCAGATAACTGACCTCTTCGTTGGAGGGAAGAATGCGGACGAAGTTGTCCACATCGGCCGGCAGCTGCTCTTCGTGTTCGCCTTCGCTATGCCGGCGCTGGCTGTGAGCCTCTGCCTCGGAGGCGGGTTGCGCGGCGCGGGGGATACAAGGGCGGTACTCCTGATCATGGCGGGGACGACGTGGATCGTGCGCTTGATCCCGGCCTACCTTCTGGCCATTACCTTCGGGCTGGGGGTGCCTGGAGCGTGGGTGGCCGCCGTCCTCGACATCAACTCGAGAGCTGTGCTCATGTTCCTGCGATTCAGGCAGGGGCGCTGGAAGGAGATCAAGGTCTGACGGCACTTCGGCGAAGGGCCGCATGCTAGAATTATCCGGCCGCGATGATTGTATACACGCTCCGAAATTGTCCCACTTGCGATAAGGCGCGCAGCGCGCTTCGAGAACGAGGGATCGAATTCGAGGAGCGACGGGTAGACGAGAAGGCGGAATGGTGGGACG
>WNGG01010571.1_pt1 | contig 19446 bp, 21 predicted proteins | sample 5400661 | NCBI WGS metagenome assembly WNGG01 (sample SAMN13153372, study PRJNA577476) | soil metagenome | isolation source: 100 cm soil or saprolite under Garry oak tree replicate 1 | place: USA:California | collected 2016-06-15
TCCGCAGCCAGTTTCCTCAAGGGAAGCTCTAACCTATAGAAAAGTAAAGTCTTAATTAGGGCAGAATACTTCCAAAGAGTGGAAGGGTAGTTGCATCGTAGAGCTCTAGTGCGTTGGTGTACGCGGTAGGGTGCCTGTCATGAAGCAGAGTTTTCGCCTCAGCCTCGGAGCGGTGGTTCTGGCGTTAGCCACGCTGGCTGCGGTGATCTTTGCCCTTTTGAATTTTGACCAACGCGCGCGGTTTGAATCGCCGGACGATGCAGTGGTTTGGCGCGACACGGACCACGGCGTGGAGGCTTGGAAGGTGAGCCCGAACGGCCCCGCGGCGCGCGCGGGAATCCAGCAGGGCGACCGGCTGATCGAAATCAACGGACAGCCAACGACGAGCGCGTTGCAAGTAACGAGGCGCGTCTGGAAAGCCGGTCTGTGGAGCCAACTGCGGTACAAGGTCGAGCGGGGCGGCGACTCGTTTGAAACACCGGTGGTGATTGCGGCCGCCGAGAAGCCGGTGACCGCAGAGAATTACCTGCGTGTCGTCGGACTGATTTACCTATTCATCGGAATTTTCATCTTTGTGCGTCGGTGGAATGCCCCGCGGGCGATTCATTTCTACGTTTTTTGCCTGGTTTCTTTCGTTCTGTACTCATTTCACTACAGCGGAAAGCTCGATGCGTTCGACTATGAAGTGTACTGGTCGAGCGTCGTCGCTCGGCTGCTGGCGCCTGCGTTGTTGCTGCATTTTGCGCTAGTTTTTCCGGAACGAACCGAGGCTGCGCAAAAGCTTCTTACGAAACTGGCACTTGTGTATGGACCGCCACTGGCGCTTCTGCTCGTGCATTTGGGAGTAGCCAGCAACACGTTGGGCTTTCTGCCGTGGCTTGGCGCCCGAATACTGCTGGACAAGGTTGAACTCGGTTATCTAGCCGCCTGCTTTATCGTCGCTGGCTTGGTTTTCTATGCGAACTTCCGCAAGTCGCCGTCTGGAGTTTTGCGCCAGCAATTGAAGTGGCTTTCCGGCGGTACCCTTGCGGGGAGCCTGCCGTTCGCCTTTTTTTATGCTTTTCCTTACCTGCTAAATCCACTGCAAAAGCCGTGGATGATGTTTTCCTCGTTGAGCCTGGTGCTGATTCCGTTGTGTTTCGGCTACGCGATCATCCGCTACCGCTTGATGGACGTGGACATCATCTTCAAGCGCGGACTGGCGCATACGGCGGCGACCGCTGCAGTTGCGGCGGTATGCTTCGCGCTGGTTGGATTGAGTGGAGGTATATTCCACACGAATTCGGGCGACCGATTTGTCGCGGTCCTGGCAATAACGGTCGCGTCGTTTCTGTTCCAGCCGATCCGCGTATGGATCCAGGGGCGGCTCGATCACTTCTTCTATCGCGACCGGCTGGACTATCGCCGCACGCTGATCGAATTCGGAAAAACGCTGACCAATGAAGTACGGCTCGATCCGATGCTGACTTCGGTGATGGACCGTGTTTCGCAGACGCTGCTGGTTGACCGGCTGGCAGTTTTTGTAGAGGACGCGCAGGCGCCGGGAAAAATGAGGCTGGCGCGCTCGATGGGCGTGCGGGTGAACGAACTTTTGGATTTGAGCTTCCTCGAGCCGGCCCGGCCCGAGATCGCGCGTGGGGCGCTCTTTTTCGAGTCGCCTCGCGCGGCACGCGACGTGAGCCCGTCGGTGCACGATGCATTGCAACAGTTGGACTTGAATTACTACGTTCCGTGCCGCATTCGTGAGCGGAGCGTCGCGGTGCTGGGACTTGGCAAGACCGTGGACGGCGATTTCCTGTCGAGTGACGACGTGGAATTGGTGGAAACGATCGCGGGATACGTAGCGGTGGCGCTCGACAACTCGCAGCTTTACAACTCGCTTGAACAGAAGGCACTGGAGATCGTGCGATTGAAGGACTTCAGCGAGAACATCGTGGAATCGCTGCACGTGGGCGTGCTTGCCGTGGACCTGAGCGGATCGGTGGAAAGCTGGAACACGCGGATGGAGCAGCTTTTTGGCGTTTCGCGGCAGGAAGCGGTGGGGGCACAACTCGATTCGTTGTTGCCAGCGGAACTCGCCTCGGAAATCGCTGCGCGGGGCGATGGCGAGCAGATCACCGGCATCTACAAACAGAGACTGCAGCATCAGGGGCGATCGCTGACACTGAACGTTTCGATCACGCCGCTGGTGAGCAAGTCCGGCGACCGCATCGGCCGGCTGCTGCTCTTCGATGACGTGACGCAGCGGGAACATATGGAAGAGCAGATGTCGCAAACGGAAAAGCTGACATCGCTAGGGCTGCTGGCGGCTGGCGTGGCGTGAATTTTTCGCGAACCGGGGCCGCCGAAATTGCGAATGTCGACGTAAACCACGTAGTTGAGGAAACGCTCTCTCTTGTATCGCACCCGCTGAAGACGGCACAGATTCAGGTGGTGAAGAATCTGGGAGATGGACTGCCGGCAGTGCGCGGGTCGGCGAACAAATTGCAACAGGTATTCCTGAATCTTTTTCTGAATGCGCGTGACGCGATGCCCTCGGGCGGCATCTTGGAAGTGAGGACGAGCGCGCATAACGGCAGCGTGGAAATTGAAGTAGTCGACACGGGAGCGGGAATTCCGCGCGAGCACATACACAGAATTTTTGATCCGTTTTTTACGACCAAGGCCAGCGGTCGAGGCACCGGCCTGGGGCTTTCCGTGAGCTACGGAATCATCAAGGAGCACGCGGGGAAAGTGGATGTCCGTTCGGCGCCCGGCAAAGGCACGTCATTTCACGTCGAGTTCCCAGCGGTGAGGAAGCCGGTTCATGTCTAAAGGTGCGATTCTCGTCGTTGACGATGAATCTGAAATTCGAGAAGGGCTTGAGCTGCTGTTGACGAGCGAGGGCTACGGCGTGTCGAGCGCCGAAACGGGCGAATCCGGTTTAGGAAAGCTCGGGGAGCAGCCGTTTGATCTGCTGTTACTTGATGTGAGCTTGCCCGATCGTAACGGGCTGGAGTTGCTGCGGGAAGTACGTCGGCGCGATCCTGACCTGCCGGTGGTACTAATTACGGCGTACGGCTCAATTGACATGGCGCGCGCGGCGTTCAAGGGCGGCGCTCTCGATTACATTACCAAGCCGTGGTCAAACGATGAGCTGCTTGCGCAAGTGGCGCAGGCCGTAGAATCGCGGAAGCTCCGCGAAGAGAACGTTCAACTGAAGCGGGCGCTGAAGCAGCGTTCGAGTTTTCCAAACATTATCGGCAAGAGCGAAAAGATGTTGACGCTCTTCGATCTTGTGGCGCAGGTCGGCCCTTCGCGTTCGACAGTGCTGATCAGCGGGGAGAGCGGCACGGGCAAGGAATTGATCGCGAAAGCGATTCATTCCGCTTCGCCTCGCGCTGACAAAGCGTTTGTTCCGGTAAATACGGGCTCCATTCCTGTCGATCTGCTGGAATCGCAGCTGTTCGGCCACGTGAAGGGCGCGTTCACCAGCGCGGTTTCTTCCAAGAAGGGTCTCTTCGAAGTTGCGGATCAGGGCACGATTTTCTTCGACGAAATCGCCACCATCAGCCCGGAGACGCAGGCAAAGCTGCTTCGCGTAATTCAGGAACGTGAATTCATGCGACTAGGCGGCACGGAGCAATTGAAAGTTGATGTTCGGATCGTCGCGGCTTCGAATGTCGAACTTCTGTCGCTTGTGAGGGAAGGCCGCTTTCGCGAGGATTTGTACCACCGCTTGAACGTGATTCACCTGACCCTTCCGCCGCTGCGCGACCGTCGCGAAGATGTGCCGATGCTGCTGGCGCATTTCCTTGTGCGGTATTGCGAGGAAAACGCGAAGCCGATGCGGCAATTCACGCCCGCGGCGCTGAAATTGATGATGGATTACGACTGGCCTGGCAATGTTCGTGAACTCGAGAACGTAGTTGAGAGAGCTGTAGTGTTGTCCACGACCGAACGCGTAGATGCGGACCTGTTGCCAGAAAGTATTCGCAGCAAGGAGATTGTCCGCGGAGTGCGGTTGCAGTTGTCTGAATTTATGCCGCCTCTCCCGGGCGAACCGGGCGCGCGCACGGGTGCAGACCAATCGCGGCCATCCTTGTTCCAGATCATGGATGAGATTGAGCGCCGCATCATCATCGACATGCTGGATCGTACGGGGTGGAACCAGACTGAGGCTTCGGAACGATTTCTGATTCCGCTTTCGACCTTGAATCAAAAGATCAAACGGCTGGGAATTGACGTACGTCGCAGAGCGCGCGGCGAGGAATCGTTCATCGCTTCGTCGGGAAAGTAGCCGGCGAGACTGATGACGCAGGCAGCTTATCGGTAGGAGCAATCATGCAAACGAAACGCGAATGGATAACGGGAACTGCGCTTTTTGCAGCGGCGCTGCTGATTGTGCTGCTGCCTTCGGGTGCGCGTTCGAGCGCGGCACAGACTGCCGCGCAATCTGACGAGCCTGTCCCTGCCTATCACACGCAACCACCAACGGGCGCCCTCCCGGATACGATGGATCCCGCGCAATTCGAAAATCCGGTTGTCAAAAATGCCTACGCGCTTGCCGCAAAAGTAAAAAAAGTGTTGTACCAGGAGCCGTGCTACTGCCACTGCGACCGCGCCCACGGTCATGGCAGCTTGCTCGATTGCTTCACCAGCAATCACGGATCAATGTGCAACATCTGCATGGGCGAGGCGCTGTACTCCTACGAACAGACGCGCAAGGGAAAAACGCCCGCGCAGATTCGCGCTGGGATTCAAAGCGGTGAGTGGCAGCACATTGACACCGCGAAGTATCAGACCTATCCGGCCAAGCCCTGAGACGTAAAGATAAGTAACTGGGCAATTAGAGGCAGGTAAACTGCTTGTGTCGCGCCAGCTCGCACCCATAAAATTAAAGCACCCAGCAACCTGGAGGATAAATGAAGTTTCGCAACACGATGCGTCTGTGCTCGATTCTGCTTGCTGCAAGCCTGGTGTCCGCGGGTTCCCTTCCCGCGCGCGCGCAGGAGAAAGATCATGCTGTTTCGTCTGGCCAGCTTCGCAAAGATGTTCAGAAAGCTGCAGAAACGCGGCAGGCAAACGAAGCAGCGGTACGAGAGATGTTTGCCACCGACAGGGCCCGGGAAACACTGAAATCGGCTGGGGTTGACTACCAGAAAGTAGACCAGGCGATCAGCCAGGTGAGCGACGAAGATCTGGCACGCATGGCTGATCGTTCACGCGACGTGCAAAAGGATTTCGCCGCGGGTCGACTCGGTGACCGCGATCTGATCATCATCCTGCTTGTGGCGGTTGCGCTGATTCTCATCATCGTCGCAGTGCGCTAAGCGACGAATCGCCGCGAGAGCGAGGCAGTTCTGCTTGCCCGAAAACAATTCGTCTTCTTTGGAGCGCTTTTCCCGGTGTTGTGTGCTGTGGCCATGGCGGGCGCTTCGGGTTTGTGGCTGGATGTTCCTTATATCCACCAGGAGAAGGACGGGTGCGGCTCGGCTTCGCTCGCGATGGTGTTGCGCTATTGGCACGGCAAGAATGTTTCGGTCGCGGAAGGGCGCGCCGATCCCAGCAGGATTCAGCGCGAGTTATATGCCGCAAAGCCGCGTGGAATCTATGCGGTCGATATGGAACGCTATTTGCGTGAATCCGGATTTGACGCGTACGCGTTTCGCGGTGACTGGAGCGACATGCGTTCGCATCTGGAAAAGGGGCGACCGCTGATTGCAGGATTAAAGCCGAAAGGTGCGCCCGCGCACTACGTGGTCGTTGTAGGAGTCGATCCGGAAGACGTGGCGGTGCTCGTGAACGATCCGGAACGCGGTAAGCTGTTGCGTATCGAGCGCGCGGAATTCGAAAAGGCCTGGCAAGGCACCCGGAATTGGACGCTCCTTGCGGTGCCTCACCACCCGGAGTGAAAGTCCGCCATCTTGTTTTCGCCGTCGTGCTGCTGGCCAGTGTCTCGCATCTAGGGAAGGCAGCGGATGAGGCGCAGCGACTCGAGTCCGTAAAAAGACTGTACCAACAGCAGAGGTGGGAGGAGGTCCTGCGCGAGGCGCAGGGCACTGTAGACCAGTCCGCCGATTTTGATTATTACGTCGGAATGGCGTTGTCGCGACTGGAGCGGTGGAACGAAGCGCGTGTTGCTTTTTCACAAGGTGCAAAGAAAGCGCTGCGTCTGGACGCGCAAGATCCCTACGTGGCGGAGTTCCTCGGCACAATTTACTTGCTCGAAGCAAACCTTGAAGCAGCGCTGAAATATTGGAATCACGTAGAAAAGCCGCGGCTGACGGCGGTCGAAGCCGTTCCCTCACCAAAAACCGAGAAGCGCTTGTTCGATCGGGCCATAACCTTTTCTCCGCCCGGAGTGCTTGAGCGCAAATCATTTTTGAGGACGAATGCGCTGCTTGAGAATCTGGACGTATTTCCGCAATGGCGAACGGAGCTCTCTCCGGCTCTGGCCGCGGAAAACGCCGAAGATTACAAAGCGACGATTCGCTTGAATGAGCGCACAAGCTGGGGCTCATCGGCCCAGGATGGCGCGATTTCGCTGTTGCGTGGGCTGCCGTACGAAACGATTTACCCCTCCTATTACAATTTACGCGGCGAAGCGATTAACTTTGATTCGCTCTTACGTTGGGATTCGGAAAAGCGCAGGGTTGCAGGGAGCTTTTCGTCTCCGCTTTTCCGGCAGCCTGCAAAACGTCTGCGAATTTTCTTCGACGCCCGAAATGAAAACTGGAACTTGTCGCGGACTTTTTCTGGTGGTTCGATCGCTGTCACCGACTTAAATCTGAAGCGATTTTCCGGCGGGGCGGAGTTGCATGTAGTGGAAAGCGGGCGATGGGATTTGACAGCAGGACTGGAAGGAATTTCGCGCGAGTTCCGGAATGTTCCGGAAGGGCTTTCCTTTGGCGCCACGTCATTTTTTGCTGATAGCGAAACTTTGGATGCGTGGCTCGGCATACATCGTTCCTTGGTCCGTATGCCCGAACGGCGGTTCACGCTTGATGGCCAAGCAGAAGTACGCGCTGGGAGAAATTATGCCCCAGGACAGGGGGCGTTCGGCGGTGTGAAAGGGGAGCTGAAGTCACGTTGGCTGCCAAAAGCGCGCGGGGACGACTACGAATTTCTTTCGTCGCTGCGAGGCGGCGAAATTTCTGGGAATGTTCCGCTGGATGAGCTTTACCAGTTGGGGGTCGAACGCGATAACGATCTCTGGCTGCGCGGGCATTCGGCCACAACCGATGGCCGAAAAGGACGTGCACCTCTCGGACGGCGTTATCTGCTGCTGAACTCCGAAGTGAGCAAAACTCTCTATGACGGAGCGTTCTTCCGTGTTCAGCTGGGTCCATTCTTTGACACTGGAGCGATCGCTGATGCGAGCGGAGAATTCGGTTCGCAGAAGTGGCTGTTTGATACTGGTGTACAGGCCAGGATCCGTGTTTTGGGGAGCGTGAGCGTAGTTCTCTCCTATGGCCGCGACTTGCGGAATGGCACGGGTATATTCTACGGAACTTCACTTCGTTGATCCGCCTGTGCCAAGATTTTGTCCCTGATTGTTTGGTTTTGCTAAACTGATTGGGCTTCGTCAAGCCAATTAGCCTGCCAGGTGATAGGGAGACCGATGTTCAAATCATTGCCATCTCGCCGAATCGTCGCAACGTTGGTTCTGTGTATCGTGTTTCTGGGCGTGTTGCGGGCAAGCGGGGCCATCGGCGATTCTTCGGGCGGATGGGGCTTCAACGCCGCAAATCTCGACAAAACATGCAAACCGTGTGACGACTTCTATCAATTCGCAATGGGCGGCTGGATGAAGAGCAATCCCATTCCGCCGGAGTTTCCAACTTGGGGATCGTTTACAGTTCTGGCCGACCGGAACCAGGCATCCATGCGCGGGATTTTGGAGGACGCGGCGAAAGCAAACGCTGCCGCAGGTTCCAATCAGCGAAAGATCGGCGATTTTTACGCCAGTTGCATGGATACCGCCGCGATCGACGCGGCAGCGGCAAAACCAATCGCAGGGGATTTGGCTGCCATCGAAAAACTGAAAGATCCGAGCGAATTACAACCGCTTATCGGACGTTTGCAGCAGACCGGCAGCGGTTTTCTTTTCGGTTTCGATTCAACTCAGGATTTGGATGACAGCACGCAGGTGATCGCGGAAATTGGGCAGGGCGGATTGGGGTTGCCGGAGCGCGACTACTACACTCGCACGGATGACAAATCAAAGCAGTTGCGCGCGGACTATGTGGCGCACGTCGGAAAAATGTTTGTGCTTGCCGGCGATTCGCAGGAAAAGGCGGACACCGAAGCACAATCCGTTATGAATTTTGAAACGACGCTTGCCAATGCGTCGATGCCCCGTGCCCAAATGCGTGACCCGCACGAGGTCTGGCACAAAATGACGCTCCCGCAGTTGGAGGCGCTCGCGCCAGTATGGCCGTGGGAAGCATACTTTCGGCAGCGCAATGCTCCAGAATTTTCGGCGATTAACGTCGAGCAACCAGATTTCTTCAAAGAAACAAATAGACTGCTCACGGCGGCCCCGCTCGATCAATGGAAATCGTATTTACGCTGGCACGTGATTCACGCCAGTGCCAACGAACTGTCCGACTCCTTTGTGCAAGAGAATTTCAGCTTTTACGGGGCGAAACTGGCGGGTTCGAAACAGATTCAACCACGATGGAAGCGCTGCGTGCAGAGCGTCAATCGGAACATCGGAGAAGCGCTCGGTCAAGTGTACGTTGAAAAGTATTTTCCGCCGGAAGCCAAAGCCCACGCGCGGGAAATGGTGGCGAATCTGATCGGCGCGCTGCGAAGCGATGTGCCGACTCTTGGCTGGATGGGGCCGGATACCAAAAAGCAGGCGACTGAAAAACTCGAAGCCTTTCAAATCAAAATCGGATACCCGGACAAATGGCGCGATTATTCCGCGCTATCGGTGGAGCGGACAGGTTACCTTGCAAACGTGCGACGCGCCGTCGATTTCGAAAATGCCCGCGAACTTCACAAAATCGGAAAACCCGTAGACCGTACCGAATGGGGAATGACGCCGCCGACTGTGAACGCGTATTACAACTCGACGATGAATGAAATTGTGTTTCCGGCAGGAATCTTGCAACCGCCGTTTTATGATCCGAAGGCCGATGACGCGATTAACTATGGCGGGATGGGTGCGGTAATCGGCCACGAGATCACGCATGGATTCGACGATTCCGGATCGCAGTTCGACGGGAAGGGAAATCTCCGCGAGTGGTGGACCAAAGAAGATCGCAAGAATTTTGATGAGCGCGCGGCGTGCGTTCGGCAACAGTTCGATGGTTATGAAGTCGAGCCGGGTCTTCACGAAAATGGCAAACTGGTTCTCGGCGAAAGCATAGCGGATCTTGGCGGACTCTCCATCTCGTACGCAGCTTATGAAAAGGCGATTGAAGGCAAGCGTCCGCAAAGTCTCGATGGATTTACTCCCGAGCAGCGGTTTTTTCTGGGTTGGGCGCAAGTGTGGGGCGCCAATCTGCGCCCAGAGTATGCGCGGTTGATGGCCAACAGCAACGAACACCCCGTTCCAAAATTTCGTGTCAACGGTCCGCTTTCCAACATGGAGCTGTTTGCCAAGGCGTTTGGCTGCAAGAAGGGTGACACAATGGTTCGCGAAAAGGCGTGCAAGATCTGGTGAACCAATCGCCCACCGGAGTAGACGACAGGTGCTCGGCACTGCAGGCTCGGCGATGCACAGCTCGGAAAAGTTAAGTACACTATTTGAACCCCGCCCATTCCAATGAAAACGATTCTTGTCACGGGTAGTAGCGGTTTAATTGGCTCTGAAGCGGTCGAACATTTTGACCGCCAGGGCTATCGCGTCATCGGTGTGGACAACAACATGCGCCAGGTTTTTTTTGGCGCGCAAGGCGACACCACATGGAATCTCAATCGGCTCAAGCGTTCGACAAAGAATTTTCATCATGCAAGTCTGGACATCCGCGACCGCATTGCCCTGGACGAACTTTTCAGGAGCAATCGATTCGATCTGATCGTCCATTGTGCGGCGCAGCCTTCCCATGACAAGGCCCGCGACATTCCGATCCTTGATTTTGAAGTGAACGCCCTCGGAACCATCAACTTGCTCGAAGCCACTCGCCAGCATTGCCGCGACGCGGTCTTCATTTTGATGAGCACCAACAAAGTGTACGGTGATTCGCCCAACGAGATTCCGCTGAAAGAGCTGGCGACGCGATATGACTACGCGCGGCAGGAAGACTATGCAGGCGTCAACGAGTCCTGCCGTATTGACCAAACGCTGCACTCGCTTTTTGGAGCGTCAAAAGCCGCCGCCGATCTTGTGGCGCAGGAGTATGGGCGCTACTTTGGCATGAATACCTGTATTTTTCGCGGTGGATGCCTGACCGGGCCGTCGCATTCCGGTGTTGAGCTGCACGGATTTCTTTCGTATCTGGTAAAGGTTGCGCTTAGCGGCGGCAGCTATTCCGTTTTTGGTTATAAGGCCAAACAAGTTCGCGACAACATTCACAGCCATGACGTTGTAGGCGCAATTGAGGAATTTGCAGCGAGCCCTCGTCCAGGCGAAGTTTATAACCTCGGTGGCGGGCGCGGAAACAGCGTTTCGATGCTTGAAGCCATAGCCAAAATTGAGAATATGACCGGCAAAAAGTTCGCCTGGAAATATGTGGAAGAAGCCCGCAAAGGCGATCACATCTGCTATATCTCCGATTTGCGCAAATTTCAGTCGCACTATCCGAACTGGAAAATTACGTACAACCTGGACACGATCTTTCAGGAAATTATCGCCGCGCAACAAGCGGAGCAGATATCTGGCGCCGCCCGCTGATCGCCGGACCACAGACGTAGGCAGGATTTTGAGCTGCCTTTCCAGAATGACCATCCTCTGCCTCTGTCGCGAAGAACATGATTGGAAGATGATTCCGGCGTATGCGGACGCTTTTCGCCGGCACGGCGTCGAATTTTTTTGTGTGAACGATTCGATTCCGTCCGACGCGTCGCTCGAAGATGTACTGCGTACTTGTCCAAACATTCCTTCGGCCATTTTTCACTTTGAGTCCGCACATTCGTTATTTCCAACCGGACTTGAACGCTCGAAAATCCCGACAGTGTGCTTTCATCCAGACACGTATGCTTTTACTGACCGTCGCATTCGCTGGTCCGCCGTATTTGATCACGCAGTGGTGTTTCATCCGGGTTATCGAGAGCGGTTTGCCCGCGCGGGGCATCCAGGAGCTTTTCTGCTGCCGCACGCCGTTCGGCGGGGGTTTTTCGAAGGCCCTCAACTTCCGCGCGAATTCGACGTTGGCTGGGTCGGCCAAACCGGCGGACCGTTGTACAACGGCCGTGCCAAATGGCTGCCGAAACTCGCCGCGGAATTCCGCATGAATGATTGGACGCAGCGTTTCACACTCGAAGAGACTGCCGCAATCTATCGGCGCAGCCGCACCGTCGTAAATATCGGCCGCGACGACTTTCCGCAAGACGCCAACCTCCGCGTTTTCGAAGTGCTCGCCTCGGGCGCACTACTCATCACGTCTCTTCCTTCCGAGCTCACGCAATTGGGCTTTCAGGACGGCGTACATTTCGTGGGATACCGCGATCCCTCGGATCTCATCCGTATCGTCCGTAGATATCTGGCTGACGAAACTTCTCGAAGTAAAATCGCGGATGCCGCACGCTCGCTTGTCCTTTCCGAACATACGTATGACAGGCGCGCTGAACAATTGCTTGCGCATCTTGCGGAGGCCGGACAAGACAGGCTTGCTCCCGCCCGAAAGTGGCCCGAGTCCCGTGCTCGTCTTGTCGCACTTGATTTCTACGCGAGCCGTGGCCTTACTTCGTGCGCAGCTGCGCAGCTTCGTAAAATTGCTGGACACGGTGTGCGGGAAACACTTCAAGGAGCGTCTCTGCTGTCGCGCTCTTGGATCAAGTCCTTCCTGCGATGACTTCTTGTGCCGCCTCTTGCTTTTCGCTTTCCTTGCCTCAAGATGCAACTCGGCTTAGGCTGACTGCGAACGATTCGGTCTTTGCGCCTAAACAATGAAATCGCAACTCGTCATCGCTTTGCTCGGCCGCCGCGACGAACCTACTGACGCCGTTGAAGACTATTGCCGCTATCTCGCCGAGGCGCTCGCCACGCACAGTATGGATCTACAGATTCGGCGTGTTCCCTGGAACGAACATGGCTGGGCTGCGTCGCTTCGAGCATTGAGGCTCCAGGCCAAAGCCTGGCGTGGCACATGGATCCTTGTGCAATACACGGCACTCGCCTGGTCGGCGCGCGGTTTTCCACGCCGTTTTCTTCGCGTTCTTCGCCTTCTTCGGAAGGCCGGTGCGCGTATCGCTGTGGTGTTTCATGATGCGGAGCCTTTCGGCGGAACTCGCCTGATCGATCGCCTCCGTCGCACGATGCAATTGCGTGTGATGCGCACGATACTTACGTTTTCCGACCATACGGTTTTCACGGTCACACCTGAACGGCTTAGCTGGCCTCCGAGTGCTCCCGCAAAGTATTCATTCATTCCGGTCGGCGTGAGTCTTCCTTTCCCGCTTGCTCCACAGCAACACGAAGACATCCATTCACCTCCCGCAGTCGGCGTGTTCAGCATCACCGGGGGAACCGCAGGTGACCGCGAAACACGCGACGTTGTTGCCGCCGTGCGCTATGCATCGCAAAAGTTGGGAAAATTGCGGCTGCTTGTTTTTGGCCGCCATGCGGAAGTGCGCGAGGGGGCGCTTCGCGAAGGACTTCGAGATGTCACTGTGGAACTGGATGTGTGCGGCGTCATCGACGACAAAGAGTTGGTCCAACGATTTGCGGCTTCGGACGTTCTGTTGTTCGCCAGAGGAGCGATTTCGTCGCGGCGCAGCAGCGCCATTTCCGGTATTGGCTGCGGCTTGCCGGTAATCGCGTTCGAAGGAAGTGAAACCGGCTCGCCCATTACGGATGCAGGCGTGATTCTCCTTCCGGAGGGCTTGGACGAAACAACTTTGCAAGCGCAACTCGGCGAAGCGCTGGTGCGCGTTCTTTCACAGGACGATTTTCGCGTTTACCTCGTGCAACGCAGCCGCGCCGCGCATGATAGATACTTTTCGTGGCCGGCGATCGCTGCCCGGTACCTGAAATTTCTTCAGCGTATGGACTAGTGCTTTTCTCGCAGCTCGAGACATCCACTCACTAGCATAGAAGAAAGAGTCCCAAGCGGACAGACCGCCTGGGACCCTTTTTTGGCTATTGGGATTTTGCTAGCTCAAGGAGATTCAATGTCCTCTGCGGTTAAATGCATCCTCATATCCCCGCAAGAACCCCTTGCGGTACTGTTCCTTGTACTGGTCTTTGGTGCCGAAGCTTTTACGGTAACCGTGGTCGCCATCTTCATACGAATCGTGCTTTTCTGGGCGGTAGTCCTTTCGCTCACTAAAGTCCTTCCTGCCAGCGCTTAACCCATCGCGGTAGCCGGTGTCGAAAGCCACGTCGGAATAGCCCCAGTTCGTATAGTAGCGGGCGTCCTCATCGTTTCGCGGAACGCGGTCTGGGTCGTACGTGTCACGGAGCCCATAAATTTCGGAACGCACGGGGCGATTCTTATAGCCGTCTTCATAGCCGGCCCTAAACCCTTCTCGATAGCCCTTCTGGAAATCGGGCCGCGAGCCCATGAAGTCTTCGTAGCCCAAATCGGCGCGCCGATAGTTGTCGCTCTCGTAATTCGGACTGGAATTACTGACTAGGTCCGCGCGGCCCTGGCGAAGGCCGTCGCGATAGCCGTGCTGGTAACCGTGTTCTCGGGCGTCCATCGATCCGCCGTAGATTACGACCTCCTGGGCCACCGCTGCCGTCGCGACGAAAAAGAGCGCCAACAATACAATTCCTAAGTATTTCGCTTCTCTGACCATTCGTCCTCCTTGCTGCACATCAGATCCGTGCAGGAACGGTTCGTGATAGCAATTTTCGCCAGAAGGCAATTGAGGGGTCGATGGGGTTTTTGCTTGAAGATGGCCCGGGACCTATACCTGCGACAGTCCTCGTTAGATACCGGAAACTACCTACACAATTCTTTGGTCTTCATGCCGTGCCCCTCCATGTTCTGAGGGCGCTGAGCATCTGACTCGGGCTTTCGCCGCACGCTCGAAACTGATAGTAACAATAGACTGTATTAGAAGGCCAGTAAATCTCAATTACGCATTTTTCTTGTTCTGCTACAAATTGAGCAAAAGTAGTCGCAACCACGGGCCGCTGTTGTGATTCAGTTTTTTCCCGACTCTGCAGAACACGACGGAGAAATGCATGGTGGCAGGCAGTCTGCGTGCAAACCCGCCCCTGAATGCGGCCTATTTGTGGCTGGGCGAGTGGACCAGGAGAATCTCCTCCTAAAAAAACAGGGCTGGCGACACCTTAAATCGCTGGCTGAGTTTTTCGATGTGCTGCTTGTTCAGCTCTCGTTTGCCATACAAGACTTCGGAGACGATGCTCTCCGACCCGAGCAGCGGCGCGAGGTCCTTTTGTTTGAGGTTGTTCGCCGCCATCAATTCCGCCAACACTTCCACGGGCGAGACCGCACGGATGGGAAGTGTTCCTCTTCGTAAGCCTCAATCAGAACCGTCAGCAGTTCGGCGTACTTTTCTTCGGACGCCGACAAGTGGCCTCGGCGCTCCAGGCTGTAGAGCAGTTCCGTGTAGTGTTCATTCTGCGCCTCCGATGTGATCGGCCGGGGCGCGGGGAAACATAAACACTGCCTTCCTGTGATCCTAATTCCTCTGTTTTCTGTAGCACGGCGTAGAACAGGCAAATTCGCGCACTTCGTCAATTTCTGGCCAACCGACAGGATTCTTGCATCCGCGCTGAGGTGCTGTTGACATTACAAATGGTACATGCCATTATCAATGGCATGACGATCAAGATTGACAAGGCCGGCCGAATCGTCCTGCCTAAGCCTGTGCGCGAGAGATTTCACCTTCGGGAAGGATCTGAGCTCGAGCTCGAAGAGCGCCCAGACGGTCTGACTCTAAGACCGGTCGAACAGCAACCTTCCATGGTTCGGAAAAACGGCATTTGGGTTCACTTGGGCAAAGTACCTCGAGACTTTGATTGGGATGTCGCAGTCGATGCCATACGAGAAGAACGCATCAAGGACACTTCAGGTGCATGAAGGCCTATTTTGACACCGCGGTTCTTGTAGCGGCCTCTGTATCCGATCATCCCCACCACAGCCAAGCCATAGCAGCCTTGAGGATGGTTCGAAATAAAGAGATCGTCGGGCATGTGAGTGGCCACAGCTTAGCCGAAGCCTATGCAGTCCTAACCCGCGCTCCATTTACGCCGCCAATCTATCCGGCTGAGGCATGGAAACTGCTTTCTGAGAATGTACTCCCTTTTTTTCAGATTGTGACTCTCACGCCGACGATGTATCGCGAGACGATTCAAGAATGTTCGGAGAGCGGATGGATCGGCGGTAGGATCTACGACGCTTTGCATCTACACTGTGCGAAAAAAACAGGTTGCGATCGAATCTACACTTTCAACGTCCGGCACTTTCGACAGTTGGCTCCAGACTGGGCGGAACGGATCGCTGCCCCTTAGCAATTCATGTGAAATGGCGGAGGTATTGCTACGACTCGCAATCTTGCACAAGATTGGGTCGGGTAGCGCTCACGAATGGAGCCACACAAAGGTGGCTGACGTGAGTGTGCGAGAAGTTGAAATATTCCTGGATGCGGTGGTGGCGATGGCGGATCCGGTGAAAACACATTTTCTGTGGAGACCGCAATTGCGGGACCCGGGCGATGAGATGGTGCTGGAAACGGCAGTCAATGGTCGGGCCGACGCGTTGGGTACATTCAACGTTCGGGACTTTGGTACCGTGCCCGCGCGGTTCGGGATCGAAGTGATGATGCCGCGTGAAGCGATAGGGAGGATGAGGCGATGACGGAGACAATGACATACCCTTTGCGGTTGCCACGTTCGCTAAAGAGGGCGGTGGAGCGACAGAGCAAGGAAGATAGGACAAGCATAAACCAGTTCGTAGCCACCGCGGTCGCTGAAAAGCTTCTGCTTTGCAAACGGCGGAGTTTTTTGCTGACCGCACAAGCTCATGGGAAACGGCACGGTGGAAGGCCGCCGCGTACGGGCGATGAAATGCCGGTTAGCAAGACGAAAGCGCGCCTACGATAAAGCGCTCGCGGCTTCGATTCGCACGTGTGAGGTTTAGGTCGGACTTAGATAACGATAAGTTTCAATAAATGAAACATCGCGAAAAATAGTAGCAAGGCGCAAATAGCCGCATGTTTGCTGCATTTTTGAACAGTGGCGGAGGAGGAGGGATTCGAACCCCCGAGACCCTTTCGAGTCTAACGGTTTTCAAGACCGCCGGTTTCAACCGCTCACCCACTCCTCCGTTTCTAAGTATAACGTAATCTGTGATTTAACCTGCCATTTGTGACAGTTGAGCATTTCTGTTGCTGCATTTTGGTGCAGCAGTGAACCCCTATTTGAGACGATTGGTTGCGTGACACTCTGATGGAGAAGGAGGCTCCACCATGGTTCACGGAGGAACAAAGCGGCATCCAGAAGAATTGCGTACTCTGGCAATCAGGCGGTTCAGGTCTTGTCAAAATGTCGCCCAACTGGCGAGAGAGATAGGAATTCCACGACAGACTTTGTACCGCTGGACAGACGAGAGCGAAAGAGTTGAGGCCCGTGAGGACGGCCGGCTAGTGCCCGTTGAGAACGCTCGCGCATCCAGGCTCCGAAAGCGAATCGCACTGCTCAAGAACGCACTGGCAGACAAGACATTGGAAGTGGATTTTTTCAAAAGCGCCTTGCAGACAGTCAAGGCTCGACGCCGCAAGAACAGCGCAGGTGGCGAGCTGGCATTTACGACTACGTCCGGGACGTGATGTCGCTGCAAGGCAGTCTGACTATAGAACGGATGTGTCAGCTTGCCGGCGTCAGCGAGGCTGGATTCTACCGATATTTGCGCTCACGCGATCTGCACGAGGAGGAGATGTGTGTGCGCTCGGCAATTCAGGGCGTAGCATTGCAGCACGACGGCCACTATGGGTATCGCCGCATAACAGCTGAGCTGCGACGAACAGGCATGCTGGTAAACCACAAACGAGTATCACGCATTCTTCGCGAGGACAGCTTAATTGTTGCAGCCTTTGCGGAACCCAGGAAAAAGCCCCGGCCTGACATGATGGTCAATCTTGCGGGAGGCATGCAGGTGACAGGAATCAATCAGCTCTGGGTAGCCGATATTACGCATGTCCGTCTGAAGCGGGAATTCGTATTTTTGGCCGTCGTTCTGGATAAGTTCTCACGAAGAGTGGTCGGCTGGTCGCTTGATCGGAACCTGACTTCTCGGCTTACGCTCGCAGCACTGAGGGCAGCTATCGTCAATAGAAGGCCTGGGCCAGGGCTCGTGCATCACTCAGATCGCGGACGACAATACGTTCATTCAGGTTACGTCCGACTCCTGCACAAGCACGGCATGGTCGCGAGTGTCAGCCGGCCGGGCAGACCGGGTGACAACGGCAACTGTGAGAGTTTTTTCCGAACGCTGAAGCGAGAAGAGGTGGAAGCGAAGGAATACGCGGACTTTGAGGATCTCCGGGCAAACATTACAAGGTTCATCGAGCGCTACTACGACGAAGAGAGACTGCATTCGTCTTTCGGTTATCGCTCTCCAGCAGAATTTGAACTCGTGACAGATTCGCTGACTGTGGAACCTCCTCAAGCAGAAAGAGGCTCCAAACAATACACTTAAAGGAATGACGGCGATGTGTCACATTGCAGTTCGTCTCAAGGAGGGGTTCACGGGCGAAATCTCGCACGCTGCGTGAGCTGTCCTGCATCCACTTCGGTCGAGAGCCAAACGGTGGAGAGATTCGATTGCGGACCGAGGAATAAGTATTCATATCGAAGGGTTTGGAAAACCACCTCCGGAGCATGTGATCGCCCGATGTGGCGGCTCGCGTCGCTCTGTGCCGGCACAGTTGGTCGCAAGGCGTCCTCATAAGCATATCGATGCCCCAGCTTACAGATTTGGTGTGAAATTGGGGAACGACACCGAGCTATGGTCCGATAGTCTCCTTTGTCGTCCTGGCAGGTGAACTTGAAACGATCAAAGACATCGTCGGCCATCTTTCGCTTCGAGCGGGTGGCTACGAACAGCTTCATACAAGCGGCTAGAATGTAAAGACTCAGGAGGTATTGATGAAAGCATTGATCTTTCGCGAGACCGGTGAACCGAATGGCGTTTTGAAAATAGCAGAGATCCCTACTCCGCCTTTGGCTCCTGGCGAAGCGCTCGTCCGAGTGCTGCTCAGCCCGATCAACCCATCGGATCTGCACATGGTGCGAGGACGCTATGGCTATCAGCCGGAATTGCCAGCCAGCCCCGGCGCTGAAGGCGCGGGGATTGTGGAGGCTGTAGGTCCGGGCGTTCCAGGTTCACTTGTTGGAACTCGCGTAGTTTTCGTGGACAACTGGAACACCTGGCGCGAGCAGATCGTGTGCCCAGCAGATAAACTCGTGCCCGTTCCAGATGGCGTGGACGATCCAGCCGCCGCCACCTCCTATACGAATCCTTTGACTGCATGGGCATTGACGAGATCAAGTCACAATCTCAAAGAGGAAGAATGGCTCCTGCAGACGGCGGCTGCATCCAGCGTCGGGAAGTTGGTGCTTCAATTGGCGCAGCAGTATCGATTCAAGACAATCAACGTCATCCGTCGGCGCGAGCAAGAAACAATCATACGCAACCTCGGAGGCGATGAGGTGATCTGCACGGAAGACGAGGATCTCACGGTACGCCTGCGGGAATTGACCGCGGGTAAGGGCGTTGAACGAGCAATTGACTGCGTTGCCGGGGAACTTGGCGCTGAGCTTGCCCGCAACCTCTCTCCCGCTGGAACCATGCTTGTGTATGGAGCCCTTTCCAGTCATCGGCAGACGGATCCCGCAAAATTCATCATGCCGCTCTTCGCTCCGCGTTTGATTTATTCGACAGTGACGGTTCGAGGGTGGTGGCTTCCGCGTTGGGTGCCTTCCCAGCCGCTCGCCGAAGTGCGGGCAGCGACGAGCGATCTCCTCACCATGTTGTCGAACGGAGCACTTACGCCGCCAGCGGTTGTGCGGTACTCATTTAAGGACTTCCAAGAGGCAGTACGCTTGGCCGATGGTGAAGCTGGACAGCAGAAGGTCTTGCTGGACTTCTCCGAAAGGGCACTATAACCGGTAGAGCCTCATTGCGGGCGTCGCGAACCAGGTCGTAGTGTCTGACAAATCCATGTTGACGGCTTGTCGGCATCTCAGACAAGTGACCGCCCCAAAAAAACGCCGTTGGGGGTGGAAACCCGGCTAGTGAATGATAAAGGACGTTCGCAGTCACGCTAGCCTCTTGTCGCTTTCCTACTTTCGAAACTCTCCTGAATACTCGTCCTTCGCTG
>WNGG01008224.1_pt1 | contig 19431 bp, 14 predicted proteins | sample 5400661 | NCBI WGS metagenome assembly WNGG01 (sample SAMN13153372, study PRJNA577476) | soil metagenome | isolation source: 100 cm soil or saprolite under Garry oak tree replicate 1 | place: USA:California | collected 2016-06-15
CTTCTCGATGGGCACCCGGCCGGAGGCCCGCCGCCGGGGAGCGGCACACGCTGTGGCCGCAGCATTGGCCCGGTGGGCTGCCGAACGGGGCGCCCACAGCCTGTATCTGCAGGTGGAGGCCGAGAACTCGGCGGCGTGCGCACTCTACCAACGAATGGGGTTTACGCCATCGCACGCCTATCACTACCGGACGCTGGACCAGCCATCGGCGGGTGCCGTCCGGGGACTGGGTCAGAGGTGCGCGCGGACATAAGCGGCCCAGCGCTGCTGGGTGGCGGTGGAGGAGAGGTGGAGGAACCGTCTGAACCGCTGGTCGAGTAGCGCCTGTACGGCCTTGTTCTGGTTGGAGGTCCAGTCGGTGGGGGGTGGCCAATCGGAGCCCGCGAAGGAGTGGTAAAGCTCCACCAGCGTGGCTTCGCCGAATGCATCCGCGACCCACATGGTGAAGGTCGTTGCCTTGTCCTCAGCGATGCGAAAGTCGGCGTCGCTGCTGAAATGATCGTCGGTGACCAGCTTGCCGTCGAAGCTCTGACCACGCTTCAACGCTGGGAAGAGATCCCCGAAGTTGTTGCCGAGAGCGCGAAGCGCCACATAGTTACCGAACCCATTCAGCAGCAGGAATGGGACCCTCCGGACTGTTCGGGTGGCGATCTGGGTCATCCCGTAGGCGACATCGAAGTCGAGGTCGAAATCATTGACGCCCTTGAGGCGCTGGGCGCTGACGTATACCACATTGTCCTGATGGTCGCTTGGGCGGGCTGGCATGGGAATCACCAGCGAGCCCTCTATGGCGTCACCGCCGAGGAACCGGTGCACCTCTGTATGGCCTGAGAGGAAGACGAACACCGCCCGGTGGGTCCAGTTTGCTCCCCATACCTGGTCGACCTTGTTGTAGGCCCGGTCCGCCGAACGCAGCAGCCGCGCGGCCAGGTCCTCGGTGCCGGGCCGGAACACGACCAACGTGCGCCCGGAGGCGAGCGAGGTGAGCTTGCCGCCGTCCCACAACTGGTAGGTCGGCGGATCCGCGAATGACGCGTCGTTCTCCCCGCCGATCCTCCAGCCTGCAGCAGTCTGGACGAAGGTGATGGTCGAGGTGCCCGTCGTGGGGAGCGCCTCACCCTGTAACCGGTAAAGAGTCTGCAGGTTGGCGACATAGATCTTCGCGGGCTGGTACCGCTTCTGGACATCACTGGCCATGGGGTCCCAGGACTTGATCTGGAACTGGAAGCTGGTGAAGGGAACCGCTCGCAGGTTGGCAAACAGTTGTTGCTGCTGGAGTTGATACTTCGTTCGCTTCGGGTCAACCACCGCGAGGAACGCGGCCTCGTTCTTGTGAAGCAAGGCTGCTCCGCGCGCTGCCAGCAGCTTGGCGGCCTCCGCGACGGGAGCCCCGGGAGGCGCTGTTGCGGCGGCTGCGTCCCGCGTGGTGGCTGACTGGGTGTGCCCCTGCCGGTCACACCCAGCGGGCAGCATGAGCACCAGTGCGAGCACCAGGACCAGCGGTGCACTGCCACGTGGCGCCGATGGGTACCCAGCAAGCCCCTGCCGAGCCTTCCCAAACATGCGGATGATGATGATCTGATGTAATCCCGCGTAACAACGACCTTTTTATCGCTATGAGGGAATTGCGAGATAGCGAAATTGAAGCGTGACCTACATCCGGTCGGGCATGGCGATACCGAGGAGGCCAAGGCCGAGGGTGAGGGCGCGCAGGGTGAGGGCGGAGAGGGCCAGGCGCGAGCGGCGGACGGCCTCGTCGTCGGCTTGGAGGACGGGGCAGCGTTCGTAGAAGTCGGTGAAGGCGGTGGCCAGGTCGTACAGCCAGGTGGAGAGGCGGTGGGGCTCGAGGCTGGCAGCCACTGACTGGATCACCTCGTCGAAGCCCAGGAGCTGCAGGGCGAGGGCCCGCTCGGCCGGGTCGCCGAGGATGATCGGGGCCTTGGCGACAGCGGTGTTGTCGGGGTCGAGGCCGGCGCGGCGGAAGATGGAGCGGATGCGGGTGCCGGCGTACTGGAGGTAGGGGCCGGTGTTGCCGTCGAAGGCGAGCATGCGGTCCCAGTCGAAGACGTAGTCGCGCTCACGGGAGGTGGAGAGGTCGGCGTACTTGACCGCGCCGATCCCAACAGTCTCGGAGAGGGCGCCGCGCTCGCTGGGATCGATCTCCTCGCGGTCGGCCAGGATCGCGGCGGCCCGCTCGACTGCCTCGTCGAGCAGGTCCAGGAGCTTGGCCGATTCGCCGGAGCGGGTGCGGAGCATCTTGCCGTCGGCGCCGAGGACCGAGCCGAAGGTGGCGTGCTCGGCGTGGGCGTGGCCTTCGCCGTCGAGCCAGCCGACCATGCGGGCGACAGCGAACAGCATCTGGAGGTGCAGCGCTTGCGGGGCGCCGACCACGTAGACGAGGCGGTTGGCGTGGTGGTGTTGGACGCTGTAGCGGAGGGTGGCCAGGTCGGTGGCCGGATAGCCGTAGCCGCCATCGCTCTTGCGCACGATCATCGGCAGAGGGTCGCCGTCGCGGCCGGTGAAGCCGGGCGGGAACACGCACAAGGCGCCGTCGCTGACCACGGTGAGACCCTTGGCCTCCAGTTCTTCGACGACGTCGTCCAGCTGGTTGTTGTAGAAGCTCTCCCCGTAGATGTCGTTGTCGGTAAGCAGCACACCAAGGCGGCGGTAGACCTTGTCGATGTAGCGAACCGAGTCGTCCACGAACTCCTGCCACAGCCGCAGTGTCTCCGGATCGCCGCCCTGCAGTGCCACGACCCGCTTGCGGGCGCGCTCGGCGAACTCCGGGTCGGTGTCGAACTTGCGGCGGGCGGCCTGGTAGAAGGCGTTGCCCTCGCCGCTCGAAAGCTGGGCGGCAGCCTCGGCCTCGCCAAGTTCGCGCAGGTGCTCGATCAACATCCCAAACGGAGTGCCCCAGTCGCCGAGGTGGTTCTGGCGGATCACGCGGTGGCCGAGAAAGCCGAGCACCCGCACCAGCGCATCGCCGATGATCGTGGAACGCAGGTGCCCGACGTGCATCTCCTTGGCGATGTTCGGAGCGGAGTAGTCCACCACCACCGTGTCCGGAGCCGCCGCCGGGGTGATCCCGAGACGATCGTCTGCGACCAGCGCCTGCGCCTGGAGGGCGATCCAGGCGGGGTCCAGGGTGACGTTGACGAACCCGGGGCCACTGACCTCGGCCCGGCCCACGCCGGAGAGGTCGAGGTGGTCGACGATGGCCGCGGCGACCTCGCGCGGCGGCCGCCCGAGGGTCTTGGCGAGGCTCATGGGGATGTTCGACTGGAAGTCCCCGAATTGCGACGGGCGGATCAGCGGGTCAGTGGCGGCGAACTCGTCACCGAACGCCGCCGCAAGGGCAGCGGCGAAGCGAGCGTGCAGCTCGGCTTGGGGAGTCTGCGGGATCTGCGGAGTGGCCATGCGCCATGCTACCGCGCACGCCGTTTGGGCTTTTTCCCGTTGCCGGTCCCCTTCCCCTTCCCATTGCCCTTCCCGTTCCCGTTCCCGTTGCCGTTCGGTCTGGCGCTCAGCGGAACGGCGGGCATGGGCTCCCGGTCGAGGTCGAGGACGTCGGCGAGGTAGTGGCCGGTGTAGGAGGCGGGGATCCGGGCGACCCGTTCGGGCGGGCCCTCGGCGATCAGTTCGCCGCCGCGGTTGCCGCCCTCGGGGCCGAGGTCGATGACCCAGTCGGCGGTCTTGATCACGTCCAGGTTGTGTTCGATCACGATCACCGAGTTGCCGGTGTCGACCAAGCGGTGCAGCACGCCGAGCAGCTTGTTGACGTCCTCGAAATGCAGCCCGGTGGTGGGTTCGTCGAGCACGTAGAGGGTCCGCCCGGTGGCCCGCTTGGCCAGTTCGCTGGCGAGCTTGACGCGCTGCGCCTCGCCGCCGGACAGGGTCGGGGCGGGCTGGCCGAGCCGGATGTAGCCGAGGCCGACGTCGCAGAGGGTGCTCAGGTGGCGGGCGATCGGCGGGATGTTGCCGAACAGCTCGTGGGCCTCCTCCACCGACATGCTCAGCACATCGGCGATGGTGTGGTTCTTGTAGTGGACCTCCAGCGTCTCGCGGTTATAGCGGGACCCCTTGCAGACCTCGCAGGGGACGTAGATGTCGGGCAGGAACTGCATGTCGATCTTGATGGTCCCGTCGCCCGCGCAGGCCTCGCAGCGGCCGCCCTTGACGTTGAAGGAGAAGCGCCCCGGCAGGTAGCCGCGCACCTTGGCCTCGTTGGTCTGGGCGAACAGGCGGCGGATATGGTCGAACACGCCGGTGTAGGTGGCCGGGTTGGAGCGCGGCGTGCGGCCGATCGGCGACTGGTCGACGTCGATCACCTTGTCGAGCTGGTCGGCACCCTCCAGCGAGCGGTAACGGCCTGGCGCGGTCCGGGAGCGGTACACCCGCTGCATCAGCGCCTTCAGCAGCACGTCGTTGACCAGCGTCGACTTGCCCGACCCGGAGACCCCGGTGATGCAGGTGAAGACCCCGAGCGGGAAGCGGACAGTGAAGTCTTTCAGGTTGTGCTCGCGTACCCCGACCAGCTCCAGCCAGCGCTCTCCTGGCTTGCGGCGCGTCTCCGGCACCGCGATGGCGCGCTTGCCGGCCATGTACTGGCCGGTCAGCGACGCCTCCACCGCCTTCAGGTCGGCGAGGCTGCCTTCGGCGACGATCTCGCCGCCGTGCTCGCCGGCGCCGGGGCCGATGTCGACCAGGTAGTCGGCGGTGCGGATGGTGGCCTCGTCGTGCTCCACCACGATCAGAGTGTTGCCAAGGTCGCGCAGGCGCACCAGCGTCTCGATCAGCCGGTGGTTGTCGCGCTGGTGCAACCCGATCGACGGCTCGTCCAGCACGTACAACACCCCGGTGAGGCCCGAGCCGATCTGGGTGGCGAGGCGGATCCGCTGCGCCTCCCCGCCGGCCAGGGTCGCCGACGCCCGGTCGACGGTGAGGTAATCCAGCCCCACGTCCAGCAGGAACCCTAAGCGGGCGTTGATCTCCTTGAGCACCCTGGCGGCGATGAAGGCGTCACGGTCCGACAGCTCCAGGGTCTGGAAGAACTCGGCCGACTCCCCCACCGACATCGCCGACACCTCGGCGATGTTGCGGCCGGCGATCGTGACCGCCAGGCTCTCCGGCCGCAGGCGGGCGCCCTTGCAGGTCGGGCAGGGCACCTCGCGCATGTAGCCCTCAATGCGCTCGCGCAACGCGTCGGACTCGGCCTCGCTGTAGCGGCGGTTGAGGTAGGGGACCACGCCCTCATAGGTGGTGTTGTAGGCGCGCACCCGCCCATAGCGGTTCTTGTAGCGGACGTGGACCGGCCCGTCGGCGCCAGACAGCAGCACCTGCTGCTGCTCGGCGGTGAGCTTCTCGAACGGCGTGCCCAGGTCGATGTCGTAGGCCTCGGCGACGGCGGTCAGCAGCCGGTCGAAGTACTCGCTGTGGCCCTTGCCCCACCCCCACGGCGCGATCGCACCCAGGTCCAGCGACAGCGACGGGTTCGGCACCACCAGCTCCGGGTCGACCTCCTGCTTGACCCCCAGGCCGGTGCAGTCCGGGCAGGCGCCGTAGGGGGCGTTGAAAGAGAAGTTCCGCGGTGCCGGCTCCTCGAACGACAGGTTGTCGTACAGGCACGCCAGGTGAGTCGAGAAGCGCAGCTCCCGCCCCTCGTCCACCAGGTCCACCAGCACCAGGCCCTCGGCCAGCCCGATCGCGGTCTCTACCGAGTCGGCCAGCCGCCGCCGCGCCTTCTCGTCGGCGTCCCCACCCTTGCTGACCAGGCGGTCCACCACGATCTCGATGTTGTGCTTGTAGGTCTTGGCCAGCCGGATCGGCTCCGACAGGTCCCGCAGCTCCCCGTCCACCCGGGCGCGGGCGAACCCCTTGGTGGAGTAGCTCCGCAGCAGCGCCTCGTACTCGCCCTTGCGGCCCCGCACCACCGGGGCCAGCAGCTGGAAGCGGGCGCCCGTGGGTAGGGCGAGGATCTGGTCGACGATCTGGTCCGGCGTCTGCCGCGCGATCGGCCGCCCACATTTCGGGCAATGCGGCTGGCCAATGCGGGCGTAGAGGAGCCGCAGGTAGTCGTAGACCTCGGTGATGGTCCCCACCGTCGAGCGGGGGTTCTTCGAGGTGGACTTCTGGTCGATCGAGATCGCCGGCGAGAGCCCCTCGATGAAATCGACGTCCGGCTTCTCCATGAGGCCGAGGAACTGGCGCGCGTAGGCCGACAGCGACTCCACATAACGCCGCTGCCCTTCGGCGTAGATCGTGTCGAACGCCAGCGACGACTTCCCAGACCCGGACAAGCCAGTAAAGACCACCAGCGCGTTGCGCGGGAGGTCCAGATTGACGTTCTTGAGGTTGTGCTCGCGGGCGCCTCGCACAAGGAGGCGATCGGTGGCGCTCAGAATGCTTCCTCTACTGGTCATGGGGAAGGCCGGCAATGACCCCCCTATTTTAGAGAGGGGTGTGACAACCAGCGGTTCGGCGGTCACCTGTGGACAACTATCCCAGACCTGCCCCGCATTCCATATGCTTGTGGCCTCGGGGGGACCGATCGAGACGTCACAGGAGGGAATCGCGGATGGTTGGCTTCGACCCTGCGCACGTGGAACCGGGGGGCCCGGTCCATCAGTACCCGGATGGGCCGCTGGCGGTCACCAAGGTCTCGGTTGGCCCCTACGACAACAACGCCTACCTGCTCACCGACCCGGAGACGAACGAGACGCTGCTGGTCGACGCGGCCAACGAGCCCGAGCGCCTGCTGGAGCTGCTGGAGGGTGTCACGCTGCTCGGCGTCGTGACCACCCATCGCCATCACGACCATATCTTCGCGCTGGCGGCGGTGCTGAAGGCCCACGACGTCTGGAACGGCGCCCATGCGGCCGACGCTGACGACATCGCCGAGCTGGCCGGGGTCACGCCCGACCGGCTGCTGGGGCACGGCGACGTCATCCAGGTCGGCCGCTTCGAGGTGATGGTGCTGCACACGCCGGGCCATACCGCCGGGAGCATCTCGTTCCGGCTCCCCGACCCGCAGCCGCAGGTCCTCACCGGTGATGCGCTATTTCCTGGCGGCGTCGGCAAGACCGAGGGTGGGGCCGCCGCGTTCGAGCAGGCGATCGCCTCGGCCGAGCAGCAGCTGCTGTCGCTGCCGGGTGCGACCCGCTTCTCGCCGGGGCACGGCGACGACGGCCAGGTCGCCCGGGAGTTGCCGCAGCTCGACGAGTGGAAGCGGCGTGGCTGGTAGCGCTCGTCGGACTCGGTCCTACAACCCGCGGAGGAAGTTGGCGGCGATCGGCGCGGCGACCTCGCCGCCGACGCCGCCGCCCTCGACGATGACGGCGAAGGCGAGGCCGTCGCGGTAGCCGATGAACCAGGCGTGGGTGGGGGCCGGGTCGGTCTGGCCGAACTCGGCGGTGCCGGTCTTGCCGAAGACCACGCCGGGGAAGTGGACCTTGGCGGCGGTCCCGTCGGTGACCACCGAACGCATGAGGGTACGCAGGGTCGCGATCATGCTCTGGTCGAGCGGTTTCGCCGCCGCGCTCCCGGTCCCATTTCCGGACGCGGACCCGGTCCCGGTGCTGGGGCTGGTGAGGTGTGGTGGCCGCCAGGTCCCGTCGGCGACCGCGGCGGCGACAGTGGCCATCTGCAGCGGGCTGGCCAGCACCCGTCCCTGCCCGAACGCGGACGCGGCCAGATCGGCCAGGTCGCGGGGCGCAGGGTACTGGCCGTGGACGGCGGGGACTCCGGGTGACAGGTCATCGCCGAAGCCGAACTGGCTGGCGGCCGCGGCCAGCTTGTCGCCGGTCAGGCGGGTGGCGGCGAGCTGCACGAAGGCGGTGTTGCACGACAGCGCGAAGGCGGTGCCGAACGAGATCGACCCGGCCTTCTCGTTCTCGAAGTTCTTGAAGGAGCGCCCGCCGACGTTGGCGGTGGCCGGGCAGCTCACCTGATCTTTGGCCGTAAGGCCGCCGCTGAGCAGGGCGGCGGCGGTGATCACCTTGAAGGTCGAGCCAGGCGGGTAGCGGCCGAGCAGCGCCCGGTCGAAGCCGCCGGTCGGCATGTTGACGACCGCGCGCACCTCGCCGCTGGAGGGTTCGATCGCCACCAGCGCGGCTGGCTTGGAGACGCTTTGCAGGGCGCTCTGGCCGGCGAGCTGCACCGCCGGGTCGATGGTTGTCTGCAGCGGCGTGCCCTTCTTGCCGGGGAAGCTCGCCACCACCCCGATCGCATTCCCGCTGGTGGTGACCAGGCGGATCTCCCCGCCGGGGGTGCCGGCGAGCTGCCGTTCGTAGGCCTGCTGCAGCCCCCCATGCCCGGTCTTGTCGCCGGTCTGGTAGGGAGCGCCGAGGCGGGTCAGGTCGGCGGCGGTGACCGCGCCGACCGTGCCGAGCAGCGGCGTCAGCGACATCGGGCCGGCAACGCCGCCGTCGGAGCTGCCGAGACGGCTGCCGTCCCGCGCCAGGATCGGCGCCCGATCACCCCAGGAGCGCGCCCGCTGGAAGCGCTCCTGGGTCTGCAGACGCGGGTGGATCGCCCCCGGCGACCAGTCCACCCACCAGCGCTTGTTGTGCACCAGCAGGTTCAGTGAGCCCTGGTAGCTCCAGTCGCCGAACCCCTGCAGCTTCAGCTTGGCCTGGAAGGTCACCGTGGCGTGGTTGCCCTGTTTGCTGCCTGGGGAGGACGTGAAGCTGGCGGCGGTGACCCGCAGGTCGCTGCGCATGCGGGTGTAGGCGGTGGTGAACCCGTCCGGCACCGGATGCAGCACCTGCGCCTCCATCGCGGCGTAGTCCTGGCGCTGCCAGGCGCTGAGGAACGCGGCGGCGGTCTTGTCCGGTGTGCCCCGGATCCGGCTTGAGAGCACGACCGCGCCGCCCGCCCCTACCAACGCGATCACCGCCAAAACAGCGATGATCAGGACAGCCGTCGATCGCCGCACCCTCAGTGAACCTCCGATCCTGCCTGAGCAATCCAACCCGCCTAGCTTGCACTGACGGCGGTTCTGGCACAAAGGTTCAATCGAGAATTCCCGGTTGTGAGGGAACTGTTACCGAACCGCGCCCTGTGCCTAGACGCCAGCTTCGACCATGCCCCGCAACTCGCGGCGGAGGTCGGCGACTTCGTCTCTGATGCGGGCGGCGTATTCGAAGCGGAGGTCCTTGGCGGCCTCGTGCATCTCCTCTTCGAGTTGCTGGATGAGGCGGACCAGGTCGTCTTTTGGCATGCCGCTGACGGCTGGCTCACCGGCGCGGCTGGTCCGCCCGCGCCCTCTGGCTGGGGTGGGGGCGCGGCCCTTGCGAGCGCGGGTGCCGATGGCGGTGCCCTCCTGCTCGCCGCGGAGGGCCTGGATGATGTCGGTGACGCGCTTGCGGATGGTCTGCGGGTCGATCCCGTGGGCCTGGTTGTAGTCGAGCTGGGCGTGGCGGCGGCGGTTGGTCTCGTCGAGGGCGTGGCGCATCGACGGGGTCACCTGGTCGGCGTACATGATCACCTGGCCGTCGACGTTGCGGGCGGCGCGGCCGATGGTCTGCACCAGCGAGGTCCCCGAGCGCAGGAAGCCCTCCTTGTCGGCATCCAGGATCGCCACCAGGGTCACCTCGGGCAGGTCGAGGCCCTCGCGCAGCAGGTTAATGCCCACCAGGGTGTCGAACTCCCCCAGGCGCAGGTCGCGAAGGATCTCGATGCGCTGCACCGTGTCGATCTCGGAGTGCAGGTAGCGGACCCGCAGGCCCATCTCCAGCAGGTAGTCGGTCAGGTCCTCGGCCATCTTCTTGGTGAGGGTGGTCACCAGGGTGCGCTGCTCGCGGTCGACGCGGAGCTTGATCTCGTGGATGAGGTCGTCGATCTGGCCCTTGGTAGGCCGCACCAGCACCTCGGGGTCGACCAGGCCGGTCGGGCGGATGATCTGATCGACCCTCTGACTCGATTCGCGCAGCTCGTAGGGGCCGGGGGTGGCCGAAACGAAGACCCGCTGGCCGATTCGCTCCAGGAACTCGTCGAAGCGCAGCGGCCGGTTGTCCATCGCCGACGGCAGGCGGAAGCCGTGCTCGACCAGGGTCGCCTTGCGGCTGCGGTCGCCCTCGTACATGCCGCCGATCTGCGGCACGGTCACGTGCGACTCGTCCACGAATAGCAGGAAGTCGTCGGGGAAGAAGTCGAGGAGGGTGTGCGGGGCGGTGCCCGGGGCGCGGCCGTCGATGTGGCGGGAGTAGTTCTCGATGCCGTTGCAGACCCCGACCTCGCGCAGCATCTCCAGGTCGTAGTTGGTGCGCATGCGCAGGCGCTGCGCCTCCAGCAGCTTGCCCTCGCGCTCGAACTGGGCGAGCCGGTCGGCCAGTTCGACCTGGATCCCGGCGATGGCGCGCTGCATCTTCTCGCTCCCGGCGACGTAGTGGGAGGCCGGGAAGACGTAGAGGTCGCGCCGCTCGCCGAAGATCTCGCCGGTGAGCGGGTCCATCACCATGATGCGTTCGACCTGGTCGCCGAAGAACTCGACGCGGACGCCCCGCTCCTCGTAGGCGGGGTGGATCTCCAGGGTGTCGCCACGGACGCGGAACTTGCCGCGTGTGAAATTCAGGTCGTTGCGGTCATAGTGGATGTCGACCAGCTTGCGCAGCACCCCGTCGCGGTCGTACTCGTGGCCGGCCTCCAGGTACAGCATCTGGCCCTCGTACTCCTCGGGGGAGCCGAGGCCGTAGATGGCGGAGACCGAGGCGACGATGATCACGTCGCGCCGGGTCAGCAGCGCGGCGGTGGCCGAGTGGCGCAGCCGGTCGATCTCCTCGTTCATCGAGGAGTCCTTCTCGATGTAGGTGTCGGTCTGCGGGACGTAGGCCTCAGGCTGGTAGTAGTCGTAATAGGAGACGAAATATTCGACCGCGTTGTCGGGGAACAGCTCCTTGAACTCGTTGGTGAGCTGCGCGGCCAGGGTCTTGTTGGGCGCCATGACCAGGGACGGGCGGCCCATCCGCTCCATCACTCCGGCCATCGTGCGGGTCTTGCCCGAACCGGTGACCCCCAGCAGGGTCAGCGCCTGCTCGCCGCCGTCCAGGCCGTCGACCAGCTTGTTGATGGCATCGGGCTGGTCGCCGGCGGCCGGCAGGTCGCTGGTGAGCTTGAATGGGAGCTTTTTGGACGGGGGCATCACGGACTCCAGGCGCTGCTTGTGCTGCTACTCAGGATGCTCCCAGTGTAGGCGGGGGCTGCGACAGGCCGCCCGAGGCCGCGGCGCCCAGGTAGAGGCGGGCCACCTCGGGATCGTCGAGCAGCTGGGCACCGGACCCGGTGTGGCGGACCACGCCGGCCTCCATCACCACTCCGTGGTCGGCCACGGCAAGCCCCGAACGGGCGTTCTGCTCCACCAGCAGGACGGTGCGGCCCGCCTGCGGCATCGCCGCGATGCTGTCGAAGACCTGGTGGCTGGCCTGCGGGCCGAGTCCGATCGAGGGCTCGTCCAGGAGCACCAGCACCGGGTCGAGCATCAGCGCGCGGGCCAGCTCGACGATGCGCTGTAGGCGCCCATCAGCAGGTTCTCCCACACCGTCATGGCCGGGAACAGGCTGCGGTCCTGCGGCAGGTGCACCACGCCGTGGCCGAGCACGGCCCGCGGCGACAACCCGCCGATCGGCTGGCCGTCGAGGGTGATGGTGCCCTGGCGGGGACGCAGCAGCCCGCTGACAGTCCGCAGCACGGTCGACTTGCCGGCGCCGTTGGGCCCGATCACGCAGGTCACCGCGCCCTTGGGGACGTCGAGGTCGACCTCGCGCAGCACTATCGCCTCGCCGTAGCCGGCCACCACCCCGCGCAGTTCCAGCAGCGCCACGGCCGTCACGTCAGCCTCCCAGGTAGGCGTCGAGGACGCGCCGGTCGGACTGGATGACGGGCGGCGGACCGCTGGCGATGACGCTGCCGCGGTCGAGCACGATCACCGGGTCGCACAGCCGCATGACCACGCCCATGTCGTGCTCGACCACCAGGAAGGTGACACCGCCGGCGTTGCGCTCGCGGATGTGGCGCTCGATGGCCGGGATCAGAGCGGGGCTGATCCCGGCGGTCGGCTCGTCGAGCAGGACCAGGCGCGGGTTGCCGATCAGCACGGTGGCCAGCTCGACCAGCTTGCGCTGCCCGTAGGACAGCTCGGCGGCGAGGTGCCCGGCGACCCTGGTGAGGCCGAAGTCGGCCAGCAGCGCCTCGGCGCGGTCCCGGTCGGTACTGCGGAGGCGGCGGCGCAGCAGCCCGCTCCAAGGCTGCTGGATCCCCACCACGAGGTTGTCGAGCACGCTCAGGTGCGGGAAGACTCGCGCCTGCTGGAAGGTCCGCGCCAGGCCCTGCCGGCAAAGCCGAGCCGGATGCGGGCGGGCCACCCGCTCCCCGAGGAACGTGACCCCGCCCTGGTCGGCGGGCAGGTAGCCGGTAACCAGGTTGAACAGGGTGGTCTTGCCGGAGCCGTTGGGCCCGATCAGCGCGGTCACGGTCCCGTCGGCGACAGCGAAGGAGCAGCCGTCGACCGCGGTGACCCCGCCGAACCGCTTGGTCAGGCCCTCGACCTGGAGCAGCCCGTCCCCACTGCCCGGCATCTCAGCCACCTCCCCGGACGGGCACCCGGGGGGCCGGCTCCGGCTCATCCTGGAGCTGCGCCCGGCGGGTCCGGCGGCGGGTGAACCAGGCGGCGAGCGACGGTGCGATCCCGCGTGGGAGCAGGACGATGACCACCAGGAACACCGCCGCGTAGCCGATTAGGTAGAGGTTGTTCTGGCCGAAGCGGTAGGCGAGGTATTGCTGCGCCGGGATAACCACTGCCGCGCCGAGCACGGGGCCCCACAGGGTCCCCCGGCCGCCCAGATACACCATCAGCACCGTGCCGATGGAGATCAGCGGATCGATCGCGAACTGTGGGTAGATGAAGGAGATGTAGTAGGCCCAGACCCCGCCGCACATCGCGGTCAGGCCGACGCTGGCCGCGAACGCAGTGAGCTTCGCGCCGGTGGTGCGGACGCCGAACCCGCGGGCGCGGTCCTCGTCGTCGCGGATGGCGAACAGGGCGAGGCCGAGCTTGGCGCCGCGCACGTACCAGCTCACCAGCATGGCCAGGGCGAGCAGGGCGAGCATCGCCAGATAGAAGGGCCGCTCGAAGCTGCCCACCAGAAACGATGGCACCGGGAATGCGAGTCCCTGCGAGCCGCCGGTCAGCTTGGTCAGGTTGAAGGCCAGGGTCTGCACCACGAACAGCAGGGTGAGGGTGACGATCGCGAAGGTGGTCGCCCGGGTCCGCAGCGCCACCCAGGCGATCGGTAGGCTGACCAGCGCGACGCCGATGCCGATCGCGGGCAGCAGCAGGAACGGGACCAGGTCGTGGAAGCTGGAGGGCGCCGCCCCGGGGGTGCTGAGCCCGAGCTTGTCCAGGGTGATCCCGAGGGCGTAGGCGCCGATCCCGAAGAAGGCGGCGTGGCCGAGGGAGACGTAGCCGGCGTAGCCGCCGATCAGGTTCCACGCCACCGCCAGCGCCGCGTACATCAGCGTGAAGATCGCCAGGTTCAGGATCCAGTGCTCGGGCAGCACCAGCGGCAGCAGCACCAGAGCGCCGAACACCAGCGCGGCGCGTGCGACTCCCAGCGGCTGAAGCCGCCTCACGGCTGCCTCACGCCCAGCCTTGCCCGCATCCGCACGCCCGCCCTCAAAGCTCGCCTCGTGTGACCGTCCCGAACAGGCCCTGGGGCCGCACCAGCAGGACCCCGATGAGGACCGCGAAGAACGCGAACGCCGACCACACCGGCGACAGCGTGGCCGCGACCACCGCCTCGGCCACGCCCATGAGCAGGGCCGCGACCACCGCGCCGCCGAGGCTGCCGAGCCCGCCGAGCACCACAATCGACAGCAGCCGCGAGATCAGGTCGTAGTGGCTGCCCGGATTGAAGGGAAACACGATCCCGTAGACCGCCCCTGCGGCGGCACCGGTGCTGGCGCCCAGCCCGAACCCGACGTAGCCAAGCAGGTGCAGGGTGCGGTTGGCGTAGCTGGGGTTGATGGAGCGGTAGTTGGTCTTGAAGGTGAGGGTGAGCACCCCCTCGATGCCGATCGCGACCGCGAAGGTCACCAGCAGCGACAACTCCCGCTCGTCGCTGCGCAGCCGCCGCAGGAAGACCATCTGCACCGCCACACCGACCAGGAACAGCAGCGGGGTGACCAGCAGGATGGACAGGAAGGGGTCGGCATGCAGGTGGCTGAACAGCGCGTAGCTGCCGTAGGCGCCGAGAATCACCAGCGCCCCCTGCGCCACGTTCACCACGCGCATGACCCCGAAGGCCAGCGTGAGGCCGCTGGCCATCAGCGCGTACACCGCTCCCGCCGACAGGCCGAGGATGACGGCCTGGACCACCGTGCGCACCGACCCCTCCCTTCAGCTCCGCTGCCAGTTCAGGTCCGCTGCCTGTTTACCCGCCCCACGGCGGCTTCACCGCCACCGGCTGCTTCGACGCCCTGCCCGCCGGATAGACCGGGTAAAGCGTTCCTCCGATCCACTGCAGTAGCACGTCGCTGCCGTTGGGCGCGCCGTTGGCGTCCCACTGCAGGTCGCCCTGGATGGTCGACCAGGTGCCGCTGTGCAGGGTGGTGATGATCTTCTGGTTGTCGATCGCGCCGATCTTGGTCACCGCCTGCTCCAGCACCTGGCCAACGGCGTAGGCGTCGGCGGTGTTGCCGTCGATCTCATTCGGGCTGCCGCCTGGGTACGCCTTCTGGTAGGCGGCGATGAACTCGGCGTTGCCATTGGTCTTGGCGTCCGGCGACCAGGTACTGCTGGAGAAAACCCCACCGGTGTTGGCCTTGCCGACCTTGTCGGGGAACTCCGTGGGGGCGTTGGCGCCGTTGGACATGAACAGCATCTTGGGGCTGAAGCCGAGCTGGACCATCGCCTTGATCTGCGAGTAGGCGTCCTCGGACTGGGTCCCGGCGACGACCACGTCAGGCTTGGCCGCGGCGACCTTCTGCACGATCGGCGTCAGGTCGGTGGTCTCGGCCGGGTAGATGTGGTCGTAGACGGTCCTGATGCCGGCTTTCTCGAACATCGCCCGGACAGTTTCCGCGACCGGGGACGCGAAGGGGTCGTCCAGCGACGGGTAGGCGGCGGTCTTGGGCCGCTGTGCGGCCGGCAGCGACAGGACGTAGTTGGCGAACACCTCGCCCTGTGCGATCGCCGGAGCGGGCTGCACGAAGAACAGGTTCGGCAGCTTGGCCGCGAACACCTTGGGGCCGCCGCCCTCGGGCTCCAGGAAGGCGTACCCGTAGCGCTTGGCGACCTGGGCCGAGGGGAGCGTCAGCAGGCTCGAGAACGGCCCGAACGTCAGGTCGACTTTGTCGCGGGTGATCAGGTTCTGGTAGTTGGTGACCGCCTGGTTAGGGCTGGAGGCGTCGTCCACGGTCACGATCTCGACCTTGCGGCCGAGCAGCCCGCCCTTGGCGTTTACCTGATCGGCCCACAGCTTGTAGCCCCGTAGGACCAGTTGGGCCGGGTCGGAGAAGTCCCCCGAACGCGAGATGGAGGCCCCGATCCGGATCGGCTTGCTGTTCTGGGTCTGGTTGCCGCCCGAGGAACTCGACTTCCCCGACGAGCAGGCGGCGAGCAGCAGCGCGGCAACGGCGAGCGCCGCGGCGAACCTGAATCGTCCCTGTGGCTTGCCCATTGCTTCCTCCTACGGGAGCACGGCAAACGTTTGCATGGGCCTGACTCTCCACTCCCGCTGCCACCGTTGTCAACGGGGCAGATGGGGGTATTCATGGAATCGTTCACGCAATCGCGACGCGGATGTGCGCCGCTTCGGAGCATCGAGAAGGTAAAGTGGGCGACCATGTCGTGGGTGCCGGCCGATCTGGGGAGACGGTTTGGAAAGCTTCGTGATCAAGGGGGGGCAGCCCCTCGGCGGCTCGATCCGCCCCGCTGGGAACAAAAACGCCGCGCTGCCGATCATCTCGGCGTCGCTGCTGTGCGACGGACCGGTCGTGCTCCACAACGTCCCGCGCATCCGTGACGTGGCCACTCTGCTGCAACTGGTGGCCTCGACCGGTGCCGAGGTCAGCGACGTCGGCCCGAACTCGATCCGGATCGACCCGGGGGGGGTGCGCCGCACCAGCCTCGACCCGATGCTGAGCAGCCTGATCCGCGCCTCGGTGCTGCTGGCCGCGCCGCTGCTGGCCCGCACTGGCCGCTGCGTGCTGCCGTCCCCCGGCGGAGACGTGATCGGGCGCCGCCGCCTCGACACCCACCTGCTCGCCTTCCGCGCGCTCGGTGCCAAGGCCAGCTTCGACCACCGTGTCCTTGAGCTGGAGGCCGAGCGCCTCCGTGGCCACCCGATGTTCCTGGACGAGGCGTCGGTGACCGCCACCGAGAACGCGATCAGCGCGGCGGTGCTCGCCGAGGGCCAGACCGTCATCGGCAACGCCGCCTGCGAGCCGCATGTCCAGGACCTCTGCCGCTTCCTGAACACGCTCGGGGCACAGATCAGCGGCTGCGGCTCGAACCTGCTCACCATCGACGGCGTCGAGCGGCTCAGTGGCGGCGAGTACACCATCGGCCCGGACTACATCGAGGTCGCCAGCCTCATTGGCCTTGCGGCGATCACCGGCGGCGAGCTGCTGGTCGAGGGCGTCATCGCCGACGACCTGCGCCCGGTCGCTGTCGGCTTCCACCGGCTCGGGGTGCGCTGGCTCTATGAGGGGAGCAATCTCCGCGTGCCGCGCGACCAGGAGCTGACCGTCCAGGACGACCTCGGCGCGGCCATCCCGAAACTCGACGACGGCCCCTGGCCGGCGTTCCCAGCCGACCTGACCTCGATCGCGGTGGCGATCGCCACCCAGGCCCGCGGCACCGTGCTGATCTTCGAGAAGATGTATGAGAACCGCCTGTTCTTCGTGGACAAGCTGGTCAGCATGGGCGCCCGGATCATCCTCTGCGACCCGCACCGCGCGGTGGTCACCGGCCCCGCGCGCCTGTTCGGCGAGCGCCTGGAGTCCCCCGACATCCGCGCCGGCATGGCGCTGCTGCTGGCCGCCCTGGTCGCCGACGGCGAGTCGGTGATCGGCAACATCGGCCAGATCGACCGCGGCTACGAACGCATCGACGAGCGGCTGCGTCAGCTCGGTGCCAGCATCGAACGGGTCGCGTAGGGCCGCAATCACGCCAGGTCGTAGTAGCCGATGTCGATGCCCTTGAGGGTGGCCAGGATCGCCTCGACGACCTCAGGGGCGGTCGGGGGCGGGTCCTCGGTCAGCAGGATCTGGAAGTAGAGGCTGCGCAGGAAGTTGGCCACGTTGGCGCGCGCGGCAGCCTCCACCTCGTCCGAGAACGAGCCCCGCCAGGAGTCCTTGCCTGGCGGGGCGAGGAAGCGCTCCAGCCAGGCACGCAGGAACACCCAGCCCACCAGGTCCCGCCGCAGCACGTTGAGGACCGCGTAGGCGAGGCGCTCGTCCTCATGGTGCACGAATGGGGGCGCGCCACCGGTGAGCAGCTTGCTGGCGATCCCGTCGAGGATCCGCTCCAGCGCGCCAGCGCCGAGATGCGGGTGGCGTGACAGCATCATCAGCAGATCGGCGCTGTGGCCGATGGCGTTCGCCCAGCCAGGGCCCTGCACATAGGCACGCAGGTCGCGCTCGCGCTCAAGGTAGTCGAGGGCGGCGCCCAGGTAGCTTTCGACCTCGAATGACTCCAGGAACGGGTTGGCGTTGTCGTAGGCGACGATCTCCATCAGCACCAGCACCGAGTAGCTGCGCAGGAACACCGAATCGGTGCAGTTCTCGCCCAGGCCCACCAGCAGGTTCGCGGTCATCTGCACGCCCATGGTGCGCAGCTGGTCGGGTTTGTACTGGTCGCGGTCGATCCACCCGGCGAGGATCCGGTAGGCGAACTCGTCGCGCAACTCGAAGTCGGCCGAGCTGAGCCACGACAGCAGCTCGGGGGTGAGCTCCCCCACCCATTCGCCCTGCGGGAGGGCGTTCTCGTCGTTGGCGATCACCCGCCAGAAGCTGCGATCCATACCGCCTACTCCTCCTGGTCGAGCAGGTCCACCAGCTCGTCGAGCGACGAGATCCGGGGCCAGGGCACCGGCTCGGGCCGGCGGTCGAACCGGTCGATCAGCACCGGCGCCATGCCGACCGCCTCGGCCGCCCTGGCGTCGATCTCCGGCTGGTCGCCCACGTGGACGGCGGTGGCGGCCTCCACCCCGGCCTGTTCCAGCGCGGCGTGGAAGATCTCCGGGTCCGGTTTGGCGACCCCTAGCACCCCGGAGATCGCCACCGCGGCGAACAGGTGGTCCACTCCTTGGAGGGTGAGCACATCCTGGAGCCACGGCTCGAAGTTGGAGATCACCCCGAGCTTGAGGCCGCGCGCTGCCAGTGCCTCCAGGGCGGGGCGGCTGTCGTCGAACAGCTTGTAGGTGGCGGGGTCGGCGAAGACGTCGTAGGCGGCCTCGGCGATCGCCCTGGAGTCGCCGTCGAAGGGGAGGTGGCGCAGGACCTCCACATAGAACCCCTTCCAGAACTCCCGCTGGGTGGCCGGGTCGGTCCAGTCGACCGGCCACAGCGCCTCCCGGATCGCCGTGACCCAGGCCGCCTCGATCGCGGCTAGCTCGAAGCTCACGCCCTGCTCCATGGCGACGGTCTGGAAGCGGGCGTGAAAGCTCGGCCACGGCGCCAGCAGCGTGTCACCAGCGTCGAAGAACACGCAGGTAACCGGCTGCGGCAGCGTTCGAGCAGGACGAGCGGTCATAGGCGCAGGCTATCAGCCCGACGGATTCAGCGTGAGTGCGGCTGCTCGGCCAGGCGCCGCTGCAGCTCCTGCCAAATCTCGTCGACCCGTTTGCCGAGATCCTCCAAGGAGCCGTCGTTCTCGATCACGATGTCGGCCTTGGCGAGCTTCTGCTCTGGTGGGAGCTGCGCGGCGATCCGCGCCTTGGCGTGGGCGGCCTCCATGCCCTTGCCGGCGAGCCGCTGGACCTGGACCTCGCGGGGCGAGTGGGTGACCAGCAGGACGTCGACCCGCTGGGCGAGCCCGGTCTCGATCAGTAGGGCGGCGTCCAGCACCACGATCGCGTCGCGGTCCTGCGCTGCCTCCAGCCGGTCGGCGATGCGCTCGAAGATGGCAGGGTGGGTGATCTCGTTCAGCAGCGCCAGCTTGGCCGGGTCGGCGAAGACAATGTCGGCCAGCGCCTGCCGGTCGATGGAGCCGTCAGCGAACAGCACACCGGGCCCGAAATGCTCTCGGATCTTGCACCACGCGGGCATGCCAGGCATGACGACCTGGCGGGCGATGTGATCCGCGTCGATGATCTCGGCGCCGCGTTCGGCCAGCATGGCGGAGACCGTGGTCTTGCCGGAGGCGATCCCTCCGGTCAGTCCGACCAGCAGCACCCCGCCCCCGCCCCCAGTCGCTCGGTGCCCTCCGGTGTGGCT
>WNGG01006396.1_pt1 | contig 19430 bp, 15 predicted proteins | sample 5400661 | NCBI WGS metagenome assembly WNGG01 (sample SAMN13153372, study PRJNA577476) | soil metagenome | isolation source: 100 cm soil or saprolite under Garry oak tree replicate 1 | place: USA:California | collected 2016-06-15
CCGCCAGTGGTCCCCACGCTCCGAGGCGCGGGTGGCGGGCGAGCTTCTCCGCCTGGAGCGGCGGAAGAACGAGCTCGTGAGCCTGGTGCAGGGCGCCGCCACCCGCGTCGCCGCGCTGCCCGAGACCCGCGCTGCGCTGGCGGGCGACCACGCCGCCCTCGACCGCCTGTTCGCGACCCTCGAAGCGCTCCACGCCGAGCTTCCCCGCCAGCCGGCGCTCGCCGTCCAGGCGCTGCCGCTGCGCACGCTGGCTTGGTCCAGCCGCGCGAGCGACCCGATGGTGCTGCAGGGCTTCGTCGGCGACCGGGCCGACGTGTTCATCAGCGAAGGGAACGTGACGACGACGCTGATCGGCGCCGCCCCCTTGCTCGGGCCCGCCGGCAAGGTGGAGGGCGTCGCGACCGCGGCCCTGCCCGTGGCCGTGCGGCGCAACCTGAGGACCGAGTACCTCCGCGACTTCGACCTGCTCACCGGCGGCAAGCCGGGCGTCGAGGTCTCCTACGTGGACGCCCAGGCCGGGCCGCAGACGCCGCCGTTCCCGCCGGTTCCGCCGGGCGTGGTGGCGCGCGAGGCGATGCTGCGCGACAACGGCGACGGAGATCCGCTGGCGGTCGTCCGCGTCACCGCTCCCGCGTCGGCGCAGGTCCAGGCCACGCTCGACGCGACCTACCGGCGCATCGTGTCCGTCCTCGCCGCCCTCGCGCTCGTCGCCTGGGCCGCCACCGGCGCCCGGCCCGCGGCCGGCCTCCGCGTGCTGCTCGCCGCCGTCGCCGTGAGAGGCGTGCTCGTCCTGCTCGGTCCGCCGCTGCCCGCCGCCGACTCTGTCCTGCTCTCCCCCGATGCGTACGCCTCGGCCCTGTTCGGCCCGCTGCTTCGCAGCCCCCTGGATCTGCTCCTCACCGTCAGCGTGGCCGCCCTCGCCGCGTCGCTGCTTCTCTCGTGGAGCGTGCGCCGGCCGCCCCTCCCGCCGCTCCCGCTGGCGGCGGCCGCGGCCGCCGCGGTCGGCTACGCCGTCGTCGCCGGCGCCTTCGCGTTCGTGGCCGACACCGTGGCCAACTGCGCGCTCGACGTGGAAGCCGTTCCCCTGATCCCGCGCAGCCCCGCGCATCTCGCGGTCCAGGTCTCGCTCGTCCTGGTCCTGGCCGCGGCCCTCATGATCGTGACCGCGCTCTTCGCCCTCGTCGGACAGCGCGCCGGCCGGCACGGTCTGCGCGGCCATGTCGTGGCCGCGGGGCTGGCCCTGCTGCTGGCGTGGCGCCTGCGGCCGCCCGCCCTCGGCCTCGCGCCCACCGCGTGCGCCCTGGCCCTGCTCGCGGCGGGCGCGGCCCTCGGCCGCGCCCGCGAACCGTTGCGGCGGTGGCTGGCCGCGCGGCCGCTGGAGATGCGGGCGGTCCTGGCCGTCCTGGCCGTCTCCGCGCTCGCCCTCGATCTCTACCCCGCCCTGGTCGCCCTCGAAGCGCGCACCACCCGGCAGCAGGTCGAGCGCAGCTACGCGCCGGCCGTGCTGCGGCAGGCGCCGTGGCGGCAGTACGTGCTGCGGGAGACGGAGCGGCAGATCGACGCGCTGAACGTTCTCGAGGAAGCGCCGCCGGGGCCCGCGCCCCCCGGCCTCGAGGAGCTGGCCTTCGCGGTGTGGTCCCACACGGACCTGGCGGCCTTCGGCCTCTCCTCCGCCGTCGAGATCCAGGACGGCTCGGGCGCGGTCATCAGCCGCTTCGCCCTCAACCTCCCCCCTTCGCCGGGGCCGCCGCAGGCGCTGCCGGCCACGGACGACTGGGAGGAAGGCACGGAGATGATGACGTTCGCAAGCACCGAGCACATGGTGCGGCGCGCCCGGCGCCGGCTCGCCTATCACGGCCAGGTCCACGGCGGGATCCAGGTCGACGTCGGCGACGACTTCTGGAACCTGCGCTTCCTGCGCAGCAACGACCCGTATTCGGTGCTGTTCCGGGCGCCCGCGCAGGGCGCGATCCGCGACCGGCCCGTCCATCTCCTCGCCTACGACGCCCTCTCCCGCGAGGTCGTGTTCAGCTCGGCCAGCCGCCCGCCCGTCATCGACCCCGGCGCCGTCATCTCCCGCCTGGGGACGGAGTCCGTGGGCCTGTGGACGGCGCTCGACATTGACGACGTTCCCCACCACGCCTACGTGTTCGCGGGCGACCGGGCGGTGTACGCGCTGGCGTTCCCCGTCCCCACCGCCGGCCGCTTCGCCGCGAACCTCCTGGAGGCGGTCTCCGGCCTGACCGTGGTCGCGCTCGGCGTCCTGCTGCTCCTCGCGCTCGTGCGCACCGCGCTGCGCCGCCCGCGCCTGTCGCTGCCCTCCATCGGCCGCGAGCTCAACCGCCGCTTCGCCCTCCGGCTCTTCGTCGCGTTCATCGCGGTGGCGGTGGTCGCGCTGATCGTGCTCCAGCTCGTGGTGCGCAACTTCGTCGCCGACCGGCTGCGCCGCGAGGCGGCCGCCGACGCCCTCGATCGGGCCGCCTTCGCCAAGAAGATCGTGGACGACTACGCCTACTACAAGCGGCCCGAGCTCGAGGGGCAGAGGCCGGTCACCGACGAGGCGCTGGTATGGATCGCCAGCATCATCCGCAACGACCTCGACTTGTTCGAGCGCGGGCGGCTGCTGGCCTCGAGCAAGCGGGAGCTGTACTCGTCGGGCCTGCTCGCGCCCCGGGTCTCGGGCCCCGTCTACCGGGTGCTCGTCCTCGAGAGCCAGCCTTCGGTGCTGCGCAAGGAGCGGATCGGCGAGTTCTCGTACGACGTCGTGTCGGTGCCCGCGCATCTCGAGGCCGCCGAGCCCGGGATCCTCTCGATCCCCCTCGCCCTCGGACAGCGGGAGGTCGAGTCCGCGCTCGAGGACCTCGACCGCACGATGCGCCTGGCCTCGGTCGTGTTCCTCGTGCTCTCCGCGGTCGTCGCCCGCTCGATGGCTCGCCGCATCTCCGGCCCCATCTCGGACCTGACCCAGGCCACCCTGCGGGTGGCCGAGGGCGACCTCGACGCGCGGGTGGAGACCACGAGCCAGGACGAGCTGCGGCGCCTGGTGGAAGCCTTCAACAAGATGGCCCGCGATCTCGACCGCCAGCGGCGCGACCTCGAGCGCAGCAACCGGCTGGCCGCGTGGGCGGAGATGGCGCGGCAGGTGGCGCACGAGGTCAAGAACCCCCTCACGCCCATCCAGCTCTCGGCCGAGCACCTGCGCCGCGTGTGGCGCGACCGGAGCGAGGACTTCGCGGCGACGCTCGAGACGTGCACGCAGACGATCCTCAAGCAGGTCCGCATCCTGCGCGGCATGGTGACGGAGTTCTCCGCCTTCGCCCGCCCGCCCGCACCCGAGATGGAGTCCCACGACCTGGCCCCGATCCTGGGCGAGGTCGTGGCGCCCTACGAGTCGGCGCTGCCGCCGGGGGTCGAGCTGTCGCTGGACGTGGCGCCCGGCGTGCCCCGCGTGCGCGCGGATCGCCGGCTGCTCGAGCGCGGCATCGTGAACCTGCTGGAGAACGCCCTCCAGGCGGTGGGTGAGCGGGGACGGATTCGCTTGTCCCTGCGGTCCGACGGAGGGCGGGTGCTGATCGAGGTCCGCGATTCCGGCCCCGGAATCGACCCCGAGATCCGCGACCGGGTCTTCGAGCCGTTCTTCTCCACGAAGACCAGCGGGAGCGGGCTCGGCCTCGCGCTGGTGAAGAAGATCGCGGAGGACCACGGCGGGGGGGTCGCCCTCGAGAGCGGCGGCCGGGACGGGACGCGGGCCGTGCTGTGGCTGCCCGCGGAGGAAGAGCCGGGACGAGCCGCGGTGGTCTAGGGACGAAACGCCCCCTCACCCAGGCCCTCTCCCCGCACGCGGGGAGAGGGCTTAGACCTAAGCGAGCCTGACGCTCAAAGGGCGAACCCGTCGTACACCGCGAAGCGTCGTCCTGACGCTCGAACGTACAGACCTGTCTCGCGGCAGGCTCGACGAGTCCTGTCCGTGGGCCGTTCGGCCCTTGCGAAGCCTGGAAGGTCCAGGATTTGGTATTCGAAATCCGATCCCTTCGCGTATACTTGGCGCTTCCTCCCGCTACGGTAGGGGGTTCCTGTGCGCACCAACTTCCTCCGACTTGCCTTCCTGGCGGTCTGGGCAGCGTCGCCGTGCCCGCCAGCGCGCAACGGACGGGACCATGTCCCGCTGCGGCCTTCGGCTCTCTACCCGGGCCCGCAGCCGGAGCCTCCGCCACCGGTTTGCAGTCGAACGTCCAAAGTACGCGCCCTGCGCCTGAACCTACCGAGTGCCTCTTTTCACCCGACGGCCAGGTCCGCGCCGCGCTTTACGTTTCCAGCCCGTACGAGCCGAGCACTCAGGTCCGCGTCTTTCGCCCAGGTGCCGAATACGGTTCGTCCTGGGGCGAGCAGTTCGCTGAGAAGGTGCCGGTCTCGCGAGCGAATCGCTTCCGCGATCTCGACCGGACAACCCTGGAACGCGTCGCGGCGGCGGCCGGCGTCCGTGGGCGAGAACCTGTTGCAGGCGCGGAGGGCGGATCAGCATCGGAGTCGGCATCGGAACCGGCGCCCAACGCCGTAACTCTCCGTCTCGCGAGCCCCAACCCGACGACCCCTTCGACGCAGAGCTCGGCGACTGACCTCCGCGTCACAAGCCGCACGCACGACGACCTGGACCGCCTCAGCAGCGAGACTGTCCCGCTCCAGGACGGGAATAGCGCGACACTCGCCTACACCTATTGGAACAACGGCCAGCGGAAGACCGTCACCGACGCCATCGGGCGGGTGACCTTCTACGAATACGACGGCCGAAACCGGCTATCGCGCCTGACGGCGAACCAGGGCCTCCCCGACGAGCACGTCACGAGCTACGACTATTGGCCCGACAGCCTCCTGAAGACCGTGACGAAACCGGACGGCACGGTCACCTCCTACGACTACGACAAAGCCGACCGCCTCCGGAACGTCGCAGTACGGAAGGACGGGACTGACCTCCTCTCCTACGCCTACACCTACGACGGGAACGGTAACCGTCTGAGCCAGGTGGAGGTGAACGGCGGGCCGCCCGAGACGACGACCTACACCTACGACGACCTCAATCGACTCGAGACTGTGAGCTACCCCGACGGGCGGAGCGTGGCTTACGGCTACGACAACGTCGGGAACAGGACGGCCGAGACCGAGCGGGACTCGGCCAGCGTGGTGGTTTCCCAGAAGGTCGCCGTTTTCGACGCGGCGAACCGCCTCAGCACCGTGACGGACGCTGTCAACGCGGCGAACAACGCGACCTTCGCCTACGACCAGAACGGAAACCTCAAGACGAAAACAACGGCCTCAGGAACCGCGACCTACGCGTTCGACGTCCGCGATCAGTTGGTCGAGACTCGCGTGGGCGAGCAGATCAGTGGGCGCTTCGCCTACGACGGGTTCGGCCGGCGCTACTTGAAGATCGGCAACGAGGGTATTCGCCAGTACCTCTACGACCAGACCTCCTTGCTCGAGGAGTTCACCGAAACCAACGTGGAGGTCGCCAAGTACGAATGGGGCGGAGATCGACTCGTGGGCCTGTTCCGCTTCAATGAGCCGCGCCGGTACTTCCACTTCGACGCGCTGGGAAGCGTCGCGGCGCTCACCGAGGGAAATGGGAGTGTGGCCGCCCGGTACCACTACGACGCCTGGGGCCGGCACCGCGACCCGACGGAGCTTCAGGCGAGCGCGAACCGCTTCGGCTTCACGGGCCACTACTTCGACACCGAAACCAATCTCTACTTCGCCAAAGCCCGCTACTACGACCCCGAGTACGGCAGGTTCCTCACGGCCGACAGCTTCCTCGGCGAGCTCGACAACCCGCCCAGCCTGCACCGCTATCTCTACGCGAACGACAATCCCCTGACTTTCGCCGATCCGGATGGAAACGAATCAGTTCGTCAAGCCTGGGGCGTAGAGGATGCCCACGCTTTCTGGAGCGCATTCGGCCGAAACGTTGCTTATAACACTTGGAACCTCGTCAGTCTTGGGACTCTTGGCCGGCAGGACAGACTCGTTGAACTGTCCGCGGCTGGCAAGATAGGCGAAGCGCAGTACTGGGGCCGCACGGCGATCAACGCCGGCTCCAGTGTGGCAATCGTCGTTGCGGCATCGATGACCGGTGGCGCCGCGGCAGCGGGCGCGAGCGCCCTCGGTGCGGGTACCGTTGCAACTGACGCAGTCGCTGGGGTAGCTGCAGGTGTCGGTGGTCAAGCTGCCACGGATCTAATTGAGGTCGGACTTCTCGAGACGAAGCGCGCGGAGGAAGTCCGCGCTGTCGACTATGCCATTGCCGGTGGCCTCGGCGCTGTATTGGGTGGAGCTTTGGGCTATGCGGCTAATCAGGCACCGAAGGCGAGCACGGTCGTTGAATCGGCACCCCCGCCGAAGGCCGGGCCTTTCATCGACCTCGTAGCCAATGCCAAAGGGAAATATGTCGCCACTTTCGATGAGTCCGCCCCGCTACCCAGAGTTGCTGGTGGCTCCCAGCTTGTTGATGCCGTACTGGATCTCCCCGCGGCCTCGGCTCGACCCGTGGGGCCCCGGCTATTGCCAGCCGCACCTGAGCCGGTCGGTCTCCTCCCCGCTGGGCCGCAGCCCGTACTAGCCTCAGCTCGGCAAGCGCTTGCTGCTCCGACTGGACTCCCGTCGGGTACGACCTTCGAAGGGTTTGTCTATCGCGGGGGCAACTGGCGAATCCACGCCGGGAACCTCATGACCAGTCATCGCTATCACTGGTCCAGGGAGAGGGGCCTTGTATACCTCGATCGAAAGTCGAACCGCCGGAGAAGAGCTTCGGTAGTACGGCCAGAACGTCAGCAAGGTCGAAATCCAAGGACAGTTTGTTTCGGAGCGCCGTCTACTCGATCTTACGAATCCAACCGCCAGAAATCAGCTCGGCGTTTCATATCAGCAGCTAATCTCTGAGGATTATTCACTCACTCAGGCGATCGCTGGGCCAGAGCTCAAGGGTATAGGGGCATCATCGCTCCATCAGCTCGCCGCGTAGGCGGTCGAAATATCGTCTTCTTTGAAGGATTGAAATGACTTCGGCGTTCGATCAGCTTCCAGGCCACCTACGGCGATACCTTGTGCGTTTCCGCTGGTCGCGGGACGAGTTGGAGACCTGGCTCAGGAAGCCGATTCCTGCGCTTGGGCAAAAGTCAGTGCTCGATGCATGGCTCGCTGGGGATCGACAGCGCGTGAACGATGTCGTTCTTCGAGTAGGCGACTCCTTTGGAATAACGGCAGATCTTGATGATTCTCGCCCTGATTGACGCGCTAACGGTTGGGTGGGGCCGCGACTGGTAGATCGCGCTGGCGACCCCGGCGGTAGATCCGGCCCGCGCGCTTGGCCGAGTGGACCCACGGTGAGATGGCTGCCCCGGTCATGCGCCGTGAAAGGCGGCGTCACGGCACGCGACCTGCCGGCTGTCGTGGCGTCTGTTCGCCGCACACGCGGATGGAGCGCTTTCTAGACGTTGGCGGTGGCCGGGGGAACGACGATCAGCCAGCACTGGGGAGGGTGCCGCTGATGCTTTCCGGCCTTGTGATCCTCCCTCACCTTCGGGCGGATGATCGGCGAATCGATCGCCCGCGGCAGACAGCGTCGCTTTCCGAGGCCGAACCAGCGCGCCTCGCTCGAGGCCACGCCGACGACGAGGGTCAGGGCCAGGCAACCGAACAGGACCTTCATTTTCCCTCCCTGGCGGAAACTTACGGGCCGCGGCGGAAGTTTTACTTGAAGGAAGCCTACTCCCGTTCCCGGTCCTTCGCAAGGCCCCGGGCGCGGCGCTCGGCGCGCCCGAAGCCGTCGAGCACCACGTGGAGGGCCTTCTCGGGCAAGCCGTAGCGCGGGAGGTCTTCGCGGGCGACGAACGCCACGTCCTCCGCGTCCGAGGCGGCCCGAGGCGCGCCCGAGATGTAATCGCAGAGATAGTCCACGATCACATAGTGATAGCGGACGGCCTCGCCCTCCCGCTCGATGCGGTCGAACACCAGGACCACCTCGACGGGACGCACGACGACGCCCGTCTCTTCGCGCACCTCGCGCACCAGCGCCTGCTCCAGCGTCTCGCCGACCTCGACGGTGCCGCCCGGCACGACCCACCGCCCGCGCAGCGGCTCCTTGCCCCGCTTGATCAGGAGCACCTTGTCTTCGTGGATCAGCACGGCTCCGACGCCGACCGACGGACGGTCGACTTTCGGGGCCGCTGCGCGTCCCCGGGGGCTCACGCCGGGCGCGAAAGCTCCGAGGTCGTTTCGCCGCCCGGGACCGGCGGCTCGGCCCGCCGCCGGCCGAGCCCGAGCACGTACGTCGTCGGGCCGGAGAGCCAGTAGAGGCTGGCCAGGACGAGGAGCACCGACTTCGGGTGCAGCGCGATCAGGACGAGGGCGAGGGCGATCCCCAGCACCATGAGGTAGCTCTGGCGGCTGCGCAGGTCGAGCTTCTTGAACGACCGGTAGCGCAGCGTGCTCACCATCAGGAACGCGAGCGTCACGAGCAGGGCGAGGGCAGCGAGAGCCTGCCCCTTCTCCGCGAGCGGCTGGGGCCGCACGAGGACCCAGGCCGCGACCTGGGCGGCCGCGGCCGGGATGGGAAGGCCCACGAAGAACCGGCCGTCGGTCGCGGTCCGCTGGACGTTGAACCGGGCGAGGCGCAGCGCCCCGCACGTCACGAACAGGAACGCGGCCAGCCACCCGACCCGCGGGATCGTCCCGAAGCCCCACGCGTAGGCGAGCAACGCCGGCGCCACGCCGAAGGAGATCACGTCGGCCAGGCTGTCGAGCTCTCCTCCGAACTCGCTGGTCGTGCCCGTCATGCGGGCGATGCGGCCGTCGAGCATGTCGAGGACGATGGCCCAGCCGATGAGCGGCGACGCTTCCTCGTACTCGCCGTGCAGCGTCTTGACGATGGCCCAGAAGCCGAGGAACAGGTTGCCCGTCGTGAAGAGGCTGGGAAGGATGGCGGCGCCGCGGCGGAAGCGGCGGGGCCGCGGCCGGACTTCCTCGTTCACCGCCGCTCCCCCAGCGCGCTGACGCCGGCCACGACGCGGTCGCCCGCCTTCACCCGCAGCGCCGCGCCGCGGGGCAGGAAGACGTCGACGCGGCTGCCGAACTTGATCATCCCCACCCGCTCGCCCGCCGCCACCGTGTCGCCGACCTTCTTCTTGAACACGATGCGGCGTGCGATGAGGCCCGCGATCTGCTTGAAGGTCACGCGGCCGGCGCCGTCGGCGCCGTCGATCGTGACGCTGTTCTGCTCGTTGGCGAGGGAGGCCTTGTCCTGGAACGCGGGCCGGAACTCGCCCTCGTGGTAGTCGACGCGGCTGATGCGGCCGCCGACCGGCGACCGGTTGACGTGGACGTCGAAGACCGACAGGAACACCGACACCTGGGTCGCGCCCTCGCCCAGCGGGTTGCCCGCGGGGGCGGGCCCGGCCACGATGACCTTCCCGTCGGCGGGCGACAGCACGAGGCGGGGATCGGCGGGTACGACCCGGTCGGGATCACGGAAGAAATAAGCCGTGAACAGCCCGAGAACGAGAAAGACGCCACCCGTCCACGGCCACCGCAGCAGGAACAGCACGAGCGCGAGGCCGAGCAGGACGAGAATCAGCGGCCATCCTTCACGCGCGATCGGCATCCGCGTCCTCCCGCGCGCGCGGCCGCTCAGGGATGGGCTTCGCTCGCCCGGACCTGGCGCGCGATGGCTTCCATCCGATCCTTCACCTGGAGCTTCTTCTTCTTGAGGGTGGTCTCCTCGACCTGCTCCTCATCGCTCAAGATCGCTTTCCCGGTCAGGGCTACGAGCCGGCTCTCGTATTCGTGGTGCTGCTCATCCAGATGGCGGTACTCTTCGCTCTGCGCGAGGAGACGGTCCCTGAGAGAACGCGCGTCCTGGGACATCGGCACCTCCGTGGTCGGGTGGATGATCGGCGACGGCACCATGGCCGCTTTGGCTTGAGTAAGCGCGGGGGAGAGAGGCCCCACGCCGCCAAGTTAGCACGCAGCCTGGGGGAATTCAAGGATCAGCTCGATGGCGTCCTCGGTCGGATGCGAATAATAGTTGCGGCGGCGCCGCAGGCTCTGGAAGCCGAGCGAGTAGTAGAGCTGCAGCGCCGGCCAGTTGCTCTCGCGGACCTCCAGCAGGGCCGAGCGCGCCCCGCGCCGGACGCCGATCGACAGCACGGTCTCCAGCAGCCGGCGTCCCAGCCCCTGTCCCCGGCGGCCAGGCTCGATCGCGAGGTTGTGCACGTGCAACTCCCCCGCCACCACCTCGAACACGCAGTATCCGAAGATGCCGCGCCGCGCCGCCGGCGCGCCCGCCGGGCCGCGCAGCACGACGAGGTGGCCGCGCTCGAGGGCGTGCTTGAGGTTCCTCCGGGTCCAGGGATGGCTGAAGGACTCCCGCTCCATCTCGGCGAGCGCTTCGAGATCCGCTTCCTCACCCTCTTCCAGGAACGGTCCCGCGGCCTTCACGGCGCCGCCTTTCGGATGTCGGGCTCGCGCAGGTAGAGCGGCCGCAGCTCCGCGGGGGCCACGCCCTCTCCGCGGGCGAGCCGCGGCGCGGCCAGGCGGCCGAGCGTGCCCGCCAGGAAGAGGCTGCGGGCCGGGAACAGCGCGCGCGGGCAGAGAGAAAGGATCAGCTCGCGGTGGCGCTGCGCCCCGTCACCCACGAACGCCGCGACCTCGGGCGCACGAGCGACGAACGCCTCCGGCCGATCGACGCCCGGCCGTCCGACCATCCCGCCTTCCCCGTCGTAGACGGCGCCGTACACCTCGCCGCGGTACGCGTCCATCAGCGCGACGACCGTGGCCGCCGCGCCGGCGCTGCGGGCCGCGAGCACGTCGAGCGTGCTCACGCCCAGGCAGGGCCTGCCGGTGCCGAGGGCCAGGCCCTGGACGGTGCTCAGGCCGACGCGGAGGCCGGTGAAGGAGCCGGGCCCGGTGGTCACCGCGAAGGCGTCGAGGTCGGCCGCGCGCAGGCCCAGGGATTGGAGGAGGAAGTCGACGGCCGGCAGCACCTTTCGCGAGTGGCCTTCGGCGGACGCGAGGCGCACCTCGCCCGCGACCGCGTCGTTTTCGATCAAGGCCACGCTGCCGCGTTCGGTCGTCGTGTCGACCGCGAGCACCCGCACGCTCGAATCCCCCCGCGCGTTCCGGTTAGTCTATACTTTCGCCCGTGATGGACCGGAGACGGGCGGAAGTGCGGGAGCGCGTCGAGCTGCGCCGTTGGAGCGCCCGCAGGGAGCGCCTCCTCGCCGCCCGAGCGGAATTGCTGCGCGCCTCCACTGCGTGGAGCCGCGCCAGCGGGTCCTCACTACGCTCGGACCACACTTCCGCGAGGGCGGAACGGGAGTAAATCGCGCTCCGCTCGCAGCTGTAGCTGCTAGCTCTCGACGTTAGACTAGCTACCCATGTCCGTCGCCACCAGCGCCGCCCTCACGCCGGCCATGCAGCAGTACCACCGCATGAAGGCGGAGCATCCCGACGCGCTGCTCTTCTTCCGCATGGGGGACTTCTACGAGCTGTTCTTCGAGGACGCGGTCGTGGCCTCGCGCATCCTCGAGATCGCCCTCACGTCCCGGGCCAAGGACCGCGACGGCGCCGCCATCCCGATGTGCGGCGTCCCCCACCATTCGGTGACCGGCTACGTGGCCCGGCTCGTCAAACAGGGCTTCCGGGTCGCGCTCTGCGAGCAGATGGAGGACCCGCGCTTGGCCAAGGGGGTGGTGCGACGGGAGGTCGTGCGCGTCGTGACCCCCGGAACGCAGCTCGAGCCCTCCGCTCTCGAGGCCGGCGAGACGTCCTACGTGCTGGCGATCGCGCCCGGCGACTCGTCGCTCGGCGCGGCGTGGCTCGACGCCACCACCGGCGATTTCTTCGTGAGCGAGTGGGACGGGCCGGGCCGCTGGGACCGCCTCCGCGACGAGGTGGGCGCCACCCGGCCGCGGGAGATGCTGGTGCCGCGCAGCGCGGAGCTGCCGGCGTGGCTCGCCGATCCGATGGCCGAGGGAGCGATCCCCCGCACGCCGCTCGACGAGGCCGCCTTCGACGGCCGCGCGGGGCGGCGCGACCTCGCCGGTCACTTCGGCGTCGCGAACCTCGAGCCGTTCGGCTGCGAGGCCCTCCCCCGTGCCGCGGGCGCGGCCGGAGCCGCGCTGCGCTACGTCCGCGAGACCCAGAAGCGGGACCTCGGCCACGTCACGTCCCTGCGCACGCGCCATCACGGCGACGGGCTGGTGATCGACGGCCTGACGCGGCGGAACCTGGAGCTCGTCGAGAACCTCGCCGACGGCGGAAGGCAGGGCACGCTGCTCGACGTCCTGGACGAGACGGCCACCGCCATGGGCTCGCGGCTGCTGCGCGAATGGATCGTCCGTCCCCTCGTCCACGTCGAGCCCATCCAGGACCGCCTCGACGCGGTCGAGGAGCTGGCCTTCGGAACCGTGGAGCGGGGCCGGCTGCGCGAGGCCTTCAAGGGCGTGCAGGACCTGGACCGCATCGTGGGCCGGGTCACCCTCGGCACCGCATCCCCGCGCGACCTGGTTGCCCTCGCCCGCTCGCTGCGGGCCCTTCCCGCCGCGGCGGAGGCGCTGGAAGGCTGCGCGGCCCCGCTCGTCCGCGCCCAGCTCAAGGACCTCGATCCTCCGCTGCCCGTGGCGGCGGACGTGGAAGCCACCCTCGTCGACGAGCCCCCGCCGACGGTGCGCGACGGCGGCCTCGTCCGCGACGGCGTCGATCCGGAGCTGGACGAGCTGCGGCAGATGAGCCACGGCGGCCGCACCACCATCGCCGCCATCGAGGAGCGCGAGCGCTCCCGGACGGGCATCGCCTCGCTCAAGGTCCGCTTCAACCGCGTGTTCGGCTACTACATCGAGGTGAGCAAGTCGAACCTCGGGCTCGTGCCCGCCGATTACGTCCGCAAGCAGACGATCGCCGGCGGCGAGCGGTTCATCACCCCCGAGCTGAAGGAGTACGAGGAGAAGGTCCTGCGCGCCGACGAGCGCATCCTGCAGCGCGAGGCCGAGATCTTCGACGCGCTGCGCGGCCGCGTCGCCGCCTCCGCCCGCGAGGTGCAGCGCACGTCACGCGCCGCCTGGAAGGGCGGCATCCGGTCATGGAGCGCGTGCTCTCCGAGCCGTTCGTGGCCAACGACCTCCAGATGGGCGACGGCGCCGCGCGCCTGCTCGTCCTCACCGGCCCCAACATGGGGGGCAAGTCCACTTTCCTCCGCCAGACGGCGCTGGTCGTGGTCATGGCGCAGATGGGCTGCTTCGTCCCTGCCCGCGAGGCGAAGATCGGGATCGTCGACCGCATCTTCACCCGCGTGGGAGCGACCGACCACATCCTGCGCGGCCAGTCCACCTTCATGGTGGAGATGCAGGAGACCGCCCACATCCTCCGCCACGCCACCGCGCGCAGCCTGATCCTCCTCGACGAGATCGGGCGCGGCACCGCGACCTTCGACGGCCTCTCGATCGCGTGGGCGGTGGCCGAGCAGATCGCCCGCGATCCCGCGACGGGAGGCAAGACGATCTTCGCCACCCACTACCACGAGCTGACCGACCTCGCCGCCGACCTCCCCGGCGTGGGCAACCTCCACGTCTCCGCGCGGGAGTGGCACGACACGGTCGTGTTCCTGCGCAAGATCGAGCCGGGCGGCTCCGATCGGTCTTTCGGGATCCAGGTGGCCCGCCTGGCCGGCCTCCCCGCGCCGGTCGTGGCCCGGGCGCAGGAGATCCTGCGCAACCTCGAGCGGACCGAGTTCGACCGGGAGGGGCGGCCCCGGCTCGCCCACAGCGACCAGCCGCCCGCGCCCGCCGCCGGCGGCCGCCAGTTGGCGCTGTTCGCCGGCGCCGAGGAATCGGTGCTCGAGGACCTGCGCCGCCTGGACGTGGAGCACCTGACGCCGCTCCAGGCGCTGGCCCTGCTCGACGAGCTGCGCAAGCGGCTGGGGACCTAGGTGCCCCCCTTGCCCAACACCGCCGCCGGACCGTACACTCGCTTGTTGTCGTTCTGCCGCCCGATGGCACGCCCGTGACCGTGCGCAAGTGGGATCCGCTCCGCGACCTGCTCACGCTCCAGGAGCGGATGAACCGCCTCTTCGAGGAGAGCTTCGCCGGTCGTCTCGAGGAGCCGGCCGTGGTGGGCTCCGGGACGTGGACACCGCTCGCCGACGCCTACGAGACTCCCGAAGCGTTCGTCGTCCTTCTCGAGCTGCCCGGCATCGACGAGGACGACGTGGAGGTCCAGGTGGACGGCGACACGCTCACGGTGAAGGGTCAGCGGCGGGGCCACAGCCTGCGGCCCGACCGCTTCCACCGCATGGAGCGCAGCCACGGACCGTTCTCGCGCTCGCTCCAGCTCAGCGAGGACGTCGACGCCGACCGGGTCAACGCGCAACTGCGCGACGGCGTGCTCCGCCTCGAGCTCCCCAAGGCGCGCCGGGCTCCTCGCCGGGACCGCGAATGAGCCGCGGCCGGACGGCGCTGCTGGCGGTCGCGGCGGCCAGCCTCACCGCCGGCCTGCTCCTGGGCGCGCGGCTCTCCGGCCGGATCGAGACCCCGACCCGAGCCGCGGAGACGGCGGCCTCGCCCGCGCCGGCCTCGGCCTCGCTTCCGGCGGCGCTGCCCATGGGCCCCGACTTCCGCGCCATCGCCCGCCGGTCCACGCCCGCGGTCGTGAACATCTCCGCGCTCCAGGTGTACCGCACCGAGCGGTCGCCGTTCCTCAGCGACCCGTTCTTCCGCGAGTTCTTCGGCCGCGACCTGCCGTTCCGGATCCCCCAGGAGGAGCGGAAGATGAGCCTCGGCTCGGGGGTGATCGTGGGCGCGGGCGGCGTCATCGTCACCAACAACCACGTGATCGAGCACGCCAGCCGCATCGCGATCACGACCGCCGCCCGCCGCCGCCTGCCCGCGACGCTCGTCGGCACCGACCCCGTCACCGACATCGCGGTCGTCAGGGTGGACGCCGCTGGCCTGCCGACGCTTCCGTGGGGAGATTCCGCCCGGGCCGAGGTCGGCGAGTACGTGATCGCGGTGGGCAACCCGTTCCAGCTCAACCAGACGGTGACGATGGGCATCATCAGCGCCACCGGACGATCCAACATCGGCATCGTGGACTACGAGGACTTCATCCAGACCGACGCCGCCATCAATCCCGGCAACTCCGGCGGCGCGCTCGTCAACGCGCGCGGCGAGCTCATCGGCATCAACACCGCCATCTACTCGGAGACCGGCGGCTACCAGGGCATCGGGTTCGCGGTGCCCGCCAACCTCGCCCGGCTGGTCGTGGACCAGATCGTGGCCCACGGCCGCGTGGTGCGCGGCACCGTCGGCATCACCCGCGTGGCCGACGTCAACGAGGACACGCTGCCGGGAGGGGGCGATCAGCCGGGGGTCCTGGTGGTGGAGATGCTGCGCAACAGCGCGGCCGACCGCGCCGGCGTCGAGCCGGGCGACGTGGTGCTCGCGGTGCAGGGGCGGCCGGTCGAATCGGCCGCGCAGCTCCGCAACGAGCTGGCCCGGGCGGCGGTGGGCTCGCGGCTGCGCCTCACCGTCGCGCGCGGCCGGCGGCGGCTGGAGATCACGGTCCCGGTGGAGCAAGCGCACCCCGGTGCCTAGGAAGGAGCTGGGCGAGATCCTCCGCGAAGCGGAGCTCATCACCCCCGCCCAGCTCACCGAGGCGCTGTCGCTGCAGCGGACCTACGGCGAGCGGCTGGCGAGCGTGCTCGTCCGGCAGCACATCCTCACCGAGAAGTTCGCGGTGACCTACCTCGGCCGCCAGCTCGGCGTGCCGCCGGTCGATCTGTCGAAGACCGAGATCGAGCTGTCGCTGCTCGACGTGCTCCCGCTGGAGCTGTGCGAGCGGCACCTGGTCTTCCCGGTCCGCGTGGAGGGCACCCGCCTGCAGCTCGCGATGGCGGACCCCCTCGACCGCACGGTGATCTCGGAGATCGAGTTCAAGACCGGCGTCCGCCTCTCTCCCCTGATCGCGCTCGAGTCCGCGGTCAAGAACGCGGTGATCGAGGCCCGTCGGGCGATCAAGAGCGGCCAGCGGCAGATCACGCCCAGTGTCCAGAAGGCCCGTCCCGCGGCGCCGCCCCCCACGCCCGCGCCCGAAGAGTTGAAGCCGGTGCCGGTGGTGCCCCTCGAGGAGAAGGAGCGCGCGGTCTTCGAGACGCTCGCCGGCAGCCCGCTGACCCAGGTCCCGGTCCCTTCCGCGGCGGTGCGCGTGCCCGCGGTCGAGGAGGTGCAGACGATCCTGGTCGTCGACGACGACCTCGCCGTCCTGCAGCTCATGGAGCAGGTCCTCCAGGCGCGCAAGTACCGCGTGGTGACGGCTCACAGCGGGCGCGAGGCGCTCGCCAAGGTGCGCGAGACCGTGCCGGACCTCGTCGTGCTCGACGGCATGCTGCCCGAGGTCCACGGCTTCGAGATCTGCCGCCAGCTCAAGACCAGCGAGCGCTTCCGGCACATCCCGGTGGTGATGGTCTCGGCCATCCACACCGGCTGGCGCTTCGCCGCCGACGTCAAGGAGAAGTACGGCGCCGACGACTACCTCGAGAAGCCCTTCGAGCCGGCCGAGCTGCTCCGGCGGGTCGAGTCGCTCCTCAACCGCGCGCCGGCGCCGTCGCCCACCTCGGAGGCGGCCGCGCGCCAGCAGCTCAAGGAAGGCGTGGTGGCCCTCAAGCAGGAGCGCGTCGACGACGCCATCGCCGCGTTCACGCGCGGCCTCGCCATCGACCAGTTCAACGACCTGCTCCACTACTACCAGGCCCTGGCCTACGAGAAGAAGGGGATGGTCTTCCACGCCATCGACCACTACGAGCGGGCCGTCCACATCACGCCGGACTTCTACGACGCGATCACCGCGCTGGCCACGCTCTACCAGAAGCAGGAGTTCTGGCGCAAGGCGGTCGAGATGTGGGAGATGGCGCTGACCGCCACGCGCGACGAAGCCGTCCGCGCGCGGATCAAGGACCACCTGCTGAGCCTGCTTTAGTCCTGGACCCGCCTTTCAACGCGGAGGACACGGGGAACGAACGGAGAGGACGCGGAGAAGGAATGTACGAGACGTGTTCCTGTATCTTCTCCGCGATCCCTCGTTTCCTTCTCCGCGGCCTCCGCGTTTAGAAGACCGGTCTGGGCTAGTCGAAGACCTTCTCGAAGTCGGGCTGGACGACGATCTCCTTGCCCTCGACGTGGATGAGGCCCTGCCGCTCGAGGTCCTTCAGCATGCGGGTCACGGTCTCCCGGGTCGTCCCGATCCGGTTCGCGATCTCCTGGTGGGTGGCGCGGCGGAAGGCGATGCGCCCGTCGCGCAGGCGCTTGCCCTCCTCGCGGGCCATGTCCACGATGACGCGGGCTACGCGGCCGTAGACGTCGAGCAGCGCGAGCGTGGAGATCTGGTGGTTGGCCCGGCGCAGCCGGCCGCTGAGGACGCGGATGAGCGCGCTCGTGATGCTGCGGTTGTCGTTCAGCACGCTCTGGAAGTCGTTCCGGTGCAGCGACAGCAGCTCGCTCTCCTCCACCGCGATCGCGGTGGCCGAGCGCGGCTCGTTGTCGAGCAGCGCCATCTCCCCGAAGAAGTCCCCGGACCCGAGGACCGACAGGATCACCTCGCGCCCGTCGTCGCCAAGGATCGTGACCTTGATGCGCCCCTCGAGGATCGTGAAGAAGAAGTCACCCTCCTCGTTCTCGAAGAACACGACCGTGTCCTTCGGATAGCGCTTGCGCAGCGCGAGGTGCGCCAGGCTCGAGATGTCCTCGTCGGACAGCTCCGAGAAGATGGGAACGGTCCTCAGGCTCTCCCGTTCGTCCATCGGCAAAGGCCTCCGATTGCGAATATTAGACGTGTCCGTCAAGGACGGCAAGCACGGGAAACGAAAGTCGACAGTCGACAGTCAACAGTCGACAGCCGGAGGCCCTTCTAGGGGCCGACGAGACGAACCAGCTCCTCGATCACCGCGATGGCTTCCGGGCCCGAGATCGGGCGCCAGGCCTCGAAACCGCCGGCCGGCGTGAGGTCCATGAGTCCCGCCGCCACCACCCTGGTGGCCGGGTAGTAGTAGACGTTGCTGCGCGACATGTCGGTGGGGTTGGGGCCGGCCGTCACCGGCCACCTGAGCAGGTCGAGCACCCGCTGGACGGCTCTGGCCACGTCGCCGCGCCGCGCCGTCGCCGCCGGCTGGAACGTGTGGTTCGGGTAGACGGTCATGATGTCGTCGGCGAGCGCCTTGATGATGTGCGCGCGCGCCCAGGAGCCGGAGATGTCGACCGCGACCTGCGGCTCGCCGGGGGCGACGCGCGAGAGGGCGGTGACCTTCACCGAGATCAGCGCGGCGAGGTCGGCACGGGTGATCGCGGGGGCGGTGGCGATCCGCCGGTACTCCTCCGGCATCTGGTCCATCTCGATCGCCTCGCGCGCCTCGCGCGAGCGGCGCTGCGCTTCCTCGTCGTGCGGGTCGCGCGCCAGCAGCCGGCGGTACGCGTCGAGCGCGCCCGGGTAGTCGCGGCGCTGCACCTCCAGCTCGCCCAGCCGGAGCAGCACCTGCCGGTCTTCGGTGGGATCGGCGCTCAGCACGCCGACCGCGCCCTCCGCGTCGCCGCCGGAGGCGAGCAGGTTCGCCAGCTCCAGCCGCAGCCCGGCCACCTCCGGGGCCGCCTCCAGCGCCTGCCGGTACGTGGCGACCGCCTCCTCGGAGCGCCCCGCCTCCTGCGCCGCCCGCGCGGCCGCCACCCGGCGCTCCGTCACCTGCACGCGCAACTCGGCCACGCGCTGCCGCAGGAACGGGCTGTTCGGCTCCGCGAGCTGGGCCCGGCGGTACAAACGCAGCGCGCCCTCCACGTCCCCGCGGCGGCTGGCCGTGGCGGCCGCCCCGGCCAGCGCCGGAGCGTAATCCGGCTGGCGCGTGGTGACGTTCTCGAAGCGCCGCGCGGCCTCCTCCAGCCGTCCCGCCCGCAGCCAGGCGTACCCGAGCGCCGTCTCGGCGGGTATGAGCCCCGGGCTCCGGGCGAGCAGCTTCGACAGGTCTCCTTGCGCGCCCGCGGCGTCGCCGGCGAGGATCTGCCGCCACGCCTTCTCGATGCGGCGCGTCTCCGCCGGCGAGAGCTGCCCGGGCGAGGAGGCCGGGAACACGTACTCCTCGGCGTCGAGCGTCGGCGCCTTCGGCGGCGGGGCGCACGAGGCCACGAGCGCGATCGCCCCCAGGAGGGGGGCCAGCCGCCGGATGCGGCGGCTCACGCCAGGTGCTCCCGGTACCTCTCGAGCAGGCGCTCGGGGATCTCCGCCTCGAGCGTGACCTCTTCGCCGCGGACCTCGTGGGCCACGACGCGCCCGGCCGCGTAGACACCCGCGATCCCCCGCGCGTCGCGTGCGCCGAAGCGCAGCCGCACGCGCTGGGGCACGAGCGCGAG
>WNGG01007551.1_pt1 | contig 19420 bp, 13 predicted proteins | sample 5400661 | NCBI WGS metagenome assembly WNGG01 (sample SAMN13153372, study PRJNA577476) | soil metagenome | isolation source: 100 cm soil or saprolite under Garry oak tree replicate 1 | place: USA:California | collected 2016-06-15
ATTGGCGGCGTTCTATTTTGCCGTGGGAGCTCTTACGCGCAACGCCAAAATTGTCTATGGCCTGGGAGTTTCCTTTTATCCTCTCTACATCAGCTATCAAATCTACCTGCTAAAGAGTATACCGTCGCGCTGGCGAATTGTTCTTGACCCGCTGCTTATGAATTGGGGGAAGAAGGGTTGGGATTACAGTGCTGAGTGGCTGAATCAACTCGTAATCGTTTACGACACAAACCTGATCGTCAACCGCGCCGTGATGATTCTGTTGGCGGCGATTTGTCTGACGATTCTCTACGTACGCTTTGCAATGGCCGAGCGACCGGGGAAGGTAGAAAAGTTTTCGGTGCTTAACCTTTCGGCCGCAGCCGAAGGAGTCTATTACCCGGAGAGTTCGCCGGCGACGCTCTTCGACGAATTCGAAAAGCTTGACGACGAAGCAAGAGCGATCACCCCTCACGTCGCCATCCCTGAAGTCGTCCGGGTGAACGAAGGGATTCATGCCGGTGTAATTAAATTGATCGCCGCCATTGGCATTGAGTTTCGCCTGCTGCGCGCTGAACGCAGTCTGGTAGTGATCATGCCGCTGGCTATCGTGCTGTCAATTTTTGACCTCGCTTTCTATCAGGTTGTTCCTGAGGTTTCTTATTCCGCTGCTTATGCGAGCGGGACGGCCAAGGCGCTATTGCTGTTTTTGATCGGCATAGCGGTCTTCTACACAGGCGAAGCAATGCATCGCGATCGTGAAGCGAGAATTGAACCAATCTTATGGGCCACGCCGGCGCCTAACAGTGTCCTGCTGCTCTCAAAGTTTCTCGCCACCTTCTTGTTGACGCTTTCCCTAATCTTCGCTGTCGGATTGATAGCAATCATGATCCAAATCGTGAGAGGTAACACGCCAATCGACGTGTCGGCTTATTTTAGAGTCTATGGAATCATCCTTCTGCCCGGCGCCGTCTTCGTTACCGCCGTCTCGCTTTTGCTGAATGTCGTCTTGCGAAACAAGTATCTCGTTTATGTGGTCAGCATCGGGACGGCGGCGGGGCTGTTCTATCTTTACAACCTCGGTTACAACTACTGGCTCTACAACCCGATGCTTTATCAGCTTTGGAGTTACGCGGATCTAACAAGCGCAGGAAAAAGTCTAACAAGAATCATTTCGCAGAGAGTTTACTGTCTCGCAATTGCGGCCATGTGTCTTGCGCTGGCGCATTTGTGCTTTGGTCGTAAGTCGGTAAGAGCATGGATGACTAGCGGGCGACCAAGCGGTCGATTCTGGTCGTGGTCAATAATGACTGGTTCCCTCGCGGTTGCCGTAGTAATTGGAGCTGCGCTCCTGAAGCCCTAACTTGCCTTTCGCCTTTACGCTCGGATAAATTACCACTCAATCCGCAGTCACATCTGTTTCATTCAAAGATGAACCTAGGGGTGTCTGTCGCCTTAATGGAAAGGCAATTTGATCTCTGAAAGGACTCATTCGCTTTTATGAAAGTCTACGCTACCGAAGCCATTCGCAACCTTGCGGTCATTGGACATGGCGACGCAGGGAAGACGCAACTGATAAGTTCCCTTCTCTACGTCGCAGGCGCCACGCCCCGCTGGGGCAAGGTCGATGAGGGCACGACCACGACCGACCACGACGAAGATTCGATCGCCCGCAAGATCACACTCAACACCGCGCTCGCCCACCTCGAACACAAAGAAACCAAAGTTAATTTGATCGACACTCCCGGATACGCGGCGTTCGTTTCGCACGCGCGGCCGGCTTGCCGCGTTGCAGATTGCGGCGTCGTGGTGACGGACGGTGTCAAGGGCGTCGAAGTGCAGACGGAAAAAGTTTGGAATTACGCGAATGAATTCATGCTGCCGCGCATGATGGTGGTCACGAAGCTAGACAAAGAGCATTCGGACATCGGCATTGCACTCGATAGCGCGCACAACGTTTTCAAGCGAGCGATCGTTCCATTCACGCTGCCAATCGGAAAAGAACATAACTTCAAAGGCGTCGTCGATGTCGTGCACATGAAAGCTTACGAGTTCGACGCTAACGGAAAAGCCAAAGAGATTGAGATTCCCGCCGAAGGTAGAGACGTTGTGGATAAGACGCGCGAGCGTTTAGTTGAGCTGGTCGCGGAATCAGACGACGCGTTGATGGAGAAGTATTTCGATCAGGGAACGCTGGATGATTCTGACGTGCTGCCGAACATCGGCACAGCGATCGCAAACAGCAAACTCTGTCCGGTGTTTGCGGTCTCGACGATGAATCTGGTTGGGCTGTCAACGCTGCTCGACCACATCATCGAGTTCGCGCCTGATCCGGCGCATCACGAAGCCGAACATGGGAAAAATGAAAGGGGTGAAGAGGAATCACGCAAATACTCAACGAGCGAATCATTCTCGGCTTATTGTTTCCGCACCATCGCCGATCCGTTTGCCGGTCGCATCAACGTTTTCAAAATCTTCAGCGGTAAGATCGGCACGGACGCGAACGTTTACAACTCGTCGCGCAGCACCGCGGAACGTCTGGGCGCGCTGCATACGATGCAGGGCAAGCAGCTCGACAAAGTTCCCGAGGCAAACGCCGGCGACATCATCGCGTGCGTGAAATTGAAAGAGACGCAAACCGGCGACACACTCTGCGATAAAGCGAAACCGATCATTTACGATCCGGTTAAATATCCGGAAGCGGCGATCGCCTTCGCCATCGAACCCAAGTCGCGCCAGGATGAAGAGAAGATCAGCGTCGCGATTCACAAGATCCTTGAGGAAGATCCGGCCCTATCTTTCACGCGCGACGCCCAGACGAAAGAATTTTTGCTCGCCGGCTCAGGTCAGGTTCACGTCGAAACAGTCGTCGAGAAATTGAAGAAGCGTTACAGCGTCGAAGTGATGCTGCATCCGCCGAAAGTTCCTTACAAAGAAACGATCACGCAGCGGGCGGAAGTGCAGGGCCGCCACAAGAAACAAACTGGCGGTCGCGGACAGTTCGGCGATTGCAAAGTTGTCTTCGAGCCATTGCCGCGCGGTGAAGGCTTCATCTTCGAAGACAAGATCTTCGGCGGCGCGGTCCCGCAGCAATATCGACCGGCGATCGAGAAAGGCATCGTCGAAGCCGCGGGCCACGGCGCCATCGCCGGCTATCCGCTGGTCGATTTCAAAGTGCAATTGATCGACGGCTCGTATCATAACGTCGACTCCGATGAGCACAGCTTCCGCGCCGCCGGTCGCAAGGCTTTTCGCAACGCGATGGAGAAGGTTAAGCCGGCGCTCCTTGAACCAATCATGGACGTAGAGATTACTGCGCCGCAGGAATGCAGCGGCGACATCATGGGCGACCTAAATTCACGTCGCGGACGCGTGCAGGGCATGGACACGTGGGGCAAGAACCAGTTGATCAAGGCGCAGGTGCCGATGTCCGAGATGCTCAACTATCAATCGACCTTGAACTCGATCACCGCCGCGCGCGGATCGTTCCACATGCAGTTCTCACACTACGATCCCGTGCCCGGCCAACTCGCGCAGAAGATCGTGCAGCAGGCGAGGGATGAAGGGCGGATTCGTGGAGAGGAAGAAGAATAGTCGGCGCAGAAGTCTAATCCGCAGATTACGCAGATTGCATAGATTAAAAAAAACACAGCCACGAAAAGGCGCAAAAAGCACAAAACAAGATCGTAGAACAGAATTGCTTAATAACTGCAAAATTCTTCTTGAGCCTTTTGTGCCTCTTCATGGCTAATTTTCTTTCTGTGTAATCTGCGGATTTCTATTTTCATCCCTTTGTCATACAGCGACCTGCCACCAACGACTAATCATCAAACGGATTGAGAGCGAGCTTCGTAATCAATCGCAATTTTGATTTCTTTAAGGAGAAGAAAAGTGAAAATTAATTGGAGGAAGATCAGCGTCTCTTTCGTTTCGGCCACGGTTTTGCTGGTGGCCGCCGCGGTAGTCTCCTCTCAGCAACCGCAAGGTCCGCGTCAGGGGCCACCGCCTCCGGGACCGATGGGTCCGGGTTTTCATGGCGGGCACGGGGCACCGGGTGGGCCGCGCGAAGGCTTTGGACCATTCGGCCCGTTTGGCCGCGAGCTTAATCTGACTGACGATCAGAAAGCGCAGATGAAGAAAATCGGCGACAGCTTCCGCGAGAGCGACAAGGCCCTGTTCGATCAACTGCGCACTCTACATGAGAGCGAACTTGATCCAATGAGCGGCACGTTCGACGAAGGTGCGGTGCGTTCAGCTGCGGAAGCTCGAGCGAAGATTCAGGTTGAACTCGAAGTTTCACATGCGAAGATGATGTCTCAGATTTTCGGGTTGTTGACGGCTGAACAAAAAGCCCAACTGGCAGCGCATCACGATCAGATGAAGCGGCAGGGTCCGCCGCCACCGCCCCAGCCGCCGGCTGATCAACCGTTCTAGCAGACAAACATCAGAGGACGATAAGAGGCAATCGTCCGGCGATCGGCTCAACGCCCAGCAGCGCATGCCCGACTTGATGCGCTCTCTTGTTGAGCCGTTTTGCGTTGCGACATCCATCACGAAACTTCACATAGACTCGTGCACGACGAAGCGGTCGCTACCGCTCTCGGTTGGGTAACAGATATCATGAACGCGACATGAACCGAACCACCATCTGTTCACGACTAGGTGTTGCGGCGCTTGTGCTGGCTCTCGCTCTGGTTTCTTCTTCTTCGTGCCATCGATCATCGCAACGTCAGATGCTGATTTACACTCCTCATGGCCAGGACATGCTGCGCGATTTCGTCGCGCGTTATAAGAAGACGCATCCGGAAGTTGACGTTCAGTTTCTCGATATGGGTTCGCGTGAAGTGCTGGAACGAATTCGCGCGGAACGGAATCGGCCACAGGCTGATCTGTGGTGGGGCGCTGCGCATACAACTTTCCAAACTGCCGCGGACGAGAATTTGCTAAGTCCGTATAAGCCAACGTGGGCCGATAAGGTTCCGGATTACGCGCGAGACCCGCAGGATCGTTGGTACGGAACTTATGAAACTCCGGAAGTAATTGTTTACAACTCAGACGCCGTGCGCGCGGAAGATGCGCCAAAGGATTGGGATGACGTTCTCGATCCAAAATGGCGCGACAGAGTTCTGATTCGCAATCCGAATCCTTCGGATACGATGCGCGCGATCTTCGGCGCGATGATTTGGCGCTTCTACAAAGACACTAACAATCCGGATAAGGGTTACGAGTGGCTGCGAAGTCTAGACGCCAACGTCCACGAATACACTGCTGACGGAACTCTGTTGATGCAGAAGCTCGCGCGACAGGAGGGCTTGATCACTCTTTGGGACATGCCGGACGCGCGTTTGTATCGTGAGCAAAAAAATCTGCCCGTCGGCTATAACATTCCGTCGAGCGGAACGCCCGTGGTGATCGATTGCATCGCGATCGTGCGCGGCGCGCCGCATGAAGAAGAAGCGAAGCGCTTTTATGAATTCGTGACGTCGCAGGAAAGCCTGGTTGTATCAGCTCGAAGTTACTATCGCATTCCTGTGCGAAACGATATCGATCGCAAACAGCTTCCCGACTGGATGAATGTTCCGTTCACTCGCATGGCTCTCGATTGGGATCTGCTGCGGCGACAGAGCAACGATTGGCTTCGTTATTGGGAAACGAATATTCGCGGACGGGGAAAGTAAATGAGTTCCCGGCTGATAATTAGGCGGGCGTCAGATCGCGCATGGATTGCTTGCTTTCAGTTTCGTCGATCACGATTCCGTCCAAATAGAGAGTCTCGGGAGCAAAATCCTGCTCGTGAGGCCACTGAACAGTGCCAAAGGCAACGCGCACCTGCTTGAAATAATCAACGTCGCTCAACTCTTTGAAAATCCCCCGGTTCAAATACGGCTTCACGTCGAATCGCCTTATGCTGCCATCGCTGAATTTCACATCAAGCGTAAAGTTAGAATTTGCCTGAGCGGCAACAACTTTGTTCATATCCTCTCCTATCTCAACGGCTCAATCTTAAACACTTGTTCGCCAGCAATAGCAAGCTCCCAATCTGTCATGAGATCATCCTGATGAATCTCAACCCAGGCTTGCACCAATCTCAACTTAGCCGTCTTGATTGAACCTTCGATCACAGAGCCATCAGGAATTGAGACGACGGCTTCTTCGTCACCGCACTCGACATGGATGTGTGGCAGATGATGTCTGCGATCGTCGAAGTAATACATCATCACGACAATCCCATAAAACATTGAGATGACTGGCATCCGAATTCTCCTCGAAGGGCGAAGTGAAAGCATAAATCGGAATTCCTCATCGGACAATCATTGTTTCCGTTTCCGTTGGCTGTAACCGTCTGAGAGGCTGCATCGTTTTAACTTACGAGGCAATTTAGCGCCCGTGTGCTTGGAAAAATCAGGAATAAATCGAATGAAAAGATCGTTAGTAATCCTTCTGCTTTGCGCGACCTTAACGTTTGCTCAGCGCGGCACAAGCGTATTGAAAGGCCAGGTCGCGGATGAATTTGGCGGCGTGATCGTCGGCGCAACCGTCACGGCGATTGACGCGAACGGCGCGACGAAGACGGCGACCACGACGGGCGACGGCGCGTTCACGTTCACGGGGTTGGCCCCAGGCAAGTACACCGTCCGAGTGGCCGCGCCAGGATTCGCCACGTTCGAAAGCACTGACGTCGTGGTGACCGCGCGCACGCAACCGCTCAACGTTGTAATGAAAGTCACGATCGAGCAGCAGAAGGTCACGGTGTCAGCCGATGGCACGGGCGTTAACACCGATCCCGAAAACAATGTGGGCGCGATCGTTCTGAAAGGCACTGACCTCGAATCTCTGCCCGACGACCCGGATGATCTGGCGGCTGCGTTGCAAGCTCTGGCCGGTCCGGCGGCTGGGCCTAACGGTGGACAAATCTATATTGATGGATTCAGCGGCGGGCGATTGCCGCCGCTGGCTTCGATTCGCGAGATTCGCATCAATTCGAATCCATACTCAGCGGAATACGATCGACCAGGGTTTGGTCGCATTGAAATCCTGACGCGGCCGGGGACGGATCGCTTTCGCGGACAGGCTAATTTCAATTTCAATAATCAGGCGTTCAATTCGCGCAACCCGTTTGCATTAACGCGCGCGCCATACATGTCGCGGCAATTTGGCGGCAACCTCAGTGGTCCAATTTCAAAGAAGAAGGCTTCGTTCTTTCTTGATTTTGAAAAGCGCGATATCAACGATCAGGCTGTCGTGAATGCAACGATTCTCGATCCCAACTTGAATATTGTTTCGTTCAGCGAAACCGTGCCGCTGCCTAATCGCCGTACCAGTTTTAGTCCACGATTCGATTACCAAATCAATAAGAGCAACACCTTGGTGGCGCGTTATGAATACGAACACAATCGCAACGTCGCCGGCGCGGGTGGTTTCTCTTTGGGCTCACGAAAATACAACACGTTCGGCACGCAACAAACTTTTCGTTTGACGGAAACCTCGATCATCAACAAGCGGACGGTCAACGAAACTCGATTCCAATTCAATCATCAGACGTCGGGTGACACCGCGAACAATTCAATCCCGACAATAAGTGTTCAGGAAGCATTCACGGGCGGTGGGTCGCAAATTGGTCTGTCTTCAAACCTACAGAACCGTTGGGAGCTAAACAACAACACCTCACTGGCGTTGGGAGCACATTCGATCAAATTTGGCGCGCGCCTGCGCGACGTACGCATCACCAGCATCTCGCCGCAAAACTTTGGCGGCACGTGGACCTTTGCCGGCAGCCGCAGAGCCGGCAATCCAACCGGCTTCACCAGCATTCAGGTTTATCAAATCACTCAGCAAGGTCTGCGAGCAGGCTTGATGCCAGCGCAGATTCGCGCGGCGGGCGGCGGCGCAACCCAGCTAACGATCGCCGCGGGCAATCCCAAGGCAATAGTTTCGCAGTTCGATTTTGGTGGGTTCGTACAGGATGATTGGCGTCTGCGTCCGAATCTCACAGTTAATCTTGGTCTGCGTTACGAGAATCAAACAAACATCAGCAGCAACCTGAATTTTGCTCCGCGCGTCGGCTTTGCCTGGGCGCCGGGAAAACCTGGCAAGCAAGCCAAGACCACAATTCGTGGTGGCTTTGGTTTCTTTTACGATCGCATCAGCGAAAACTTAACGCTCACGACGAATCGTCTTAACGGGGTGAATCAACAGCAGTACATCGTTACTGATCCAGCAATCCTAAATTTTTTCCCGGTCACTCCATCGCTCGCGACGTTGACCACCTTTGCGACGCCGATATCGATCTATCAGTTCGCCCACGGACTGGAAGCGCCATACACTATGCAGGCTGCTATGAGCGTCGAGCACGCGCTGCCGCACAACTTGACCACTAGCGTGACATTCAGCCACGCCCGCACGTTACATCTTCTCCGCGCACGCGCCATCAACGCGCCGTTGCCCGGAACTTTTAATCCAGCGATTCCCGGCAGTGGTGTGCGTCCGCTCGGCGTGAATAATTATTTTGAGTACGACTCAACCGGTCGATTCGAACAGAACCAACTGATCGTCACGTTGGGCGGTCGCTTGAGCCGTAGTCTGAATTTCAACGTCAGTTACGCGTTCGGAAAAACAAACAGCGATAGCGACGGCGCCGGAACGTTCGCATCGAACCCCTTCGACTTTAGTGCGGAATGGGGTCGCGCTTCGAACGACGTGCGGCATCGATTTACTTTGACCGGAAGTTATCGAGCGCCTTGGGGAATTTCACTTAACCCATTCTTGATTATCACGTCGGGCACTCCCTTCAACATTACGATTGGAAGAGATCTAAACGGCGACACTTTGTTCACCGACCGTCCTGCGTTCGCGAACGATCTGACAAAGCCCGGCATCATCGTAACCAAGTGGGGCACGTTCGATCCGAATCCGGTTGCGGGCGAAACAATCATTCCACGTAACTATGGCCAGGGTCCCGGCGCGATCACGTCGAACTTGCGTGTCAGCAAGACGTTCGGCTTTGGAAGCGAGCGACGCAGCACTGCACAGAATCAAGGTCAGGGCCAGGGCAATCGTGGCGATCGCGGCGCGGGCGGCGCAGGCCGCGGGGGTCTAGGCGGAATGGCTGGCGGCGGTGGACCTCGGGGCGGCGGTGGTGGAGGCGGAGGCCGCGGAGGAGGCGGTGGCGGAGGCTTCGGCGGAGGAGGCTTCGGCAATGAAAACAGCAAACGATACAACCTGACTTTCTCCGTAAACTTCCAAAATATTTTGAATCACGTGAACTACGGACGGCCCATCGGTAACCTGAGTTCATCGCTGTTCGGCTTGTCAAATTCGAGTGTCGGCGGTTTTGGCGGCTTCGGTGGTGGCGGTCGTGGCGGCGGCTCGGGACCTTACAATCGGCTCATAGAAATGCAGATTCGCTTTAGTTTTTAGCTCGCAAAGACTCCTATTGACCTGAAACCCTCGGATTTGCGAGAATCGGAAAGGCTCAGATGCAGCGCGTTTGAGCCTGCTGCTTTGGACGCACCGATCGTCCCCTCGCCACGATGACCATCAAAGTCGTAAAATTGCCTTGACGTTTTCTGGCGCTCAGGAAGAAGCAAGGCAGCACCGTCTCAATCAATAACCTCAGACAAGGTTGTCCTCCAGAGCCTCTAATAACTGGAGCTGGAGAATCGATATGGAGCAATCCTCTTCGGGATCCACAAACTCAGACGACAGACCGATCAAGGACTCACCCAGCGGCCGCAACGGTGACGCACGCGCGATCGATCCGAATGACTCTGCGAATCAGCGTATGATCGCGGATCGGTTGTTGGCTGCACTGGCCAGTGGCAATCTCGACAATCTCGCGCAAGCGCGCAAAGCATTTATCAAAGAGCCTCCTGTTGAAACTCCGAAACAACGCCCGCCAAAGAAACCGACGCTCGTGAAGACCGCATCACCGAAACCGACCAACGTCGTGGCATTTGAACCGCCCGCGGATTTAGAAGCACAACTTGAGCGCAGATCAGCTCCTCGCGCGTTCGAAGAGTCGTTCGTCGACGTCGACGAATTCCGGAAAGAAGAAGAAGAGTTAAAGCATGCTGAAGCTGAACTCGAGCGCCGGCGCGCCGAAGTTCACGCCGCGCGACGAAAAGCCGAAGAGGAAGCGAAGCGAAGAGCGTTCGAAGAAGCGCGGCGCCAGCTTGAATCAGCGGCGCGGCGACGCGCGGAAGAAGCGCGACTCGCGGAACTTCAGCGTTTGCGCGAAGAAGCTCAGGCTGCTGCTCAACAGAGAGCGCTGACCGCGCGCGAACTTTCGGCGACGCTCGACTTGCTGCGCACGGGTGAACAGGAAGAGCTGAAGCGAATTGAACAGATCGAAACGCAAATTCGCGAGCAAGAAGATGTTTGTCGCCGGTTACAAAGCGACGCTGAGCAACATTCTGAAAGAGCGCGTTGGCTCGCGGAAGAAATTCACCGGCTGAAGAAAGCCGAACAGGATCAACTCAATATCGTCGAGGCGACTGAAGCGCGTCTGCTTTCACATCTTGAAGCTCGTCATCGCGCCGAAGTTGCGGCGCAGCAACAGGCGGAAAAGGAACAACAGCTCAAGCTGGAAGCAGCAGAGATGGCCGAAGCTGAAGCGCTGCAACTGGTCCGCATTGAGGAAGCGCAAGCACGCGTTGAGGCGCTGAGGGGTTCTCAAAAAGTCGCGGACGCAAAACTTCAGGAAGAAACGCAACGCGCCGCCGAATTAGAATCGCAAATTGCGAAACTCGAAACTGAAGGCGAAGCTGAAGTCGAGAAGATCAAACAGGCTGATGCGCGCGTCGCAGAATTGAACGAAGCGCGATTGAAGGTTGAGCAGGCGGCTGCTCGCCTGGCCGAAGAAGAACAAAGAATCAGTGTTGAAATCGAAAGTCTTCGTGCGGATGAAGTTGCGCAGCAGCAACGCGTCATTGAACTCGAAACCAGCCTTGGGGCACAGAAGGATGCTCACGCCATTGCGTCTGCGAGAGTCGCTGAGCTAAACGATAACCAACTGCAATTGATTGTTTCGATCGAGGGTTTGCATCGCAGCGAACAGGAACTGCGCGCGCGAATTGCCGAAACTGAAGATCGACTGCGCGCTGCGGAACAGGATCACTTAAGAGCCAGCATCGAGGCCGATCTGCGCGCAAAAAATGAAGAGGCGCGCGGCGCTGAATTGGCCACACAGCGCGCGGCAGCGGGAGCTGCGGCGCAGCAGCGTGCGGAAAGGCTTCAAGCGCTCGATTCGGCGAGCGAAAACCTGCGCGCCGCGGAACATGAGCAAATCAAGCGAGTAGCCGAAGCCGAGGCTACGATCGACGTTCAGCAAGAAGCAAAGCAGAAACAAGACGCGCGTCTGGAGGGACTGATCGAGCAGCAGCAAAAGCTCGCCGGCGAACTGGAACAACTGACTGCGTCCGAAGCTGAGTTGTCTAAACAAATCGCTGATGGTGAATCCCGGATTGAGTCGACGCAATCGGAAATCGAGCAAGCTAAGGCGAAGATTCAGGAACTCTCGGCGAGAGAAGAAGCAATCACCTCTCAGCTCGACACGCTCAACAACCAGCAAGAAGAACGCGCGAAGCGGACCGCCGAAGCCGAGGCTCGGCTGCGCGAACAGGAAGCAGCGAATCAGGCAGCCGAAGCGGAACAAGTCTCTCGTCTTGAGGCTGCGCGCGCGCAACTCGCGACGGCAGAGCAAGCTCAGCATGAGCGCGCGGCAGAAGTCGAGCGACTCACGCAGCAGGAACAATCAGTCAAGGCTGAAACAGAATCGTTACGTGAGCAGGAACAGAAACTTCTGAAACGCATCGTCGCGATTGAAGCTATTTTTGTCGAGCAAAAGAAGACGCACCAACTCGCGGTGTCGCAGGCAAAGTTGCAAGAAGAAAAAGCACAGCGGCTGCGCGATGAACTCGACGGTTTGAGCCGCGCGGAACAGGAAACTCTCGCGCGGATCGAAGGGATCAAGGAGCGCATTCCTCAACTGGAAGAAGCGCGCCGTCGCGCCGAAGCCGAAGCGCAGGAACGCGCCGAGCAGGAGCAACAACTCATGCTCACGATCCGAAGCGCAGCAACATGGCGAGCGAGCCGCGCAGGTAAACATCGAATTCGAAAACACCGTCAAGAATAAAGAAGACTATGTGAAGCGCGTCGAAGAAGCTGAAGCCCGGCTGCGCGCGCTTGAGGAGACGCGGCACGGCACGCACGTAAGCTCGCAGCGGCGCGCTGAAAAAGAAACCCAACTTAATGCGGAAATTGAGGCGCTGCGCGCAGCGGAAGAAGAACAGATCAGACGCATTCAAAGCGCTGAAGCGCGCTTGCAAGAACAGGAAGAGGCGCGTCAATCAGCTCGAGCGCGCGTGAAAGAACTCACCACCAAAGAAGAACAACTGGTCGTCGAAATCGAAGAGTTGCGCAGGCTGGAGACTGAAAACCTGCATCGACTTGAGGAAGCTGAAGCGCGCTTGCCGGGTCATGCCGAAGCGCTTCGTCAGGCCGAGGCCCAGGCTCAACGCAAGGCCGACGAGGAAATGCAGCTATTGCGCCAACTGGAAGCCGCGGTTGAAAAAGCGCAGGCTGAAGCCGACGAACGCGCCGCACGCCAACAGAAGCTGAATCAGAAACTTGAAGCGCTGCATCACCAACCGGAAGTCGATCTCCTCGAAGTCCCGTCTGATTCGAAGTCGATCCAGTTGGTCGAGAGCGAATCAGATTCAGGTGACGCGCCGTGGCTTGCAATCGATCTCGATCACGCAAAGAAGATGGCTCCGCCCAAGCGCGAATCTGAGTTTGTTTCAGCCGAAACAACCGCGGACCTGGTCAGCATCGAATTGGATCAGTCTGCAGCAGTCATCGCCCCGCCGCAAACGCACGATTACGTAGTCACTCCGAGCGTCGCGATTCCGTCAGACATCGCGGAGCGGCTGCAAAGCTCAAAATCGTCGGATCGCGCAGCCGCGCTCGTTGATCTCGCTGACGGCGGTGGTGAGGATTCATTTGGTCTGATCACGAAATCGTTTGACGACACAAGCGTCGAAGTTCGCAACGCTGCGGCGCGCGCGCTGTACACCTTGGCGCCTGATCTCGCGGCGTCGTTCACTCGCGCTTTGCGCGAAGCCTCGCCAGAACGGCGACGGAATATCGGATCAGCGATCGCCGGATCGGGTCTCGCCGCAAATGCGATCAATAGCCTCAGCGGTGAAGGCCGTGATCGAACCTACGACGCGTTTTCGATCTTGTTTCTGATGGCCAAGGCCGGCGAAGTTCAGCCGCTGATGCAAGCGATCGCAAAACATCCAAATACAGAAGTGCGATTAACCGCAGTCAAGCTCTTAGCTCTAAGCAACCAGCAGCAAGTTCTGCCGAACCTCCGCAGCCTTGCATCGCGCGACGCCCTGCCCGAAGAAGTTCACGCCGCGGTAATGGAAGCGATTTACACCTTGAGCAATCAAAGCCGCGAGGTTGCCTAGATCCTCAGCGGTTAAAAACCTGCGGCTATCTAATTTCCCTTCAACGCCCACAACAGTACGGCCGACGCGGTGCCATCCATGGTCGGTTCGTTCGTCGAATAGTCTTTCACGTCGTCGTGATACACAGCGCGTTCGTCTTGAAATGATGTGAGCGGATCTGGCCCGGTGATGCTGACCCCTTTCAGCGCCAAAAATATTCGTCGATAGACTGGTCCATCGATCAAACCGCCGCGCACCTGGCGTTTTAGAATGGCGTTTGTCATCAAATGCACGTCCTTTGGAAATGCGCCTTCCGCGGGAATACCCGTGAACATGGAAACGCCCCACGGATTTCGGCCCAGCAACCAATCGATCTGCTTCGCGGTAAAGTCACGATAACGCGAGTCGCTGGTCATGCGTTCATACAGAACAGCCTGCGTCGCGAGCGCCACGACTAAATTGTTCGAGCACCAAATGAACGGCACTCCAATTCGATAGGGATTGTTTCGCGAGGCTTCAAAGGTTCGTTCGAGTCCAGTGTGATAGTAACCTGCGAGTTGCTTGCGTGTGTTCGCGTCCACCAGCGCATAAAGCCGGAAGTGTCCAAGGTTCATAAATGGATAATATTGATAATGTTTCGTCTGCTCTGTGCCCATCCATGATTCGTCGGCTGCAAGTCGCGCGTAACGCACGGCATCGCTCAAGTATTTCCTTTCGCCCGTCGCGCGAAACATTTCCGCCGCTCCCCATTCCATGTCGTCGGCCCACGTGCTCTCTTCATAACGATAAGGCGCGCCGTACGAATTCCCCTGCTGCACTCCTTCTTTCGCTTTGCCCATCGCATAGACTTCCTTGCCAGCGCGCAACAGCGTCGCCGCGTAATCGCGCAGCTTCGGATCGTTTTTCCAAATCTGATAACCGAGCGCCATCGCCGCTGCGTATCGTCCGGCGAGATTCGCGACGCCAGTCGATTCGCTCTTGAACTCGCGCAAGCCCTGCGGTTTTCCGTCGGCGAAGTAAACGACGCGATAGCTGCCGGCGCCCCAGCCGTAATCAACTGTTTCATTCTGCGGCAGACGCCAACCTCTGTGATCGCGATCGTCGGCGACCTGGTGATAAAGCTGATCCGGCGCGGGATGCAGCCGTAACATCCAATCCAATCCCCAACGCGCTTCGTCCAAAACATCGGCGATGCCGTTCGCGCCCGGCTGGCCAAACGAATTGAACCGATCTTGAAAGTGCGAAGGCCGCAGTTGATACGCCAGCAGCATCTGCGCCGTCGCATTACTAGAAGTCAGCAAGTATTTCAGCAGATCACCCGCATCGTGCCAACCGCCGCGCGCGTCGATGTAGCTACCGGCGGGCATCGGTCCATAAGCAGTCCGCCCGTCGAATGAGTGACAGACTGCATCAACCCAGGGGTTATAGCCACAGCGCTGCTGGCGCATGAACTCCAGCAGTTCATCCGGAAGTTCTGCATAAGCCGAGGCGTTGATCTGAAACTCGGCGGATCTCGTCTCGCCCATCTGAACAAAATATTTTCCGGGTTTGTGCAAAGCCGAGAAGTCGAGTTCTGCATGATGATCGAATTCGCCCCAGCGACTGTCGATCGGCCTCGTCGCGCCATTGAATACAGACTGATGCGTGGCCGCGTTAACGACGGCGAATTTCTGCGGAAGATTTTCGCGAGCAAAGGCAATTGCGATTTTTGGATCCGCGGGTAGGTAGCCGAGCTGATTTGTGCGAATTAATATTTGCTGAGCGGAACCGACGGCAACGCTTAAAAGAATGTGAAGAAACGCGATCAGAAGAAACCGCGACGCTTGTCGAAAGACACAGCCGCGTAGCGGCGAAATACTTATAGCTCGCAGAGCCATCATTCTTTTCTGGGAGTGAGCGAATCCGACACTTTGGATTCGCTCACTCCCAAACAGACCCCAAGATCAAATGTTGAGCCCTATAAATATTTCGCGCCTATGGCGCTTGCGGATCTAATCGCGATAACTTGGATCGATGCGATCAAGTTTTCGCAGAAGTCCTGGCCACGTAAGCGCGGCGCCCTGACCGACGGTCACAGCGTCCATCTGTGAAGCAACGCGGCCAATGATTTCTCTTGAGATCGGCGACAGTTCACCGCCTCCCGATTGCGCGAGAATCTGAATTTGGCACGCACGCTCCAACAAAAACATTCCCAAAAACGCTTCCGCGGCCGTGCGCCCAACCGTTAGCAAACCATGATTGCGCAGAATCAAAAATTTCTTGTCACCAAAGGCCGCGACCAATCGCGGCTTTTCTTCTTCATCCAAGGCGAGCCCTTCGTAATCATGATAGGCCAGCGACGACAGCGCGAACATTGCCTGTTGTGACAGCGGCAGCAAACCGTTTTTCTGCGCTGAGACTGCAATTCCGTAGTTCGTGTGCAGATGCATAACGCACAATGCATCTTCGCGGGCCGCATGCACCGCGCTGTGAATCGTGAAGCCCGCCGGGTTAATGAAGTGAGGCGATTCCATCACCTTGTTTCCTTCGAGATCGATCTTGACCAAACTCGAAGCGGTAACTTCATCGAACATCATGCCGTAAGGATTGAGCAGGAAGTGATGATCCTCTCCCGGCACGCGCGCGGAGATGTGCGTGAAAATCAAATCATCCCAGCCGTGGAGCGCAACGAGACGATATGCGGCCGCGAGATCGACGCGCGCTTGCCACTCTTCGGCGGAAACTTGATCGCGGACTGTCGAAGTCTTGGGGGATGGTGTCATTGCGATTGTCCGTGAAGCGCCACCAGCAGGGCGCAAGTATTCTTCCCGCTCTCTCATTCACACCTCCCTTAAGCGAGGTGACAAACGGTGAGCTTAGGATCATGCAGCCGTTTCAACGGCTTACCCTAAAACCGTTGAAACGGTTGACTAGATCGCTGAACTGGCCGAACACCTCGCTAAAGCGAGGTGTGAGTGAGATTAATTAACTCGACGATTCCGCCCACATCTAGTTCGCAGCAAAATCGCCATTAACTCACTACCAACATCCGGCTCCTAACGGAGCCTTCAACTATCTAAACTCAAACGACTTCAAATAATCGTTGTATTCCTTGTCCCAGCGCGCAACTGTTTTCTCCGGCCCTGCCAGCTTCACGAAATAATTTCCTTTCTGGGTTTCGACGACGGCCGCGCGCAGGCGATAGTTGGCGTCGTTATGAAAGGTCTTACTGCCGGGCGCCATCTCGGCCGTGTAGGTTCCGGTCACGTCGACGGTGTTGACCTTCAAGCCATTGATGGTCAACGAATCCGTCTTGGCTTTGCTCTTTGAATCGCTGCCGTCGGGCTGTTGCATCTGACCGATCCAGCGATCGATGTTCGCCTGCGCCGTGCCGCCCTGGGTCGAGCCGAAATAATAGAGCACGAGCGATGCGTCCTCTTTGTCGCCTTCTGCTTTCGGAAGTTTGTATTGGCCCACACGCATCGATGACGAAGGCTTTTCCGTCACCCACGCGTCGGGGGCTTTGAAATGGAGTTCGCCGGTAGCGTTCTGCGTGGGAGTCGATGCTTGATTAGCCGTGGTAGATCCCTTGTTGGCGCACGCCAGTGATGTGGCCAAGGCTGCGATCAAAATTGCAGCGGCAAATATTTTTTGCTTCATGAATTGATGACCTCGCGCGACAGACTCTATCACCGCGTCAGCCCGTCGCGCAAAGCCACTATTCACCACTCGAAGCTGCCGCTGTATGCGCCTTCATGCGCTCCTGCATCTCTTCCGGCGTCACATCTTCTTTGTGCGTCGCGATGTGCCAAATGTGCCCGTACGGATCGACGACTGTGCCCATGCGATCGCCGTAGAATTTGTCTGACAGCGCTTCTTTGATTGTCGCCCCGGCAGTGACCGCTTGATTGAATATCGTATCGACGTCTTCGACATAGATCATGAGGCTGACTGGCGAACCGCCGAGCGACTGCGGACCTTTGTAGCCCATCTCGGCGAATTCGTCGGCCAGCATGATCGGCGAATCGCCAATCTTGATTTCCGCGTGTCCGATCTTTCCACCTGGCGCCGGCATGCGGAACAATTCGGTTGCGCCAAAAGCTTTTTTGTAGAACTCAATCGCTTCGGCGCCACCTCGGACAATCAGGTAAGGCGTAACTGAATGGTAGCCTTCCGGAATTGGTTTCGTCATTTGATAATTCTCCCCCACTATTGGTTTGGAAAAGCGTTCTACTCCTGCGAATTACTTGTCAATTTTCTCTGCGTCTCTCTGCGGAGACCTCTGCGTTTCTCTGCGGTTAAGCTGACGCACGGGCATTGAAACCGCAGAGGACAAACCGAGGCCTGCGCAGAGAAGGCAGACGCAGTTCGTTAACCTAATTACCGGTGAATAGCGTCGTCTCGTCAACAAAGCACAGCCCGTTGCCCCAGGGATCTTCGCAGTAGAATGAGACTTCGCCCCACGGACGCTTCACGATCTGACCGGCTTCCTGATCATGATACCGATCGTTCGCGAGGCAACTCAGCGCCTTCGCTCGTTCGAAATACTCATCGAGATCATTCACCGCGAAATAAATGTAATCCGGCGTTGGCTGCGGCTGCTCACCCGCGCCTTTCGCGACATCGACCAGCGCGAGAATCACTGGCCCGCAGTTGAAGTAATGCCGCGAACCGCGCGGAATCGGAATTCCCGGATCGTCCAGCAGCTTCGAATAAAACGCCGCCGCCTGTTCGAGATCGGCTACCTGTAAAGCGATCCGAAATAGTTTTGGAGCGCCCATAGGTTTCCTTTCTGGTGATTCTGCGGTGTGCTCGCCAATCGCTTGCTGCTGCGAAGCGATGTACCAGACGTTATTGAATGGATCTTTGATCGACCCGACGCGCGCGCCGTGCGGTTGCAGCTTCGGCGGATCTTTGACGACGACGCCTTCGGCTTTCGTCGCCCGCACGAACCAGGCATCGACATCGTCAACGTACATCATAAAGACCGAAGGCATCGGTTGCCATTGATCGTGCGCCTCGCCCATTTCGACAATGGAATCGCCAATGTTCATCCGCGCGTAATGGACAACGCCATCCGGAGATCGATGCACCAATCCTTCTTCAGCACCGAACGCCTGCTTCAGAAATTCGATCATCTGCGGGGCGCCTTTTGGATGCAGATGAGGCATTAGGTTATGCGCGCCTTCGGGCACGTGAGCGCCGCCCAACCGCGTGCCCAGATACCACTGATTACCACCAACATCCTGCACGCCGCAGTCGCGATCGCCGTATGGCTGGTCCATCGGCGCATAGAGCGATTTCGCTCCCGCTTGCAGCGCGCGCTGATACACCGCATCGACATCTTCAACGTACAAGTGAATCGATCCTGGAAAAGCGTCGCCCTTCCAGGCCGAACCGGCGCCGCCACCGCCAACCATGATGCGCGATTCACCGATTTGATATTCAGCATGGAAGCCGCCCTGTGTGCCGAGTCCGTAAATCTGACCTTCAGCGCTGAAAGCCTGCGTCAGAAATTCAACTTCGGCGTGCACGTCCGAAACCACCAGATACGGCGTGATTGTGCGAAATCCTTCGCGGACGGAAGTTACTTTCTTTTCGACTTGTTGCTTTGCCTTGCTCATGGCTGCTTCCTCCTGCAACTCATTTCTCAGGCGCGCTTTGAAATTCACGCGCGGCAAGTCTTACCTCGCGGTCACGATCGGCAACTCAACAAAACTTTCTCGCCCCACCGTGTGATAGATCCGCTGCGTCGCCTTTTGAAAATCCTGCGGCTTGGCCCAGAAGATGTTAGGCACGAACGTCTGCGGATTGCGATCGTAAAGCGGAAACCAACTCGATTGAATTTGAATCATGATTCGATGACCCGGCAGGAAAACATGATTCGTCGTCGGCAGAGACCAGCGATAAAGCAATTGTTCATTCGATTTGATCGGCTTCGCCGTTTCCAAGCTTTCGCGATATCGCCCACGGAAGATGTCCATCGAAACCGCAAGCTGATAGCCACCCAT